>ERZ773115.106-NODE-106-length-98869-cov-6.992278_pt1 | contig 98869 bp, 93 predicted proteins | sample MGYA00511116_ERZ773115 | MGnify/ENA primary metagenome ERZ773115 (study PRJEB29015, sample SAMEA2737869) | human gut metagenome | biome: human gut; feature: human-associated habitat; material: faeces | place: China | collected 2012 ... | reverse complement strand
GATAAACGCTGAAAGCATCTAAGTGTGAAGCCCACCTCAAGATGAGATTTCCCATTTCTTTAAGAAAGTAAGATCCCTGAGAGATGATCAGGTAGATAGGTCAGGAGTGGAAGTACAGTGATGTATGGAGCGGACTGATACTAATCGATCGAGGACTTAACCACATTGGTAAAGAAAAAAACTCGGTAGAGTTTACGAAATACTTCAAATCCAGTTTTGAGTGAGCAAAAGCAAACTCAATAATGATAACACCACAGTGTGGTGGCGATAGCGAGAAGGATACACCTGTAACCATGCCGAACACAGAAGTTAAGCTTCTTAGCGCCGATTGTAGTGAGGGGTTGCCCCTTGTGAGAGTAGGACGTCGCCACGCAAATGGTGAAAAGCAGATGAATTTAGTTCATCTGCTTTTTTGTTTGCTTAAATTAAGAAAAAATAAAAAGTTAGGAATAATCGTATTTGGGATTGTTCCTAGCTTTTTTACAAACAAAGGTATATTAAAACAATGAAGATAGAAAAGCGAGGCATTCCTCCTATTTAGCTGGTTTTTAGTAAAAGATAAAAGGTGACAAAATTAAATATAGTTAACAGGTTGTTTGACGAAGTGAGGCTGCCAAGTAAAAAAATTGCACTGAAATTTGCAAACAGATTAAAGATAGACAGCTGGAAATACAAGTTACGCTACATATCAAAAGACAGTGTGTTAATTCCCCATTTTCTTTTTCTATACTTTTAGAGAAAAAGGAGTAAATAATCCTCATGCTTCTACTTTTACCATAAAATACAAAAAAGTTAGGCATAAAGCAAGGGGAGAATTGGTCGGAGTAATCTATTCGAGTGAATGCGAACAAATTTTCGGTTTTTGATGAAAAAAAGCAATGAAAATGGTATGATAAAAGGGCATATAATTTTATAAAGCAGTACCTATTTTATAAAAATTATTCAAATAAAGCCGGATAAGGCATAAATTCATCTTGAGTAAAAAGGAGGACACTCGATGGTTAAATTCATCCATGCAGCTGATTTACATATCGATCGCTCTTTTGAAGGACTAGTAAATTTAGATAAATCGGTACAGGAAAAATTATTAGAGGTTAATTTAAAAGTTTTAGCAAATATTGTAGACAAGGCTATAATAAATGAAGTTGATTTTGTTTTACTTGCGGGAGACACCTTCCATCAAAATCGTCCTTCATTAAAAATCCAAAAACATTTTTTTGATCAAATCGAACGATTGAATGAAAAAGAGATTGCTGTCTATTTGACATTTGGAAATCATGATTATTATCAATCAGAGCGCTACTGGTTTACTTTTCCCGAAAATGTCCATTTATTTACTTCGGAAGAGGTAGAAACAAAGACATTTTTATCTAAAAAAGGGGAAAAGGTCGCCATCAGCGGGTTTAGTTATTTACACCAGTGGATACAGGGAGATAAAGTTACTGAATTTCCTTTACGACACTCAGTGGATTATCATATCGGTCTGTATCATGGCGAAATAGGGAGCAATCAGCGGGGAAACTATGCACCTTTTCAGCCGTCTAAAATGCAGGAAAAAGGCTATGATTATTGGGCATTAGGACATATCCATGTGCCAATGTCTTTAAACGAAAAAGAAACAATGAATTATCCAGGGGCACCTCAAGGCCATACCCAAAAAGAGCAGACAGCTAGAAATGTTTTATTGGTTGAATTGACCTCCAGTGAATGCCAGACGATTCCGCTAGAGGTCGCAGAAGTATACTGGGAGAGTAAGACCGTGTCTTTAAAAACTGCTCTGACTACGCAAGACGTGTTACAAGTGATTCAAGAGCAGTTAACTATGGGAAATCCAAAACTGACGTTGTTAGATTTAAAGGTAACAGAGTATCATCACTTGAACCAAGAAGTGATTGATCGAATCTATTCTGGCGAATTACTTGAGTATTTAATGGAAAAAATAGCCAACCTATCTACAAATTTACTTATTTGGCGTATATCTATTAAGGAAGATGAAAGAATGAATCGAGTATCGTTGAAGGTCTCACAGACATTAGTTGACCAACTCTTTGAAACTTATCGGGTAAGTGAAGATTTCCATCAGATTTTAGGTGAGATGTACAGTCATCCTGATGCGGTTCGCTTGATGAATGATTTACCTGAATATCAGGAAGGTACCTTGACTAAAGCCAAGGCAATACTGGAGCAAGATTTTGTGTTTGAGGAGGAAAGTATATGAGAATCCTTCGAATCGAAATAGCTGCATTTGGTAAGTGGAGACAAAAAACATTTGATTTTATTTCTGGAAATCAATTGATCTACGGTGAAAATGAAGCAGGCAAGTCAACGATTTACCAATTTATTCAGGCTGTATTATTTGGCTTCCCTTCAAAAGGAAAGAAGAAAAAAGACTATACGCCGAAAGATGGGGCTGCCTATGGTGGGAAAATTTGGTTAGAACATCCAGTTCATGGAGAAATACTAGTTGAACGTTACAAACAGCAAAATCGTGGGAAATCTAAAGTCCTTTTTAATGAGCAACAGGGAAGTGATGAATTATTAGAGAAATTACTATCTCCACTAACAAAGGATTTATTTCAGCAGGTTTTTACTTTTCAACAAGAACAGTTAACTGAACTAGATCATCTACGAGAAAAAGAATTACATGATGCACTGATCTCATTAGGGATTACGGGTAGTTCGTATGTTTTTCAAAAAAGACAAGAATATTATCAGCAAGCCCAACAGCTTTTTAAGAAAAAAGGGCAGAAACTGCTTATCAATCAGAAATTGAATGAGTGGAAGAACCTTCAAGAAAGAGTCCATCAAAAACAAGAGCAGGAATCTTTTTTCGGTGAACTCGTTCGACAAGAACAAGCCTACAGTCAAGATCAAAGAGAGCTACAAAAAAAACTCCAAGAGATAAACGAAAAAATTTCTCAGATCAAGCAGCAAGAGCTGAATTATTCTTTATACGAAGAGTGGCAAACACTTAAAGCCAATATCTTACCACAAGTTCCTGAAGAACAGTTGCTTTTAGACTTAGAGGAATTCACTAAACGCTATCAGCAGATGACGGAACGCCTAGATGAGCTCGAAGCTACTTTAGAAAAACATAGCGGAATGGATCAACAGTCGGCACGATATTATTTCTATTTGGAACAAGAGCAAGTACTAAAAGAATTGCAACAACAGCAAACACAAATCGAACATTGGCTGAATGAATGGCAAAGACTCCAAGTGGAAGAACGAGAAATTGATTCAGAATTAAAAATTTTAGAACAAAGCTGGCAATGGCAACGGACACAAGAGCCACAAGAATTTTTGCATACCGAAGAATGGCAGCAACTGTTTTCTGAAAATCGTTTGTTGAAAGAACAAGTCAATCAATTATCAATCAGATCAGAAATCGTCTTAGAGCAGCAGCGGACGATTGAAGCGGAGATCAACCAATTAGAAGCCACACATCCAGAATTATTACAGTCGGCACCTTCAGAAGTTCGTTCAAAGAACAAAACACCGTTTGCTATTATCGGCGGATTCTTTTTTGTAGTGGGGATCTTCCTACCAATGCCTTGGAAACTAGGAGTCTTTTTATTAGCCTTAGGTACATTGGGGTATTCATTTTATGAAAGGAAATCACTGAATGGTCAGAAAAGTGATTTATCAGAAATCAAAGGTAAGTGGCAAGAAAAACTAGGACAATTAGACAATACGTTAGCCCAAATCGAAGAGATTAATCAAAGTAAAAACAAGCTAGTGATTGAACAACAAAAAATCCAACAAAAAGCCTTCGATTTTACAAAGGTCCATCACTTAGGAACGATGAATACCTTAGAAGCGATGAAGGAATATGGGCATGAAGTATCCGATTATCAAGACTTGTATAGCCGCTTGATCAAGAAACAAGAACGAGCAAATGAGATTCAACAAAAGTTGATACAGATTGATCGTCAGTTTGAATTGATTAAGGAATGGTTACCGTTACAAGATAAAGGAATCGCTGAAAAAATGGTGCTTTTAACGAACTTCATCCAAGAAATGGAACAATTGAAATTCGCTAGAAGTTATCAACAAAATACACTATTGAAACAAGAAATCAACCAATTGAAAAAGAAACAAAAAAGTTTGATCGAACACTATAGCGGACAGATGGAACAGGTCGGACTTGCTTATCCATCCGAAGTAGCTGCTTATTTGCAAAAAGCGCAACAAACAAAAACACAACTTCAACGACTAAAAGAGTTGGATGAGATTCTCGCGCCACTTTTTCCAAAAAAACGGACACGGGAGCAATTAAGTACTGAACTGTATCATAATCAAGAGAAACAACGGCAGTATCAGTTTGAAGAAAAACAATTGATCGAACAACGTCAGCGGTTAAAGATCCAAATCGAGGAATTACAAAAAGATGGTACGTTGGATGAGATGTACCAAGAAGAAAGTTTATTGAGAGCACAACTGCAACAACTGATGGAACATTGGGGCGGTCTAATGGTCGCTGGGACTTTTTTAGGGGATCTGTCTACAGAAATGAGTGAACGTCAATTACCACAATTGTTAAAAGCTGCTGGTCACTATTTAGGAGTCTTAACACAAAATCATTACCAAGAGATTTTATTGAGAAATGATACTTTGACACTAACAGACGGTGTAACTGATTTTCCCATTTATGAATTATCTACAGGAACGAAAGATCAACTAATTATGGCCATGCGTTTTGCCTACCTATCGTTAGAATCAAAACGTTCGATCTGTCCAATCATCATAGATGACGGTTGGTTGCATTATGACCATCAAAGAAAATATCAATTAGCTAAATTGTTAGCTGATTTCGGTCAAAATTATCAAGTTATTTGTTTTTCTTCTGACCAAGAAATGGTAAGCTATTATCAGGAGCTTCAACAATCTGTGAATATATTAAAGGATGTATAAAGAATGAAAAAAATTCGTGAATTAGTTGTCGATGAACAATTTGAATTGTTTGTTTTAATTAAAAATGCTGATGTCAGAGTTGCGAAAAACGGAAAAAAATTTATTGCATTTACTTTTCAAGATACGTCTGGAACGATTGATGGCAAATATTGGGATGCTTCTGAAGAAGAAATCAACAAGTTTACTGCTGGGACAGTTGTTTTCTTAAGTGGGAAGCGGGAAATCTATCAAGGAAACCCACAAGTAAAGATTTTGCATATGCGATTGACTAAACTTGAAGAGCCAAGTGATCCTAGTTTTTATATGGAAAGGGCTCCTTTGAAAAAAGAAGAAATGGAAGAAGAAATCAATCAATTATTATTTGATATAACAAATGCTCATTGGAATCGGATTGTCCGTCATTTACTAAATAAATATCAAAAGCAATTTTTTGAATTTCCCGCAGCAAAACGGAATCATCATGCTTTTGCGAGTGGATTAGCTTACCACACATTGACTATGTTGCATTTAGGTAAAGCGATTGCTGATGAATATCCAGAATTGAATCGATCGTTGTTATACGCAGGAATCATTTTACACGATCTCGGAAAAGTGATTGAATTATCTGGACCGATGAGTACGGAATATACTTTAGCGGGTAATCTAGTGGGGCATTTGGTACTAGTAGATGAAGAGATCACGAGAGCATGTATCGCATTGAAAATAAATGAAGCAGATGAAGATGTTTTGGTATTAAGACATATGGTCTTAGCACATCACGGCTTATTAGAATACGGATCGCCGGTTCGACCACGTATCATGGAAGCAGAAATCTTACACCAGATCGATAATCTCGATGCTTCAATGCAAATGATGTTGACGTCGATTCGTCAAACAGAACCTGGAAAATACACTGAACGGATTTTTGGAATGGAAAATCGTAGTTTCTATGTTCCCAAAGAACTATAGATAACTAAAGGCACGTAGCCTAACACGAACTACTTGTGAGCCTACGTGTCTTTATTATTGGAAAATTTATTTTGTTATTGATAAAAATCTACAATAGTGTAAGATTGTAGTCAGATGAGAAACCGTTTTACTAATAGGGGGAAAATAGTTAATGAATCATTATATCCAATCTCTTGGCGTTCAAAGAGATCCGCTATTTTTCTGGGTATTGGGAATTTTCTTCTCAGTATGTTTGTTGTATATGGCTTATAAATTGAGAAACAAATCCAAGATTGCTTTGATTACTTTAACGACTACGGGCGTCTTTATTTGTATTTTTGCTATGTTTGCAACGATCGTTACACTGATGACCAGAATCAATTACTAAAAAACAGCTCTTTGTCAAAGTGAATAGGTAGCGAAAAAACATCAAAGTCAATCATTTACTTTGGTGTTTTAATCTATGCTTATCTTTTATAAAAAATAAGGTGGAAATTACGATCCTTCTTAGAAATTATAGCGTCAACAAAAAAACAGACCAGGATAGGTCTGTTTTTTTCATCTTATTTGCTTGATGATTCAGTTGTTGATGATTCAGAAGTTTTTGTTGATTCAGTTGTTTTAGATTCAGAAGATTTTGTTGATTTTGTTTTAGACTCAGATGTATTGGTATTAGCTGTTTCCATAGTAAATGGCGTTAATACATTTTTAAAGGCATCATCTGTGACTTTTACATTTTCTTCTTTTAATACTTTAGCGATAATTTCTTTTTGTAGGTCTTGATCACTTTCTTTTGTATCTCGGGCGATTGATTCTAATTGTTTCTTGTATTTATTCATGTCATCGCCTTTATTTTGGTTTTTGACCATTTTTACAACATAATAATCTGTTGAGTATGAAGTTGTATTTGTCGCTGAGATAACGTCAGATACTTGACCGTCTTTTAATTTGAAGGCTGCTTCTTTCACTTCAGTTGGAACATCTGTCGTTTGAGAATCAAATTTGATTTTTCCGCCATCTTTTTTAGTTGCTTCATCGGTTGATTTTTCTTTTGCCAATTTCGCAAAATCAGTTCCATCATCTGCTGATTTTTTCACTTCTTTTGCTTCATCTTCACTGCTTACTTTAATGATTTGTGCTTCAACTTCTGGATGGAAAGTTTTCCAAGCTTCTTTTAAATCTTTTTCTGTCACTTTGACGTTAGCACTTATACCAGCTTTTAATACTAAACTGCTTCTAAGTGCTTGTTTATATGAGTCTTCTGTATAACCAGCTGCTTCTAATTGTGATTTAAAGGTGTCACCGTAAGTTTCTTCATTCTTTTTGTATTCAGCATTGACATCTTTATCCGTTACTTTATCGCCATATTTATTTTCAAAGGCTTTGTAAATAATCATATTTTGAACTAATTGTTGGTTGTTTTGCGTATGTTTTGCTTCATTATAAAAATCTTCAACCGTGATAGTTCCGCCTTTCATTGTGGCGATGTCTTTATTTGTACTACCTGAACAAGCAGCTAATGCTAATACAGCTAGCGCACTAGTTGCAGCTAAAATTATTTTTTTCTTTTTCATTAAAATTGCTCTCCTGTGATTTATTATTATTCTTACAATAATAACTATACCATATCTATTTATTAATAAAAACGTTCTCGTGATAGTTTCAAATAAAATTCAAATTTTGATCACATTCCTAACTAAAAATTAAAAAAACAATAAAATTAAAATCAAAAGTGTTATAAAATTCCGCATTATTGCATGTCTTGTGGCAAATCATTTGTTAATTTTTCAACTTGTTCTTGGATTTGTGCAATTCTTGGTTCTGCTTGAAATTTAAAATTTTCAATATCTTTTTTCATTGATTCTTGAAAAGCGGGGATCAAAGTATTAGCTGTTTCTTTTGTGTCAACTAATGCTTGTTTGAAATTATTAAGACTGTTATTTAAATCATTTGTTAATTCCGTTGCTTCGTCTAGTTCAGCGATCAATTTTTTTCTGGTTTCGTTCCCGCTTCTAGGAGCAAATAACAATCCAGATATAGCTCCAACGGTCGTTCCAAAAACGATTCCTTTTAAAAAGTTTTTAATCAATGTTCTTCACCTGCTTTACAATGGTATGTTGAATTTGTTGCAATTCTTCCGCACTATATTCTGACTGATGGTTACCAAAGTGGATCGAAAAATCATCTTCTTTACTATAGCGAGGGACCAAATGGACATGTGAATGAAATACAGATTGATAAGCCAATTCACGGTTATTATTCAAGATATTCAGTCCTTGCATCTCAGGAAAAGCTTCTTCAATTGAACGAGCGATTTTAGGGATACGTGAAAAGACATCAGCTGCTAGTACTTCGTCATATTCAAAAATATCAGAAACGTGTTGTTTTGGAATAACTAGTGTGTGTCCTTTTGTAGCTTGGGATATATCTAAAAATGCATAGACTTTTTCGTCTTCGTAGATTTTATAACTAGGGATTTCTTGCTTAATAATTTTACAAAAGATACAGTTTTCCATAGGAAACATCCTTTCCATCAAAAATATTATTTATGTTAACTTTACCATATGTTCAAAGATTTGTATGAAAAAAAATAAATTGACTTCGTTTTCTTCATGGTATAATAAAAACAATCGAACGACGGAGGAAAAATTATGAGTCTAATTGTGGAACATGTAACAGGTGGCTATGGACATCTACCTGTTTTAAAAGATATTAGTTTTAGTGTACAGCCTGGCGAAATGGTAGGATTGATCGGTTTAAATGGCGCTGGAAAAAGTACAACGATCAAACATATCATTGGCCTCTTAGAACAAAAAAAAGGATCTATCACGATTAATGATCTGAGTTTGAAAAAGAATACTGAAGAATACCGAAAACAAATCGGTTTTATACCTGAAACGCCTTCTTTATATGAAGAACTAACTTTAAGAGAACATATCGAAGTGACTGCGATGGCCTATGATATTCCAATCGATATAGCGATGCAACGAGCTGAGAAATTGTTACATACGTTTCGTTTGGAGAATCGCTTGGAATGGTTGCCAGCCAATTTTTCAAAAGGGATGAAACAAAAGGTGATGATCTTGTGTGCTTTCTTGATCGAGCCTTCTTTGTACATTATTGATGAGCCTTTTTTAGGATTAGATCCATTAGCAATCAATGCTCTTTTAGAACTAATGGTAGAAATGAAAAATGAAGGTTCAGGGATCTTGATGTCTACGCATATTTTAGCTACGGCAGAAAAATATTGTGATCGTTTTGTAGTTCTGCACAATGGAGAAATACGTGCAGATGGAACCTTAAAAGACTTACAGGAGGAATTCCGACTACCTGATTCTTCACTGGATGAAATTTATATCTCCTTGACAAAGGAGCAGGATCATGAATAATTTCTTTCAATTGCGATTAGCAAAACACCAGAAAAAAATGATGAAGTATTTGCGTTATGTACTAAATGATCATTTTGTATTGGTTTGCTTATTTCTATTTGGCGGAGTCGGCTTTTACTATTCAAACTGGTTAAAAACGTTAACGACTCCTTTTCAAATGGGTGGGATTATCCTTACGATCTTTTGGTTTATTTGTTTGTTTTTTGGTAAATTTGCCACTTTTACGCAAGCGGCCGATCTGGTTTTTCTACTACCGAAAGAAAAGGAGATGCATCAGTATCTCCAACGAGCTTTTCTTTATTCCAGTCTATTTCCTTCTCTGTTCTTAGGACTAGCTTGTGGCTTTTCAATGCCCCTCGTGGTTGTGACAACCGGGAAGCCTTTTTCTTTTTATTTCGTTTATTTACTGATTCTCTGGGGATTGAAGAGTAGTCAACTACAAATCAAACGAGTGGAGCTTTTCCGAATTGAAGAGAAAAAATTGATGGTATGGAAAGCTTCTTGGTATCTTTCGACATTGCTGATCTTGTTGCTTACGGTCTATGGATGGCTCTGGCTTGGATTGTTAGCTATGTTGATTCAATTAAATATTTACTTTTGGTTTTTATGGAAAAATATGACGTATCGGTTGGATTGGGAAAAAATGATACAAAAAGAAGAGCAACGTTTACATCAAATCTATCAATTAATCAATCTTTTTACTGACGTGCCGGAAATCACTTCTAAAGTCAAAAGAAGAAGGTATTTAGACCCGTTGCTTCAACATACGAAGAAAACGAAAGATAATACTTATTATTATCTTTATGTCAGAAGATTTATTAGAGGTTCTGATTTCAGTGGTCTTTTCTTACGCTTAGTGTTGATTGGAAGTATCTTGATTGCGGGTATTGAAGATGTTTATTTTATAACTGCTATTGGGGCGCTTTTTATCTATTTGATCGGATTCCAAGTGATTCCTTTATACAATCAATTTCGTTACATGACACTTGTCCAACTTTATCCAATCACGGAAAAGCAAAAAGAGGTTGCACTGCAAAAGTTATTGTTAAATCTTTTGCTGATTGCCGCTAGTCTTTTTGGATTGATTGGTGCGATCGTATTAAATGGTCTAGACAAACTCATACCGATTATCAGTTATTTGATTGTCATCGGCTTGTTTATTAAAATCTATACACCGACTCGGATCAAGAAAATGAACGAATAAAAGAGGTGAAAAAACGAGAGAATAAGGCAGATTTGCTTTTTCTCTCGTTTTTTTGATAAAAGATGGTTTTTTAGAGAGGAATACAGGAAAAAAGAACGTATATGTGCTTGACGTTCGGGGCTTAGGCGACTAGAATAATAAGTACTGTAAATCATAGAGTTTAGAGGACGGGAGAATGCATGATGGAGTTTCAGTTAGACCAAGAATGGCGTTTACGCCCAATCAAAGGTGATACGGGAAAAACATACATAGGCATGCGCGATGAAGATAAGGTCTTTATTAAACGCAATACGACTCCAATGCTTGCTGCACTATCCCGAGAAGGAATTACACCAAAACTGGTATGGACGAAACGGACAGGAAATGGCGATACCTTAACAGCACAGGAATGGCTAGAAGGACGTTTATTAACTCCGACCGAGATCGGCCAGCGAAATGATGTTATTGATGTCTTGTATCATTTGCATCATTCTGCTTCACTTAAAACGATGTTGACTCGGATCGGTGGTAGAGTGATGACACCAGAAAAAATGTTGCAGCAATATGAACTGGAGTTACCTGAGACACTCAGAAAGAATCGATTTTTACAAATCGTTCACCAGTTTTTGCGTCAACAAATTCCACAGATGGATAAAGAGAACTTTGCAGTTGTACACGGAGATGTCAATCATCGGAACTGGTTAGTGTGCAAAAATTATTTGTATCTAGTTGATTGGGATTCAATTATGTTTGCTGATCCAGCGGTGGATATTGCCACGATTTTAGGGAATTATGTTCCATTATCTAATTGGAATCAATGGCTCGTTACTTATGGGATTCGCCCAACGGATGAGATATTAGAAAAATTACATTGGTATGCTGCGATGAATCTTTTACAAGAGATTACCCGATATTGTCAGCGTGAAGATCATCGACGAATGAATGAAGAGATCTTACAGTTGAAAAGAATTTTTAGTGGTTGAGCAAAGAGTCAAAAAGAATGAGTACGGTGTACGAATAAAGCATTTATTGTCGATTATTTATTCAGAGTTAAGATCAGAAGAGTAGAACATCACTTGTCTGATCTTTATTTTTTTAGGAAAGAAAGGAATGGAGTTTTCATGCGTGTACGTAATCGCCCAGGTGCTGCTGAAATGCTAGCAGCGCATCCAGATCTAGTAATAAGTGAACCAACCAAGTGGAGAGGTAAGTGGAACGAACTATTTGGCAATGAGCAGCCGATCCATATTGAAATTGGTATGGGAAAAGGTCAGTTTATCACAGGAATGGCTAAGGCTCATCCTGAAATCAATTATATCGGGGTAGAAATGCAAGTCAGCGTTGTATCAATTGCTTTAGATAAATTAATTGAACAACCATTACCAAATTTAAAACTATTGCATGTTGATGGTTCAGCGTTGACGGAATATTTTGCAGATAGTGAGATTGATCAAATCTATTTGAACTTTTCTGATCCGTGGCCTAAAAAAAGACATGAAAAACGCCGGTTAACGTATCATACATTTTTAGCGGTGGATGAACAAATTCTACGCCCTAAAGGAGAAATCCATTTTAAAACAGATAACCAAGGACTATTTGAATATTCATTAGCTAGTTTTTCTCAATACGGCATGATCATCAAACAAGTATGGTTAGATTTACATCAAAGTAAATATGAAGGAAATATCATGACTGAATACGAAGAAAAATTTTCTTCAAGAGGTCAAAGAATCTATCGTGTTGAAGCTCAATTTCCAGATAAAACGAAGAAATAATGACTTCATTTAATCAAAAGCAACCGAAACATTTTTGTTTCGGTTGCTTTTTTGGTTGTAGATGCAGCTGTTCGAGCAAGAAAAAATTGCTGGGACAAAGTATGTTCGTATTTATCTTATAGAAGGTTCAATCAAGCTAAATTTAGAAAATGAAAATAATCCTTTATCCGTGATCTTCAACTCGGGAATGACAGATAATGTTAGAAATGAGAGTGTCAAAAATGGATCGAATGATTGACTGGCACCAAGCGCATGCGCTTCTTTAGTTAAGGAAACTAACTGCTCATTCACAGCTAAAAAAGGCTCTTGTGACATTAAACCACCGATTGGTAATGGCAAACAAGCTAACTCTTGACCATCTGCAACAGCGATCATTCCGCCACCTTTTTTGATTAATTGGTTTGCTGCTATTAACATATCTTCGTCATTCGTTCCCACCACGACGATGTTATGGGAATCATGCGCAACAGTTGTTGCAAGAGCTCCTTTCTTTAGTTGAAATCCCTTAACGATCCCAACGCCAACATTTCCTGTTCGATGGTGACGTTCGATCACAGCAATTTTTAGTTGGTCGTTGGCAATTGAAGGAACAAAGACACCGTTTTTTGTGTCTACTTCTACGAGACAATCATTGGTCAATAAACTATTAGGAATGACTTCGATCATGTGGGCTTTTTCAGTACAAAGTGGTAAAGCAAAAGAATCGACCGTTAATGGTTTCACATCCATTTTTGGTAATTTTTGAGCATAAGTATTTTTTTGTCTCGGAAATTGTTCCAGATTCAATTGTGCATCCTCTACCACGATTTTTCCATTAGAAAAGACAGTATTGATTGGAAGAGTCGTTAAATCATTGGTTAAGAAGAAATCAGCTTGATAGCCAGGTGCGATGGCGCCTAGCTGACTTAAGCCAAAACATTCGGCAGCGTTTAGTGTGGCCATTTGAATAGCTTGTAATGGTTCCATTCCTAAATGGATTGCTTGGCGTATGATGTGATCGATAGAGCCTTCTGCAACCAGATCATCGATCAGTTTATCATCCGTGACAAATAAACAACGTCGTGAATTTTCTGGTGTTACAACGGGAAGGAGTGCTTCGAGGTCTTTTGCAACTGTCCCTTCTCGAATCATTAAATACATCCCTAAAGCTAGACGTTCTTTTGCTTCTTGTGCGTTAGTCGCTTCATGGTCGGTTTTTATACCAGCCGTCAAATAGACGTTTAGCTCATCTCCTTGAATACCAGCTGCATGACCATCGATTTTCATATTTTTCTCATGCATCAATTGTAATTTATCAATGATGGTTTTTTCGTTATTTGCAACAGCTTGGTAGTTCATCACTTCAGCAAGTCCCAACACTTCAGGACGATCAAGAAAAGGAATGAATGATTGGGCGTCTAGCACTGCGCCGCTTGTTTCAAATGGTGTTACAGGAACGCAGGATGGCAGCATGATAAAAATATTCATTGGTACGGATTGGGCATCTTCAATCATAAAATCAAGCCCAATACTTCCTGCTACGTTTCCTATTTCATGAGGATCAGTAATTATCGAGGTGACGCCATGTAATAAAGAAATTTTTGCAAACTCGCTTGGAGATAAAAGTGAACTTTCGATATGCACATGCCCATCAATAAGTCCTGGTACGAGGTATTGATTTTTTGCATCATAGATTTCTTTGCCTTCGTATTGACCGATCCCCACGATTTTACCGTCACAAATCGCAACATCACCGGTTAGGATTTCTTTTGTAAAAACGTTGACGATTTGTGCATGTTTGATTACCAGATCAGCTGGTTCTTTTTTCCCAGCGACTAAAATATGCTTTGTTCGTAATGATTCCACCATGTTCCCTCCAAAATAAATTTTTAATAGTATAACATAAATTCGGATTTTGCCCATCTTTTAGCATTTAATGATACAAAAATAAAATAGTATTAGAAAAAAGACGTATGTTTTTTATGGAGGGGATAAGATGGATATAAAGGAGATATCAGATGATCTCATTAATGAAAGTTATAAAAAACGTGTTCAAGATATCTATATAATGCCTAATCAAACTGATTTCAATATTTATTACCGCTATAGTAAAAAACGAACATTCCAAAAAAGTATTGCATCAGATATTGGACAACAATTAATCTCACGCTTTAAATATTTAGGAGAGATGGATATCGGTGAGAGAAGAAAAGCGCAATTAGGTGCAATGACTTACGTCTTAAAAGAAAAAGAGGTCAGACTGAGACTGTCTTCTGTAGGTGATTACTTACAAAGAGAAAGTTTGGTGATTCGATTACTTTATGATTTGTCTGAAAAACAGTTCCGCTGTTTTTGTCCTGAGGATTTAAAGGTGATCAATGAGCGGAGTAAAAAGCGTGGGCTCTATTTGTTCAGCGGACCAGTTGGATCAGGAAAAACTTCTTTGATGTACTATTTGGCACAAGACAAAGAGGTACAAGTAATTACAATAGAGGACCCAGTAGAAATTGAAGAAACAGCCTTTTTACAATTACAAGTAAACGACAAAATCGAACAAACGTATGAGGAATTGCTGAAGCTTGCATTACGTCATCGTCCAGATTTATTGATCATTGGAGAAATCAGAGATAGCAAGACAGCGAATGTAGCAATTCGAGCAGCGTTGACAGGTCACCGTGTATTTGCGACGGTTCATGCCCGCCATTTAGATGGAACCGAAGCGAGAATTCTTGAATTAGTTGGCAGAAGCGATGAGTTTTTTGAATGTTTATCTGGCGTAATCTACCAAGAAATCCTTTTAGACCAAACACAAGCAGCAGCGGCTTTATGGGGTTACAACTTTACCTACAATGATTTTGAGAGGAAAGGGTGGGACCAAAGCTATGAAGAAGCAAAAAATAGTCGCTGGCGATCGTTTGCCTTCTAAGAAAATGTCACTGAACCATCAAGCAAAGTATATTCGACTGATGGGGGAGTTACTTGACCATGGATTTAGTATTCAAGAAGCAACGGAAATATTGTTGAAGATCACACCTGTCCCCCATATTTATTTACAGCAAGGACACCGTTTATTGCAAGAAGGACATTCTTTTTATGAGGTTCTACAAGCATTGGGTTTTACTCAAGACAAGCTTGTGCAAATCGAGTTAGCCAGTGCGCATGGGAACTTGATCCAAACATTGAATGGGATGGCAGAACAATTTCGTCTCGTAGCAGAATTTCGAAAAGAATTAAAAAAGATGATCAGTTATCCGTGTTTACTGTGTTTGTTTTTATTAGGGATCTTAGTTGCATTACGCCAATTTATTTTGCCACAGTTATTAACTTCGGAAATGGTCATGGATACGCATTGGGGAATCCGATTTTTGCAGTCCTTTCATTGGTATGTTCTTCTTGTTTTACTGTCTGTTGGTTTATTATGTCTGTTTATCAAGATCAGGCTCCTAAAAATGGATATGATTCAACGAGGGGAATGGTTCAGCAACAAACCATTGATTGGTTCGCTGTTTTCCCTCTACCAGTCTTCTTATATCGCTTTAGAATTTGGAAAATTATTCTACGAGGGATTAGAATTGCGCCAAATTATTTTTTGTTTGAAAGAAACAAAACAAGGGAGTTTGATCCAACTATTAGCATTTCGTCTGACAAAAGGGTTAGAATCAGGAATTTCTTTAGCACAGCAGTTTGAGACTTATTCATTTTTAACGGCTGAATTTAGTCAAATCGTTTTACAAGGGGAAGCAAAAGGAAACTTAGGTAAAGAACTTTTGTTTTACAGTAAATTAGCAAGACAGCATTTTTTCCAAAAGGTAAACCGTGGACTTTCATGGATACAGCCAGTCCTTTTTCTAGGAATTGCCAGCTTGATTCTATTGATTTATGCAGCAATTTTACTGCCGGTTTATGGCAACATTGAGGAGGTTTTATTATGAAATATCTAGTCAATTTCAGACGAAAACAATTAAGGAATGTTGAAAGTTTTACGTTGATCGAAATGCTGATCGTCTTATTAGTAATCAGCGCATTAGTTCTCTTGTTCATCCCTAATATTTCCCGCTATCGAGATCATGTCAATCGAGAAGGCAAACAAGCAGTGATGCAATTGGTCGATGCTCAAAAAGAATTGTACTCTTTGCAAAATAATGGGAAAGTCCCAACGATCGCAGAACTCTTAAAGGAGGGATATATAAAGCAAGAACATGCAGATGCCTATAACCGCAAATAAACCAATTTGCCTTACTGGTTATACTTTGATTGAAACCTTATTTGTTTTGGCGATCACTTTAGGATTATTTCTATTCCCTTCACTTTCAGTCTCAGCTTGGCAAAAGCAGATGACAATAGAGCAATTTTTTGCACAATTTGAAAGTCGGATATATGCCACGCAGAAAATAGCCATTGTCAGCCAACAAGCTACAAGAATCTTTTACGATCAATCAAAGAATCAAATTGTTTTTGACGTACCTAATCCAAATCTCGGTTGGTCAACTTTAGAGGTGCCAGATGAAATTACTGTCCAACAGATGGAAAAGCTCATATTCGCTTCGGGAACCGGCAATGAAAGTTCATTGCAAGCCTATCGGTTCTATTGGACAAATAAAAGACAAACAATCGTTTATCAATTTCAGCTAGGGAGTGGCCGATATATTAAAAAAATCGAATAGACATGCTTTTATTCTATTAGAAACAGTAATGGCTTTATCCATTACCTTATCATGTATCTTTCTTGTCAGTCACGGGAATTTGTATTTATTAACAGCAGAAAAGCAAAATAATCAGGAAATCTTATTACTTCGCAGACTATATGAAGATGTAAAAACCTACCGAATGTATGAACAAATACCGAACCGAACGTTAAATGGACCAGATAGTCAGACAACCATAACCGCTAAAAAGAAAAAGATCGAAAAAGTGAAGCTCACACAAGGAGACAAAGTGATTGAGATTACCAAAATACCAGAATAAAGCTGCCTTTACACTGATTGAATGTTTGATTTCGCTTGCCATTTTAAGTGCTGTTTTACTTTCAATCAGTCTTTTAATCACGCAAACAACGAAAGTGGAACAATATTTACAACAAAAGGATCAAAAAGAGTGGCTGATTTTTTTAGCTCAGTTTGAAGAAGAAATAAAAAAAGGAAAAAATGTCGTCATTAAAGATAACCGTATTTATTATGAGATGGAAAAGAAAACCTATTTATTTGAACAATATCATGCGTTGATACGTAAACGAGAAGTATCAGGGGGACACCAACCTGTGTTAACACAAGTCAAGCATTGGGAAGTGAGAGATTCTACTGCAGCTATCACATTTTTAATCGAATTTATAAACGGAGAGAAGTATGAGGGGATTTGGACCAAGCCACTATCATAAAAAGCATAACAAGGGGTTCAGTAGTAATATCTTATTCTTAACCTTACTATTGTTTTTAGTTTGTAGTTCATTATTGTCGATCATTGTACAAACTTATCGCTCGACAGTAGATTTGAGCCAACGCATCAAAAATTATTATGTAGCAAAAATAATCAAACAAATGGTTTTATCTGAAAGTAACGAGTTGAAAGAACAGGGAATGTATCAATATAATTTAGGAAAGGCTCATTACAAAAGAAAAGCGAATCAGCTAACGATCGAAATTCAGATCGAATCTCAGCATTTTCAGTTCATAGAAATGCTTAACAGTGATACAGAAAGTAACACAGAAAGTGAGTGAATCCATGAAAACGCACTCTTTTCTGTGTTACCGCTGTTTACATAACGTTTATGTTTTTTATTTCACAAACAAAAAAGTGTGAAAACGATTGAAATTTTGCTCATAGTTCGTTAAAATTAAACAGGTAAAATAATTGTTATAATATATCTAGAAATGAGGTGCACCATGTTACCAGAAAAAATGGAACAGGGGTTTGAACAAAACCTAAAAGCGATTCAGCTTTTACAAAATGCATTGGGAACTTCCTTTTTAGAAGCCTATGTCGAAAATGCTGAAAACTTAATCGACAACTATCAAGTACGAGTGGTAGATGGAGTACCGTCTGAAGAAATCAAGCAACAGATTTCTGCTTTGTATAAAGAACTCAGTCAACTTTCCTTTGAACCAGAAGAGTGGCGCCGTCTGTCACAACTACTGTTACTAAAGGGGAGTCAGACAGAACATCTTCAAGCGAACCATCAACTTACTCCAGATAGTATTGGTTTTTTATTTGTCTTTTTAATTGAACAGCTATTCACAAATAAAGAAGAGCCAATCAAGATTTTGGACATTGCAGCAGGAATGGGCAACTTGTTATTAACAGTTCTTTTAAACCTATCAAGTGCGGGATACCAAGCGGAAGGGATGGGTGTAGATATTGACGATACGTTATTAGCGGTTGCTGCTTCAACAAGTGATCTGACTCAGGCGAATGTTCAATATTTTCACCAAGATGGCTTACAAGAATTACTGATTGATCCAGTGGATGTAGCTATCAGCGATTTACCGATTGGTTATTATCCGAATGATCAAAAAGCAAAAGAGTTTTTAACAAGCACCACACAAGGGCATAGTTATGCCCATCATCTGCTATTAGAACAGGCAATGAAGTATGTCAAACCAGATGGATTCGGTCTGTTTTTGATGCCAAGTAACTTCTTAGAAACAGAACAAAGTGAAGAAGTCAAAAGATGGTTTAAAGAAGAAGGATATCTTCAAGGAATGATCCAATTACCAGATGAATTATTCCGTAACAAGCAATCACAAAAAAGTATTTTGATCTTGCAGAAAAAAGGAACAAAGGCAAAACAAGCACAAGAAGTATTACTTGTAAAACTTGATTCACTAAAGAAACCAGAGAAGGTGACTGAATTTTTTAAAGAATTTGAAACATGGAAATCGTCTTCTCTTTAATCACGCACTAAGAAGGAGAATTATATGTCTAAAACAATTGCTATCAACGCTGGAAGTTCAAGTTTAAAATGGCAGCTATATCAAATGCCAGAAGAAACCGTAATTGCTAAAGGAATTGTCGAAAGAATCGGTTTAGAAGATTCAATTTTTACGATCAAATATGGTGAAGATCAAAAATTCGAGAAAATCATGGACATCGATGACCATGAAGTAGCAGTAAAAATGTTGTTAGATCAACTGATTGCATTACAAATCTTAAGTTCTTACGATGAAATCACTGGGGTAGGACATCGTGTGGTTCATGGTGGAGAAACTTATGCTGATTCTGTAATCGTGGATGAAGCTGTGATGGATCGCATTGAAGAATTGGCAGAGTTTGCACCATTGCATAACCCTGCTAATCTAATGGGTATCAAAGCATTTAAAAAAATCTTACCTGATATCCAAAGTGTGGCTGTGTTTGACACGTCATTCCACGCAACAATGCCAAAAAGCAGTTATTTGTATAGCTTACCTGTTTCTTACTATGAAGATTTCAAAGTAAGAAAATATGGCTTCCATGGTACAAGTCATCGCTATGTAGCAGAACGTGCGGCTAAGATGTTAGAGAAACCAATCGAAGAGTTGAAATTGATCACTTGTCACTTAGGGAATGGTGTTTCAATTACGGCAGTAGATGGTGGAAAATCAGTTGATACTTCGATGGGATTCACACCACTGGCAGGTGTAACAATGGGAACACGCTCAGGGGACATTGATCCAGCTGTTTTACCTTATCTAATGGAAAAATTAGAGATTGATATTGATGAAATGGTCAACATTTTAAACAAAAAATCAGGTTTGTTAGGTCTAACAGGTTTATCAAGTGACATGCGTGATCTTGAGAAAAACTATGAACAAGAACATATCCATTTGGCATATGACATCTTTGTAGACCGTATCCGTAAATATATTGGTGGATATGTGACAACGATGAACGGCGTTGACGCAATTGTTTTCACTGCTGGAATTGGCGAAAATGATGGGCACGTCCGTAGTGAAATCATTAAAGGGATGACATGGTTTGGTTGTGAAATTGATCCTGAAATGAATAAAAAACGTGGGGAAGAATTAGATATCTCCACAAAAGATTCAAAAGTCAAAGTACTTGTCATTCCAACTGATGAAGAATTAATGATCGCTCGTGACGTGGAACGTTTACGTAAATAAATATTCTAATGAAATAGTTGTTAGCCTTTTTTAGGTATGAAATAGTGTAACGAACGTATCATAATTTTAAGAATAAATTTTTTCCGAAGTGAACATTGTTCACTTCGTTTTTTTGTTTTGTCTATAAAAAGTGATTGATTGAAAAAAAGAAATGTTCTTTTTTAAATCAATAAAAAATATAGAAATAAAATAAAGTATTATGAAAAAAAGGGAGGAGATTGAATTGAGAAAAACAAATCGATTAACGATAACGATTATGAGTGTACTAATATTAGCTAATTCATCTATAACTGCCAGTCCATTTGTATACGCAGAACAAAATGAAGTCTCAGGAAAGAAAACAATGAAAAGTGAAATCAGCCAGGCAAATATTTCAGGTGAACATTCAGATGTGAAACAAACGAACATTCCTAATGATCAAAACGTTAAGAAAGCGACTGAGGCAGTGAAACTTCTGTTTGATGAAATAGGAGCAAAAACAAGTAATACCCAAGCAAAAATTAATGAAGTAAAGCTACAAGTAATGGAATTAACAGAAAGTGTACAAAAAACAAAATTATTTGAAAAAATTGTTCAAGCGCAAGAAATGTATGATTCAAAACAGACTAAAATGACAAATTCTAAAGAAAAAAATGGACAAAAAGAATTTGACGAAAAAACTCCTTCCTGTACAATCGACCCCTATATTTATGGGAACGTATACATGACTGGTGCTTATGAAGGGGAAATCAATCAATTTAAATTGATTGTTGGCGATAAAGAATATACCCCAGGTTTTACTTTGTTACCAAATAATCAGTTCAAACTTTATATTGGAAAGAAAATTCCGCCTTCAATTTTTTCAGTCACAGTAAAAATCTTTGATAAAAAAGGAAAAGAGACAAGTTCTCAAAACGTTTCAGTTCAAGCACCGAAACTCACCATTAACAATTACACATTAGGAGAAAACTATGACAAAGGTGAGTTTATTGGTGATGTTGCTAAATTTAAATTGAGGGTGGGGACCACAGGAAGCACGAAAGAATACACTCCAGGTTTTAGACGATTAGCGAATAATCAATTTGAAGTCTATGCGAAAGATAAAATATTACGTGGAAGTAAAAGAGTCGTTTTGGTTGCTCTGAATTCAGAAGGAGATTTGTTAAAATCTGGTTTAGTTAGAGTCCAATCTCCCTACTTAGATATAAATGACTATAAATTAGGAAATGAATATATTACAGGTACCTATGCTGGGGCAGTAAAGAAATTTAAGTTAGTAGTGGATGGAAAAGAGTATTTTCCAGGATTTAAATTGTTAAAGGATAATCAATTTGAAGTCTACGCGAAAAACAAGGTATCGGCGCTAACTAAATCTATTACTTTGATTAGTTTAGATGAACAAGAAAAAGAAATCGTTAGTAAGCAAGTGGTTTTCATTGATTCAACGAATAAAGACTGACTATTTTTATAGCTGAAGCATTAACGACTCGTATAAAAAGTTACTTGAATAGAAATAGAAGAACAGCCAGTGTCACAAACAAAAATTTTTTTACCGAAGTGAGTAACTTTAACATTGTTTTTTATTTTATAAAATAGTCTATTTAAAAAAATGACATTTTTTTTTAAATAATTAAAAAAAATAGCGAGCCCGAATAGGTTATTATTTCCTTAAATCAAATAAACAAAAAAGGGTGGTTTTTAATTGAAAAAGGGGAACTTGAAAAAGAATTTAGTGTCGTTTTCAACTACGAGTGCATTAGTATTATCTAGTTTATCTGGAGTAGTGACACCAATGGTCCATGCAGATCAAAATGGGGCGGGAGAAGGCATCACTATTACTACTTCGGAAAAAAATGAGAAAAAAGAAGAAGCAAATCAATCAAATCAATCAAGTCAGGCGAGTGAAACAAGTCAAACACACGCTTCAGAAGAAAAAGAAAATAAAAAAGTAGAAGAAACAACAACATCTTCCACTACAAAAGAACAGAACGCATCAAGTGTGCCAGTACCGGAACAGAAGAATACACTTGCAGATGAAGTGATTCAACATGCTACTGATGCAGTCAATAATCTATTTGATGGAAATGGAGCAAAAGTAGGCAATACTAAAGCTCAAATTGATGCGGCGAAACAACAAGTCGAAAGCTTACCAGATAGTGATCAAAAAACAGCGTTATTGGAAAAAGTCAATCAAGCACAAAAAGCATACGATACATTGATGCAAAAATGGCAAGTTGCGAATGAGACGATGGATAAACACTTTATTGATGGAGATATCGGTAATCCTAAAGGTAGTTTTACAACAGAAGAAATGATCGATCTTGCAGAAAAACTAGGTGAACTTCCTTATATAAACATTCCATTTTTAGAAGGCTATACGACCAATGAATTGCATGAAAAATACGATCAGTTAATTGCTGTATCAAACGCAACGCCAGTGGTGGATCGTCTGTTTTTTAATGGTAAACCAAGTACAAACAATACTCAAAATGATATTAATACTGCATTGAATCTTGTCCACCGTCTTGTGGATGGACCTTATAAAGACAGACTGTTAGCGAAAGTACAAGAAGCACAAAAAGCTTATAATGATGCGCACATTATTGTACTTCCTAAAGGAAATAAATAGGCGAATTGATGGCAAAGAAATATTTTTATCATGAAATCGATTAGGTTAGAAAAAATGATTGATTGGATAAATAATCTAAAAAAGAGCTTGGAACAAAAGAACGTGCCAAGCTCTTTAGCATATGTAAAAATAAATAAAAGCGGTTGTGACATACTTTTGTCACAACCGCTTGTTTAGTAATTAATCATTCTTTTTCAGGTAATTTATTCTCTAAATCAGTACGTACCACTAGAACATCACAAGTAGCGTTACGAATCACATATTCTGAAACAGAACCAATAAATAGACGTTCAACAGCATTCAATCCTGTTGCACCTAACATGATTAAATCTACATGGTTATCCTCAGGAATTTCTTTAGCGATGATTTGTTTCGGCGAGCCGTATTCAATCACGGTAGTAACATTGTTCAATCCCGCTTTTTTAGCATTTGCTTCATAATCAGCTAGCGTTTGCTTCGCCATTTCAGTTGCTTGCTCTGCCAACATGCCATCAAATGATGAAACGGTTTGGAAAGAACGAGTATCAATCACGTGTGCTAATAAAAGTTCTCCATTATTTCTGATAGCAACGTTTACGGCTTTTTTAAAAGCTAATTCAGCTTCATCAGAGCCATCTACGGCAACCATAATTTTTTTGTACTGTTGTAACATAAGCATTCACTCCTTCAGATAAATCAATCATTTATAATTCTATTGTAAAACAAGTTGAACAAAAAGAGAATTATTTACTGTTTGGTTTGACCATTTTCCGAGCGAAAGTAAAACTGAAGACAGAAGCAACAATAATGACCAAGAGCAGGTAAGCCAAAGCAATAAATCGTTGATTGAAAAAGGCGACAAAAATACCTAATACCCCTAGGAAAGCGTAAATGGCACCATAGAATTGTAAATAGCCACGATTTTTTTCTGTTTCTTCTATTAATACGAAAAAGATGGGTTGTTTTTTTAATAAATAATAGCTAACAAATAATAATAATAATGCGGCAATGCCCATTAAAAGTTGAATCATAGAAATTCCTCCAAAAGTCTAAAGATTGGTCAAATAATGTTTTTCAAGGGATCTACTCGAAAAAAAAGGAGCTGTACCAAGTAATTGGCATAGCCCCTTAATCTTCAAAAAATGGTAATCTCCGTTAATGCCGTTGTTCGTCCTGTAGTATTGATCCCGCGAATTCAAGCAGGTGGGTCCCACGGTCGTAGCCTCGAACTACCAAATGATAAGGCATGTTACCAGCAGTGACACAAGACGGGTCCCAAGATATCAATAAAAATGTTCGGTCAACACACAAAGAGGACAATTCGAACATCACAGATTTCCCACCTCTATAGTAGCATATGGAAATAAAAAGAGCAATGAGAGCGCTCATGGAAAATCAAGTCTATGTCGTTGGCTTATTGCCTCCTGATTTTTTCCATTCTTTGATTCGCTGATATTGTTGCCCAAGGGCTTGTTCATATTTTCCTGTAGTCTTCGGATGATAATAAGACGCTTGTTTTAATTTGTCGGGTAAATATTGTTGGTTCACCCAGGCTTGATCAAAATTGTGAGGGTATTGATAACCAATCCCACGATTCAATGCCTTGGCTCCTTGGTAATGACTGTCTCGTAAATGATCGGGCACTTCGCCAGCGTTGCCTGAGCGGATATCAGCAATCGCTTCATCTAAAGCGGCATAAGCAGAATTTGATTTAGGAGAGAGACAAAGATCAACTACGGCATCTGCTAAAGGAATCCTTGCTTCGGGAAGTCCTAGACGTTCAGCAGCTAAGACAGCATTGACAGTTCTAGCTGCGGCAGCAGGATTTCCTAGACCGATATCTTCATAACCAATCACCATCAAGCGCCGACAGATACTTGCCAGATCACCAGCCTCAACTAAGCGGGCTAGATAATGAAGTGCTGCATCAACATCGCTTCCTCGGATCGATTTTTGAAATGCTGAAATCACGTCATAGTGAGCATCTCCATCTTTATCATGAGTAAGTGCTTTTCGTTGGATACATTCTTCAACGATCGTTAGCGTTAAGTGAATGATCCCCTGTTCATTTGGCTCGGTCGAACGAGCCGCTAATTCCAAGCCGTTGAGTGTGCTTCGAAGATCGCCGTTCGTTGCCCGTGATAGATGAAGCAAAGCGTTTTCGTCTAATTCAATAGCTAGATTACCAAGCCCACGCTCTTTATCACTTAGAGCTGATCGAACCGCTTGCTGGATATCTAATTCGTTTAAGGGTTTTACTTCAAAAATCTGTGTTCGACTGCGAATAGCAGGATTAATCGTGATATAGGGGTTTTCAGTTGTTGCGCCAATCATGATGATCCGTCCATTTTCCAGATGAGGGAGCAAAAAATCTTGTTTCGTTTTATCAAGACGATGGATTTCATCAAGTAAGAGAATGACAGTGCCACTTATCTTGGCTTCTTCGGCAACTACTTGTAAGTCTTTCTTGGAATCAGTTGCTGCATTGAGCATGCGAAAGGCAAATTTGGTTGAGCCAGCAATCGCACTAGCAATACTGGTTTTACCAGTTCCTGGTGGACCATATAAAATCATGGAAGACAGCATTTTGGCATCAACCATTCGTCGAATAATTTTTCCTTCACCAACTAAATGTTCTTGTCCTACGACTTCATCGATCGTTCGTGGACGCATCCGATAAGCTAAAGGTTGCTGCATAAAACGGCCTCCTTTTTTTATTTTTCGTTCGTTAATTATACCATACATTAGGACAATCCACTTTATGGTAACGCTAATTTAGAACGCCGTAAACCGTAAAGTGAAAGGAAACGAGTTTACTCATATTCAGGCTAAGTTTAATAGGGAGGATCCTTATTGAAAGGACTGGGGGACTTTTAAAATAAAGCACCAGCTTCCTCGTTTATTCTGATTTGAGGTAAAATAAAGGGAGTGAAGACATAGATGGCTTGGAGGAGGAGAAAAATGAAAGCGACACGATTATTGAGTGAAACATTGTTACGAGCACAAGAACGGTTTGAAGAAACGTTAGACCAGCTAGATGTAGCAGAAGCAAATACGATGCCGGCACCTTTGATCAAATCAGTAACTTGGCTGATCTGGCATACTGCTCGAGAATTAGACCTTCAAATATCCGATTTGAAAAATAGTGAACCACTGTGGTTTAGTCAAGACTGGTCTGGAAAATTTGCATTAGATCTGCCTGATGATACGCAAGATTGGCAACACACACCTGCGGAAGCAAAAAAAGTCGTCGTAACAGACAAAAAACTACTTACAGATTATTTAGCTAATAGTGTTTCATTGACGATTGAGTACTTGGAACAAGTGGATGAAGGAACACTTGATGAAGTCATTGATTCCAACTGGACACCTCCTGTCACACGTGAAGATCGTCTCGTGTCGATCATTGATGATGCAGTGATGCATTCTGGTCAGGGGATCTATACTCGCCGACTGGTGATCGGTAAATAATGAATGCTAAACCTTGTTCTGGTTTGAACGGTCTATGTAAAATCCTATAAAAGGCTGTGACAGAAGTGTCTAGTTCTGAAAAATAAGCCGGAGAATCCGAAGATAGTTCTTCCTATTTTTGGGATTTTTCGGCTATTCTTATCTGCCTGTCTATTACTGTAGGTTTTTCTTGGTTTCCATAGCTTATGCTTTCAATATTGTGTATGATAAGGGTGGTGAATAAAATGACAAATAAAGAGCAATTAGATGAACTTTTATTGAATAAAACAACACCCGAAGTTGCCAGAGATCTTTTAGGGATGTATTTAGAATATGTTACGCCAACTGGTACCGTTGGTGGTTACATCGTTGATGCAGAGGCATATCTTGGTCCAGAAGATGAAGCGGCTCATAGTTTTGGGATGCGCAGAACCCCACGAGTGGCAGCGATGTATGAAAAGCCAGGAACGATTTATCTTTATACGATGCACACCCACCGTATTTTAAATATTATTACGCAACCTGAAGGGATTCCACAAGGGGTAATGATCCGTGCGATCGAGCCTGCAACTGGTGTGGCTCAAATGAGCATTAACAGAGGCGGGAAGACTGGTCCTGATATTAGTAACGGTCCCGGAAAATTGGTAGCGGCATTAGGATTACCACAAGAACTTTATGGACAATCGATTTTAGACAGTCCGTTGCATTTTGTTTTTGAAAAAACAAAAATACCTAAGAAAATCATGGCTTTGCCAAGGATCGGTATTCCTAACAAAGGAGAATGGACGGACAAACCATTACGTTTTGTGGTGGCTGGAAATCCATATCTATCATTACAAAGAAAGAACCTGGTGGAGGAAGACTGGGGTTGGAGGAAGAGAAAATGAAAAAAACAAACTTACTTGACTACTTAGACAAAACAATCGAAAAAACGATCACTGATTATGATGTGGCATTAGACTGGGATACGAAAAACCATACGATTGAAATCATTGTCCGACTATTTGCAGAAAATAAAGCGCATTTGGAAATCGATGATGCCCAAGGTGTAGTTTCCGAAGAAGAAATCATTGAATTTGAAGATGGTATTTTATTGTTCAATCCACAAAAATCCCATTTTGATGAAAAAGATTATCTAGCGGTTATTCCTTATGAAGGGAAGAAAGGGATAGCCAAATCGGTCATTGATGCATTGATTGAGTATATGAACGAAGTATTAGCGCAAGGGCAAAGTGATCTCTTAGATTTTCTTGATGCAGATGATGAAACGGCAGTGTTTGAGTTGAATTGGGACAATCAACAGTTAGCAAAACTAGTCGAAGAAAAACAGCAAAATGAGACGGACGTCTATTTGCCTTATCCAAGTTATTAAGGAGTGAATGTCATGAAATGGAATGAAGTAAAAGTTGAAACCGCCAGTGAAGCAGTGGAAGCTGTGGCTAATATACTAATGGAAGCAGGAGCAAGCGGTGTTGCGATTGAAGATGCTTTAGACGTTGAAAATTTCAAGTCTGATCAATATGGGGAAATCTTGAATAAAGAAGATTTTACTTCATTAACAGAAGGCGCACTGGTGATGGCTTATTTCCCTGAAACGATTTTTTTACCAGAAATTTTGCCTTTTATCAAAGACCGTGTAGCCCAACTCCCAGAATTTGGCTTGGCGATCGGTAAAAATATCATCACCGTTAGTGAAGTGGAAGAAAGCAACTGGGCAACTGCTTGGAAAAAGTATTATCACCCAGTACGGATCACCAGAATGTTAACGATCGTGCCTAGTTGGGAAGCGTATCAAACAAGTGATCCATTAGAAAAGATCATTACATTAGATCCTGGAATGGCATTTGGAACAGGGACACATCCAACTACCTCTTTAACATTGCAAGCATTAGAAACGGTATTGCGTGGTGGAGAAACACTTTTAGATGTAGGAACTGGTTCAGGCGTCTTAAGTATCGCAGCGAAATATTTAGGTGCTAAAGAGGTTTATGCTTATGACCTTGATGAAGTGGCTGTTCGTGCAGCGAAAGAAAATATGGATATGAATGAAGTAGCCAAAGATGTTCACGTAGCTGCTAATGATTTATTGAACGGCATCACAATCGAAAGTGATGTTATCGTGGCGAACATCTTAGCAGATATTATTTTGTTGATGATCCCTGATGCTTGGCGCTTATTAAAACAAACGGGGCGCCTGATCGTATCTGGTATCATTGAAGAAAAAAAACAAATGGTCATTGACGCCATGAAAGAACAGGGCTTTGTCGTTGATCAAATTTTCCAACAAAAAGATTGGTATGCAATTATCTTGAAAAAGCCTGAGGTGGAATAAATGCAACGTTACTTTTTAGAAGAGGCGTATCAACCAAATACACGCTTCGAACTTTCGGGAGAGGCATTTCATCATATCGTACGGGTCATGCGCATGGCGCCAAAAGATCAAGTCTATTTAGCATTCAACGATCAAGTATCGATTCGTGCGGAGATCACAGAAATCAGTGAAGATACCGTTTATTTGAGCGAGCTTGAAAAAGAAAAAAGCCAAAAGGAATTACCCAATAACATCACGATTGCCAGTGGTTATCCAAAAGGGGATAAACTAGACTGGATCGTTCAAAAAGGAACAGAATTAGGTGCGCATGGATTTATTGGCTTTCCAGCTAAAACATCTATTGTAAAATGGGATGCGAAAAAAAGAAACAAACGTCAAGAACGTTTGAACAAAATTGCTCAAGAAGCAGCTGAACAATCTCATAGACAGATTGCGCCCCAAGTGGAATTATTGGAAAGTCAGCAAGCTCTTTTTGATCGACTATCTGCTTATGATGTGTTGTTGATTGCTTATGAAGAGTCAGCAAAACAAGGAGAACTAGCCAATTTAGCTAAGGTATTCCAAGAACTCACTGATGGTAGTCGGATTTTAGCCATTTTTGGTCCTGAAGGAGGTCTTGCTCCTGAAGAAGTTGAAGCCTTTGTTGAAAAAGGTGGAATCTTATGTGGATTAGGACCACGGATTTTACGTACGGAGACGGCACCTCTTTATCTTTTAAGTGCGGCAAGTTATCAGTGGGAGCTCACTCACTGTTAATAACTGAATAAAATCAGGAAAAATTGAAAAAATTCCGAACAATCTGTATAATAAAAACAATTATTTTATTGTAAACAACGGATGACATCAAATGAATGGTGTGCATGAGTTTGTTTCTAGTTATGTTATAAAAAAGAAGAATGGTTTTTAATATTATTCGGAGCAACAGCTGTTGTTCGTAACCTTTGAAAGGGGGATGTTCCATGCCAAAAGAAGAATTATTGACAGGTCCTGGAGTGATTAAATTGGTTAGCCAATACATGGGACCTGATCATGTAGCATTTGTTCAAAAAGCTTGCGATTATGCAACGGCTGCTCACGATGGCCAGTTTCGTAAATCAGGCGAACCATACATTATCCATCCTATCCAAGTTGCTGGGATCTTAGCTGATTTAAGAATGGACCCCCATACTGTTGCAACTGGTTTTTTGCATGATGTTGTAGAAGACACCGACGTTACTTTGGATGATTTGAAAGAAGAATTTGGTCCAGACGTTGCAATGTTAGTTGACGGTGTAACGAAACTAGGGAAAATCAAATACAAATCACATGAAGAACAATTAGCAGAAAATCATCGAAAGATGTTATTAGCTATGGCGCAAGATTTACGTGTAATTATGGTGAAATTAGCTGATCGACTACATAACATGCGAACGCTAAAACATCTTCGTGAAGATAAACAACGTCGAATCGCCCAAGAAACTTTAGAAATTTATGCACCATTAGCTCATCGCTTGGGGATCAGTCGAATCAAATGGGAATTAGAAGATACTGCACTTCGCTATCTCAATCCTAAACAATATTATCGAATCGTGCATTTGATGCAAACGAAACGAGAAGAACGAGAAAAATATGTCAACGCCACAGTCGAAGATATTCGTCTAGCAACAGAAGAACTAGATATCTATGCAGAAATCTATGGACGTCCTAAACACATTTATTCCATTTATCGGAAAATGAAAGACCAAAAGAAACAATTCAATGAAATCTATGATTTACTCGCAATACGGGTAATCGTTGACTCTATCAAGGATTGTTATGCTGTTTTAGGAGCAATCCATACCAAATGGAAACCAATGCCAGGGCGGTTTAAAGATTATATTGCTATGCCTAAAGCAAATATGTATCAATCCTTGCATACAACAGTCATTGGACCAGCTGGAAATCCGGTAGAGATCCAGATACGAACTCAAGAAATGCACGAAATCGCCGAGTTCGGGGTGGCTGCACATTGGGCATACAAAGAAGGTAAAAATGATAAGGTCGAACCAGATGGTATCACGAAACAATTAAGCTGGTTCCACGAAATCATTGAACTACAAGATGAAAGTTATGATGCTTCAGAATTTATGGAAGGTGTCAAAGGAGATATCTTTAGTGATAAGGTCTATGTTTTCACTCCTAAAGGGGACGTGACAGAACTGCCAAAAGGTTCTGGACCTTTAGATTTTGCTTATAGTATCCATACAGACATTGGAAATAAAACAACGGGTGCCAAAATCAACGGCAAAATGGTTCAATTAGATTATAAGTTGAAAAATGGAGACATCATTGAGATTTTGACTTCACCTAATTCGTTTGGTCCAAGTCGAGATTGGTTGAAATTAGTTGCTACGAGTAAAGCTCGCAATAAAATCAAACGTTTCTTCAAAGCGCAAGACAGAGAAGAAAATATCATCAAAGGACATGAAGCAATCACAAAATGTATCATCGATCTAGGCTTTGCACCAAAAGAAATTTTAGCAAAAAGTAAGCTGCAAGATGCTTTAGAAAAGCTGAATTATCAAACGGAAGATGATATGTATGCAGCTGTGGGTTATGGTGAAGTCAGTGCATTGACGATGGCGAACCGTTTGACTGAAAAAGAAAGAAAAGAACAAAAGATCGAGCAACAAAAACAAGAAGCTGAAGAAATCATGAACCAACCGAAAAAAGAACCGGAAAAAATGAAGGTTCGCCATGAAGGTGGTGTCGTGATTCAAGGTGTCGATAACTTGTTGATTCGGATCAGTCGTTGCTGTAACCCGATCCCTGGAGATGATATCGTGGGTTATATCACTAAAGGAAGAGGAATCTCAATTCACCGAAGAGACTGTCCGAATGTCCAAGTAGACAAGCCGAATGTGGCAGAACGTCTGATTGAAGTCGAATGGGAAGATACCTCGAATACTAGAAAAGAATATGATGCTGATCTGGAAATTTATGGTTATAATCGTTCCGGCATGTTAAATGATGTCTTACAAACGGTAAATACCATGACTAAAAACTTAAACAGCGTGGAAGCGAGAACCAACAAAGACAAAATGGCAACGATCCATTTAACAGTAGGGATCCAAAATCTTGCTCACCTAAAGAGCATCGTGGATAAAATCAAAGCTGTACCAGATGTGTATAGCGTGCGACGAACCAATGGTTAGGAGGAAAACACGTGAGAGCTGTTGTCCAGCGAGTAAGTAAAGCTTCAGTGACGATCGCTCAACAAGAAGTTGGGAAGATCGATCAAGGGCTGGTTATTTTACTAGGTATTCATGAAAAAGATACGCAAGATGATGTTGATTATTTAGTAAAAAAAATTGCACAAATGCGTATTTTTGAAGATGAACAAGGAAAAATGAACCGTAGTGTAGAAGATGTCGAAGGACAAATTTTGAGTGTGTCCCAATTTACGCTGTTTGCAGATACTAAAAAAGGAAATCGTCCAAGTTTCATCTCAGCAGCTCGTCCCGAAACAGCTATTCCACTATACGAGGCTTTTAATGAAGGGATTAGAAATAGAGGGATTACCGTAGCAACCGGCCAATTTGGAGCTGACATGGCAGTATCTTTGATCAATGACGGTCCGGTTACTATCATTATTGATTCTCAAAATAAATAAGAGATGCTAGTATATTCATAATTGATTGAAATAAGATGAGCAGGACTCGTCAATTTCTTTAACCGATCCTCAGAGATTCGCACAAGCGATGAATCTTTGAGTGATCGTTTTTTTGTGTGCCTACTCGAAAAGTGTCATACAGATGGGGGAACCTATTTTTTAAGGAAAAAAGAGTGATTTTAGAGGAGAAATAGTTCTAAAATCGAGTCCATTTGGTCTTTTTGGTTTTAGAACACTTTTTTTGTCAGCTATCTAAAAAAAAGATAAGCTAATAATAGATGAAGTGTTCTATTGGAGGAGATAAAAGATGAAAGAGGTACCAGTAGTCGATATAAAGATAACCGAGATTAAAAAAAGATATGAGCAAGGTTATCACTTGTTAGAGGAATTACGTAAAGAGGCAAATGCGCCAGTAGTGAAAGCAAAAATCTTCAATAAAGAAGCGATTGTGATCTATGGAAAAGAAGCCGCTCAAATTTTTTATGATCCAAGGAATTTCAAACGAAAAGGAGCAATGCCTAAATTAGTATTAAAAACGTTGTTTGGGAAAGATGGTGTTCAAACACTAGACGGTGCCCAACACCATCATCGCAAATCGATTTTTATGGATTTGATGACACCGGAAAGAATGGATACGTACCATCAAATTTTAGAAAAAAATTTGTCTCAAGCGTTAAACGAACAACATGGACAATTTGAATTATTTGATTTAAGTAAACAAGTACTATTTACTTCGATTTGTGAATGGTCAGGAATCAACTTAGCAGAATTGACCGATGAAGAAATCAATCAGTTCGCTGATTACCAAATTTCTATGATCAGTGGGACATTTACGTCGCCAATCGATCATATCAAAGGGGTTGAAAATCGTAAAAAATCTGAACAATGGGCTCAAAGGTTGATTGAGGATGCACGAGCAAACCCTGTTCCAGGTAAAGAAGATGTCGCTTTATATGCTTTTGCCCAAGCAACTGATCTTGATGGTAATTTGTTGCCAATCGAAGTGGCTGCGGTGGAATTGCTCAATATTATTCGACCAACTGTAGCATTGACAGTCTGGGCAGCTTTGATGGGACATGCTTTATTCAGTCGACCAGACTTAAAACAGCAGTTAAAAAATGACTTTACAGAATTTCAAGATCCGTTTATTCAGGAAATGCGTCGTTACTATCCATTTTTCCCAATGTTGCCAGCAATTGCTTTAAAAGATGTGTCAGTTGACGGCTATCTTATTCCTAAAGATAGTTGGGTTATTTTGGATCTATACGGGACGAATCATGATGAGCGTACAATCGATGCGCCAGATTCATTCATGATCAAACGTTATTTAGGGAAAGCAAAAGATCTTTCTTACGAAGAGGAATATGAGATGATTGCTCAAGGTGGAGGAGACTTTCGACAAATGCATCGCTGTGCAGGAGAATGGATCACTTTACACAGTTTACGGGTCTTTTCTGACCAATTAGTCAATCATTATGAATTTTCAGTACCTGAACAAGATTGGACGATCCCTAGTAATCAATTTCCAACTTATCCTAATAGTCGTGTACTCTTATATAAAGAATAGTGCGTAGAAAATAAAAAGTCTGAAATATAAATCTCATTCTGTAGCGCCCCCCAAAAAAAGTTAGACTAAAAAAACTAACTTTTGGGGGGCGCTTTATTTTTTATTCTAAAGCAAGTAAACGGTGTTCAAGAAGCAACTCCTCAGCAATAAGCGATGATTTTCTAAAATATGAGAAGCTATTTTAAAAAATCCTCTCTTATTCGCTCGGAGCTGATCGCTTCTTTCACAACCTCTTGTTTCAAAAGTTCTTTTAGTTTAGCTTTTTTTCTTTTTGTTTTAGACTAAAGAAAAAAGGAGGAATTGCGAATGGCAGAAATAAGAATTGGACATTCACAAGTTTACGCTGAACAACTTGGCTTAGGAGCGAATGCGATCGGTGGTCATAATCTTTTTGCTAACTTAAAAGATGAAACTGGGAAAGAAGTTGTACGAACCGCTTTGCAAAACGGCATCAATTTAATTGATACTGCTTATGCTTATGGAAATGGACGTTCAGAAGAACTGATCGGTGAAGTCCTGCAAGAAAATGAATTTGATCGTTCACGGGTGATCATTGCCACTAAAGCTGCCCATGTTCCTGGACAAAAAGGGATATTCAATAATTCACCAGAATTTTTGACCCGTTCTGTAGAAGAAGCACTCCGACGTTTACAAACTGATTATATTGATATTTTTTATATCCATTTTCCAGATAAAGAAACGCCAAAAAATGAAGCAGTCGCTGCGTTGCACAAACTAAAAGAAGCAGGGAAGATCCGTGCAATCGGAGTCTCTAATTTTTCAATGACTCAACTGAAAGAAGCAAATCAAGATGGCTATGTTGATGTTGTTGAAGATAAATTTAGTTTGATCCATCGTGAAGCTGAAAAAGAACGTTGGCCTTATCTTGAACAACATAACATTAGTTTCGTCTCTTATTTTCCACTTGCTTCCGGCTTGTTAACGGGAAAATATCATTTAAATAGTCTTCAAAGTATGGCTCCAGATGACCCTCGTAAGAAGAATCCGGATTTTCAAGGAGAGAGGTTTGAAAAAATCATTCAGGCTGTCGAACAACTTGCACCGATTGCGAAAAACAATCAAGCTAGTATTGCTCAACTCGTTTTAGCTTGGTATATGAAAAATCCACGGATTTCTGTCGTGATACCTGGAGCGAAAAAACCGGAACAAGTTAGAGATAATGCTCGTGCATTAGATATTCATTTATCGTCCACTGATTACCATACCATTGATCAACTCTTTAAAGATTTTTAGAAAAATACAGAGAAGGTCGTGACAGAAGAAGTTAGCTCTGAAAAAATGAGCGTGTGCTGGAATGAAGGATGCTAGTAATTAAGGAGATGTTTCATTCAGTTAGTCGGTTAGCACCTTATTAATTCTCAGTTGATTTACAGATTTTTCTTGACTTTACGCCTTGTTTTTAGTAGGTTATAGGTAATATTGAAAATATCAATGAAAGAGCGAGTAAGTTTCTGAAGCTTTACAAGAGAGGATCATCAAGGCTGAAAATGATCTAAAGTTTTAGGTTCTAAAAGACACTCTGGAGATGGACGAGTGAAAAGCCGTCCCGTGTACGAGCGTTAATCGTTAGAGGAAAGAGCAATCTTTCAAAAATAGGTGGTACCGTGTATGAATTAGTCATTCACCCTTGTTCGTAATGAATAAGGGTGGATTTTTTTTTACATAGAAAAGTAAAGGGGAGAAAAAAATGAGTTTCCAAAGACCAAAAGGAACAAATGATATTTTACCTGGTGAGTCAGAAAAATGGCAGTTCGTGGAAGAAACAGCGCGTTTATTGTTTAGAGATTATCAATACAATGAAATCCGCACGCCTATTTTTGAACACTATGAAGTCATTTCTCGAAGTGTAGGGGATACAACGGATATCGTGTCAAAAGAAATGTATGATTTCTATGACAAAGGGGAACGCCACATCACTTTACGTCCAGAAGGAACAGCACCGATCGTTCGTTCTTTTGTGGAACATAAATTATTTGGACCAGAATATGCAAAACCTTATAAAACATTTTATATGGGACCAATGTTTCGTTATGAACGCCCTCAAAAAGGTCGTTTACGTCAATTCCATCAAATCGGAGTAGAAGCTTTTGGTTCTGACAATCCAGCAACTGACGTGGAAAGTATGGTTATGGCCCTTGATTTCTTTAAACAATTAGGAATCACTCAAATTCGATTAGTGATCAACTCGCTAGGAGATAAAGAAACGCGTCAAGCATATCGTCAAGCATTGATCGACTATCTTTCACCATTTGAAAAAGAGTTGAGTGAAGATTCACAACGTCGTTTGCATGAGAATCCGTTGCGGGTGTTAGATAGTAAAGACAAACGAGATCAAAAGTTTGTTGCTGATGCACCATCGATTTTAGATTTTTTAAGCGAAACAGCACAAAAACATTTTGATATGGTCGTTGCTATGTTGGATGCACTTAATATACCTTACGAAATCGATAGCACGATGGTTCGAGGGTTGGATTACTATACACATACAATCTTTGAGATTATGAGTGATGCACCAAAGATGGGCGCACAAGCGACGATTTGTGCAGGTGGACGTTACGATAATTTGGTTGAAGAACTAGGCGGACCTCAAACACCCGGTTTTGGTTTTGCGATGGGGATCGAACGCTTGCTGTTAACAATGGAAGCAGAAGAAGTCGTGATTCCGGCATTTAATGAATTAGATGCTTATGTCGTGGCTTTAGGCGAAGAAACGAATATCGAAGCATTGAAACTGGTGCAAACGATCCGCAATTTTGGGTTTTCAGCTGATCGTGATTTTATTGATCGTAAAGCAAAAGCACAATTCAAAACGGCTGATAAAGCGAATGCTAAGTTAGTGTTAGTTATTGGCGGAGATGAGCTGGAAAACCAAACGGTCACAGTCAAATCAATGGCTAATAGAAAAGAAAAAAGCTTTAGTTTAACAGAAGTTTATGAACATTTTGATGAAGTCTATGATGAAATGACTTTATTCGAGTAGGAGGAAAAAGAAAAATGGCACAAAGAACAACTTATTGCGGTTTGATTTCAGCAAAAGAACTAGATCAAACTGTTACATTAAAAGGGTGGGTACAAAAGCGAAGAGACCTAGGGGGAGTAATCTTTATTGATTTACGTGACCGAGAAGGAATCGTCCAAATCGTTTTCAATCCTGAGGTCAATAAAGAAGCATGGGAAATCGCGGATAAATGTCGGAGTGAATACGTGATTGAAATCACTGGTGTGGTTCGTAAACGTGAGGAGCTAGCCATCAACCCTAAAATGGTTACTGGTGAATATGAAGTATTCGCAAACGAAATTGTTATCTTGAACAAAGCAAAAACACCACCGTTTTTGATTGAAGACGATCAAACAGTCGGAGACGAGATCCGTATGAAATATCGTTATTTAGATTTGCGTCGTCCAAAAATGACGAAAAATATCAAAATGAGAAATGAAACAACGAAAGCAATCCGTCATTATTTAGATAATAATGATTTCATGGATATCGAAACACCTTATTTAGGAAAATCAACGCCAGAAGGGGCTCGTGACTATCTTGTTCCTTCGCGTGTTTACCCAGGGCACTTCTATGCGTTACCTCAATCACCTCAGTTGTTTAAACAATTATTGATGAACGCAGGGTTTGATCGTTACTACCAAATCGTTCGTTGTTTCCGTGACGAAGATCTTCGTGGTGATCGTCAGCCAGAATTTACTCAAGTAGATATTGAAACGACATTCTTGACGGCAGAAGAAATCCAAGATTATACCGAAGGCTTGATTGCGAAAGTGATGAAAGATGTTCGTGGAATCGACGTTACTTTACCGTTTCCTCGCATGACGTATGACGAAGCAATGAATCGCTACGGTAGTGATAAACCAGATACACGTTTTGAGATGGAGTTGATCGACTTAAGTGAAATCGTCAAAGATGTTGATTTCAAAGTCTTCCAAATGGCTCTTGAAAAAGGTGGCGTCGTCAAAGTTTTAAATGCTAAAAATGCTTCAAGCAACTACTCTCGTAAAGATTTAGATAATCTTGGGCAATACGCTAGCCAATTTGGTGCGAAGGGATTAGCTTGGCTAAAAGTAGAAGAGGACGGCTTGAAAGGTCCAATCGCTAAATTTATGGGAGATGCAACAGAAGCAATCGTTCAAGCGACAAACGCTGAAGTTGGAGACATTTTATTATTTGGTGCGGATACAAAAGAAATCGTAGCTGCAACACTAGGGGCAATCCGTACACGCTTAGGAAAAGAATTAGGCTTAATTGATGAATCAAAATTCAATTTCTTGTGGATCACAGAATGGCCACAATTTGAATATTCTGCAGAAGAAGGACGCTACGTATCCGCTCATCATCCATTTACGATGCCAAAAGAAGAAGATCTTGAACGCTTGAGTACAGATCCAGCTAGTGTCTATGCAGAAGCATATGATATCGTATTGAATGGCTATGAGCTAGGCGGTGGCTCAATCCGGATCCATACTCGTGAAATCCAAGAAAAAGTCTTAGAAACTTTAGGCTTTACGAAGGAACAAATGGAGGAACAATTTGGTTTCCTATTAACTGCATTGGATTATGGGTTCCCACCACATGGCGGTATTGCTCTTGGCTTGGACCGTTTTGTGATGTTACTTGCTGGTGAAGAAAACATTCGTGAAGTTATTGCTTTCCCTAAAAATGGTAGAGCAGCAGATGTCATGAGTGATGCACCAAGTACGGTATCAGATGCCCAATTATTTGACTTGAATATTGATGTAACTAGCATGGATTAAGTTTATTCGTATTGAACAAAAGACTAGTAACTCAATTCCATTGATCGTTTTATAAATAATAAGTACGGGAGTCTGGACTAGGTGTAAAAAGACTCTCGTACTTGTTTATGTTGTCTTGATTTAATTCCAAAACGATTTATAATTAAGCCATAGCGTATAATGTCAGTTGAGTTTTAACCCATATTTTCAATGGATGCTACGTTTAGTGATGCGATAGGCGAAGAATGAATCCTTCTTTTTGGTTAGTGTAATGATGGATCATTATAGAGTAGTCACTGAACGTAATCGTTCGTTCTTTCATTATATACTACGTATCTTTACTCACTATCCAAATTAAAATTAAGAAAGGAAATTCCGGGAAAAGAGAGAAATTGACTTCCAGACAATGATTGTCTCTTCATACGAATTCATATGAAAATTACGAGATCGTAACCGGAAATACAAAGCAATGAAAAAAACTTTCGAAAATTGGGCGCATCATGATTATACGACCAAGCTTTCGGTATCTATCGTTTATGCATTGATTGCATCAGTAGCACTAAACTTTTTTTATCAACCAGGACATATTTATTCAAGCGGAATCACTGGCTTGGCACAAATACTGACTACTTTATCTAAATCGTTGATTGGATTCGAAGTACCCGTCTCAACGACTTTATACTTATTGAATATTCCTTTATTTGTTCTTGCTTGGGTGAAAATCGGTAAGAAGTTTACGATTTTTACATTTATCACCGTGACATTGACGTCACTTTGTATCCATATCCTTCCTCTAACGGTTCTTTCAACTGATCCAATCATCTGCGCGATTTTTGGGGGTGCTGTGATGGGGTTAGGGATCGGGTTAGCCTTAAGAAATGGCTTATCCTCAGGTGGTTTGGATATCGTCAGTATCACTATTCGTAAAAAGACAGGAAAATCGATTGGTTCAATTTCGATTTACTTCAATGCATTGATCGTTTTCGTAGCTGGTATCCTTTTTGGCTGGCAATACATGTTTTATAGCGCACTTTCGATCTTTGTCAGTGGGAAAGTAACCGACGTGATGTATACGAAACAAAAGAAAATGCAAGTGATGATCGTAACGAAGCATCCCGAACGAGTAGTCAATGAAATCCAAAACTGTATGCGTCGTGGAATCACGATCATCAATGAGGCAGAAGGAGCTTACAAGCACGATAAACAAACGGTGTTGATGACGATCGTTACACGCTATGAGTTGCCTTTGTTAAGAGAAGCGATGAAAGCTTCTGATCCACAAGCGTTTGTCAGTATCGCCGAAAATGTCCAAATTCTTGGTCGGTTTTATGAAGAGGGCGTTTAGTGCAAGTGCAACTTATTGACAGAAAAAGTGACATATCCAAATAAATGAATCGATCAGTGTGGCTGGAAACAACTTTATTCTACAAATCGTTTGATAAAGTTGGGCATTGTATAGCTTGATTTGTATCTGGAGGGTGAGAATCTTCAAACAGTTTATCCTGTTTTGAGATTTTCACCCTTCATTTTGCTAAATTTGTCGTAACGATCTTAGTAAAGTGATTCTTTCAGTTAGATGTAATCTTACTGAGACTTCAAGGTTATTTTTAGTTATACGTTGTTCATAGTTGAATTTTTATTAAAGTTGCGGAAAAAGTTATTCTTTTTTTCAAAGTTTTATGGGAAGATAGAAATGATAGCGAAAATCACATGAATTTTTCTTGCTATTTTTGTACAATACACGTATATTACAAATGAAAAAAGTTTATGAAAAGTTGGAATATTGAATGGAAAAACAAAAAAGGTTAAAAAATAGTCGCTACATTACTGGTTTTGACGGTATTCGTTCTTTGGCAGTAGTAGGAGTGATTTTGTACCATTTGCTCCCTACAAGTTTGAAGGGTGGTTATTTGGGCGTCCCGATATTTTTTGTTGTATCAGGCTATTTGATCACTGATTTATTACGGCAAGAATGGGAACAAAATGGCAAAATCAATATTTGGCAGTTTTATGTCCGACGAATGAAAAGGTTATATCCAGGATTAGTGTTTTTACTAATCACTGCATCTGCTTATATTACGTTATTTCAACGAGGGTTATTGAATAACTTACGAGGAACAGTCGTTAGTAGTTTATTGTATGTCAACAACTGGTGGCAAATAAAAAATGGTTTGTCTTATTTTGATCGATTTGCCAATGAATCACCGTTTACCCATATTTGGTCATTGGCGGTGGAAGGTCAAAACTACTTAGTTTGGCCCATTCTTTTTGTTTTGTTAATGGTTTTTGTACGTAAAAAGAAGTGGATCGTTTATACAGTCTTAGGAGGATCACTTATTTCTGCGATCCTCATGATGATCCTATTTACGCCAGGCGGTGATCCAACTCGAGTATATTATGGAACAGATACGCGATTGTTTTCAATTTGGTTAGGAAGTGCTTTGGCTTTTGTCTGGCCAAGTACCCGATTGAAAAAAAATATTCCAAAGCAAGCAAAACGGGTGTTGAATCTAGCCGGATTGATTTCACTGATCGCATTGATCCTCTTCTTTTTCTTGTTAGATGATCATTATAGTTTTGTCTATTATGGGGGCATGCTGTTAGTTAGTCTCTTCTGTGTCGTTTTAGTTGCGGTAACAGCGCATCCAGGCGCAAGTGTGAACAAATGGTTAACCAATCCCGTGTTTTCTTGGATCGGTAAACGAAGTTACGGCATCTATCTGTATCAATTTCCAGTCATGATTTTTTATGAAGCAAAAGTTGCGAATATTGCGGATCATGTTTTGCTTCATACATTGATCGAGATTTCATTGATCCTGATCATTAGCGAACTTTCTTATCGCTACATTGAACGTCCTTTGGCACGATTCGATTATGGACAAACGATTCAAGTAGTCAAAGGCTGGTTCACTAAGCCGATTATCAGCAAGCAAAAACCTTGGGTCATTCCGGGAATATTGATGGTGTTGATCGCTCTTGTTGGTTTTGTTACAGCACCTAAGAATTCAGTGACTGCGGATCAAAAAAAATTACAAGCACAAATTGCTGAAAGTAAAAGATTGGCGGAGGAAAGCCAGAAAAATGAAGATAATAATTCCAACACCGTTGATCAAGCAGTTCTTGATAAATATGGGCTAACAGCTAAACAAGGAAAGAAAGCGCAGAAATTAGAATTGACAGCATTTGGAGACTCAGTCATGTTAGATGCAGCGACTGATTTGAAGGAGTTATATCCTAAAGTTGTTGTTGATGGAGACGTTGGTCGACAATTATATGCGAGTGAGCCATATATTGAAGAACTGAAAAAACAAAACCTATTGAAAGATACGGTTTTGATTGGCTTAGGAACAAATGGAGCCTTTTCTGAATCGCAATTTGATAGCATCATGAGTGCCTTAGGAGATCGTAAAGTTTACTGGGTAAATGTCCGCGTTCCTACAAAACGTTGGCAAAACGATGTGAATGCCTTGTTAGCACAAATGGCTAAAAAATACGATAATCTTACATTGATCGACTGGTATGATTATAGTAATAGCCACAATGATTGGTTTTATGATGACCAAGTACATCCAAATCCAGAAGGAATGAAACACTATATCCATTTAGTAAGTGAAACTTTATTAGGGAAAGATAAAACGAAGAAAACTGTTTCAAGTGAATCAACCCAAAATGATACGAATACTAATAGTGGTAGTGTAGCTAGTTCTGCTAATGGAAATGGTAGTACGGAATAGTTGAATAAGAGATAAGACATCTTGATTTTCCGGCTCTTTGTCAATAAGGACTGATAAGTGGTATAAAATTAAATCCGGGTCAGAATGAACCTCATTCTGACCCGGATTTTTTGTTATTTCACGTTAATTAATTGATTGCTCAAAAAGATCCTAATATTCATGTTCTCAAATGATTTAAGTCCGTAAGCTACACGTTTGATTGTCTTTATATGGGGATTCTTCTGGAAGCTTTCGTAAGCAACCTCGATACATCATCAGTCCCATAAATTATAGAGCCGATTTTCCTCCATCAATAAGTGCTGAACTCATTTGAAAGGATCTCAAGATGTCTTTTCAATTGTTTGAAGTAGGTAACAATCAACAGCCAAAAAACTAATTTTTGTGTTTTTGTTTAGTTCTCGTACATTCCCTTAAAAGGTCGATTCAGCCCCAATAATATTGCCCCAAATTATTGTTCTGGCAACATGTGAGAGGGCTGTGTCTTTAAATACCGTTCTTTTTGAGTGCGCGTGAGTTTTTTAAAGGCTGCTTCGGCTTTTGTTGCGTCACTCCTAGTTGCAAACACCTCAGCATGGATCATTTTGACGGGGCGCCTTTTTTGTAATCGGGTATATTTAGCTCCTGTCCCATGATTGTGTTCTGCTAATCTTCTTGAAAGATCCGTCGTATAGCCACCGTAAAACGTGCCATCTTTACAAGCTAAGACATAAAAATAATGCTCATTGGCCATAAAGAATTTCTCGGATTTCATTTGTATAGTTCCCATCAGGCATGTATGTGATCAACGGTGCAGCAACTTTAAAGCCATCTAACTTGCCTTCTTTGATTCCTTCGATCAACAAAATATTTGCCTCTTTCCCCATTTTTGGATAAACGAATTGAATTTTTTTAGGGGCGATACGGTGCTTTTCTAGTAACTGAATAATTTCTAAAAAGCGGTCTGGGCGATGGACCATTGCAAAGCGTCCATTGGTTTTTAATAATTTACTAGAAATTTGGATCACATCTTCAAGAGTAGTATGGATTTCATGTCGAGCAATCGCTAAATGCTCATTTGGATTTTTTTTATTGGTTGGTAATCCCTTAAAATAAGGGGGATTACAGACGACTAAATCACATGAATTATGACGAACAACGGATAAACTTTCTTTTAAATCAAGCGTATGGATGGTCATTTGGTGTGTTAGCTCGTTTAATTGGATACTACGTCTTGCCATATCCGCTAAACGTGGTTGAATTTCGATGCCATCAATCAACGCATTCGTTCGTTTGCTCAAAAAAAGACCGACTGCACCATTTCCTGCACAGAGGTCAACGATTTGTCCTTTTTTCGGTACACGTGCAAAATGAGCAAGTAAAACAGCATCTAGTGAAAAAGAAAAAACGTGAGGACTTTGAATGATTTTAATATCATTTGCATATAATTGATCGATCCGTTCATCTTCGTGAAGCATGGGTTCCCTCCAAAATGAAAAAACTAAGTGATTGTATTATACTATTTTTATAAAAAAGAACCAAGGTACCTTGTAAAGTTTCCTAAATTTAGGCATACTATGACCATACACCTAGAAAGGAAGAGACTATGTTCTATCGATTTATGAGAGGGCTAGTCCGAGTGATCTTAGCAGTGATCAACGGCAATGCCCGATATGAAAATAAAGAAGTTTTACCACAAGACGAGAATTATATTTTGGTAGCGCCACATCGAACTTGGTGGGATCCTTTATATCTTGCTGTAGCAGCTTCGCCTAAAGAATTTAGCTTTATGGCAAAAGAAGAATTATTCAAAAATCCAGTATTACGCTTTATTTTGACACATGCCCATGCGTTTCCAGTAAAAAGAGAAAATCCAGGACCTAGTGTCATCAAAACGCCTGTTAAAATTTTAAAATCTACTCATTTAGGTTTGATCATGTTCCCAAGTGGAACAAGACATGCAACGGAATTGAAAGGCGGAATGGCATTGATTTCTAAAATGTCAAAAGCAAAAATCGTTCCTGCTGTCTACCAAGGACCATTGACTTTGGGTGACTTATTCAAGCGCAAACGGGTGGTTGTGCGTTTTGGTGAACCGATCGATTTGTCTGATATCAAAAAAACAGACAAAGAAGGAATGGCAGAAATCGAACGTAGAACACAAGCCGCTTTCGATCAACTAGACAAAGAAGTCAATCCTGACTTTAAATATGAAATCAAAAATAAAAAGTAAATGATTCTTTTTCAATAAAAATCAAAGCGCAAGGTAATGATAAAAGTTGCGGTTCTTTCTAAGCATGGGACTATCTATGTTTATACGGAATCAGCAACTTTTTTTCATCGTCTATTTGTTTTAGTCCGTAATGATCCTAGGTATCATGTAATGAGGGGAAGTGTTATAATAATTAGAAGGACATTTTTTGAGGTGATGAGATGCGTTTTTTACATACAGCTGATTGGCATATTGGAAAAAAACTACAAGGATACGATCGAATCAAGGAACAAGAGCATGTTTTAACCCAGATCTTAGCAATTGCAAAAGAAGAAAATGTTGATGCAATCGTGATTGCGGGAGATCTTTATGATCGAAGTGTTCCGTCGGTGGATGCCATTGAAGTGTTCAATCAATTGATGGTCGAATGGAATCTACGGGAAGGATTTCCGATTTTTGCGATATCCGGAAATCATGATAGCGGTATTCGTCTTTCGACAGGAACACCTTGGTTCAGTCAGTCCGATTATTATTTACAAACTAGATTGGCAGAAGCCTTTCAACCAATCATATTCAAGGATACGCAATTTTTCCTTTTGCCTTATTTTGAACCAATCTCAGCGAGGATATATTTTGAAGATGAGCAGATACGCACCATTCAACAAGCAATGGAAAAAGTCATTGAGAAAATGAAAACGCAGTTTGACTCAACGAAAAAACAAGTATTAGTGAGTCACTTTTTTGTGACCGGGAGTATGAAATCAGATTCAGAAACCAAAATTGAAGTAGGCGGATTAGATGCTGTTCCAGGAGATTTACTTGAACCATTTGATTATGTCGCATTAGGACACCTCCACAATCAAGCAGCATTGAATCAAAAAAATGCCCGTTACAGTGGGTCGCCTTTAAAATTTTCATTGTCAGAAATCAATCAAAAAAAAGGTGTTTGGATCGTAGATTTAGAAGAGGACGTCTCTTTGAATTTTCGAGAACTGACCCCGTTATATGATATTGAAGAAATAACAGCAAGCTTTAAAGAGTTGTTGAATCCAGATTTTTATCAGACAATCAATCGTGAAAATTATCTCCAAATTTATTTGGAAGATCGAACGATTATCCCTAACATGATGAATCAATTAAGAAAAATCTATCCACGGATACTTGGTGTGGAACGTTCAAACGGTCGAGTAGAACTGAAACAGGGAAAACAAAAAAAGATGATGACAAAGGATCCACATAAGATCGCACAAGGCTTTTTCAAAGAAATGACCAAGGAACAGTTGACGAACAAGCAGGAAATCTGGTTAAAAGAAACGCTACAAGAACTCACGGACAGGAATGATCAGTAATGAAACCCAAGAAATTACGACTAAAAAATTTTGGTCCTTTTATTGACGAGACAATTGATTTTGCGAAATTGACCGAAGCACCACTATTTTTGATTACTGGAAAAACAGGTGCAGGAAAAACGACTCTTTTTGATGGAATGACTTATGCATTGTTTGGTGAAACTTCTGGCAGAATCAGGACTGGTAAAGAAATGCGGTCTCTTTTTGCTACGCCTGAAGAAGAAACGTGTGTCTTTTTTTCATTTGAGCATCAGCGGCTGAATTATGAGATTGAACGTAAGCCAGAACAACTCTTGGCCAAACGTAAAGGTGAAGGCAATCGAAAGCAAGCAGCAAAAGTTTCTTTGACGATCTTTGATGAAGCGGGCAAAGAAATGCGCCAATACACGAAACGTAGTGAAGTGGATCAATTAATCAAAGAATTAATGAATCTGGATGCGAAACAGTTTTCTCAGATCGTTTTACTACCTCAAGGAGAATTTCGTAATTTTTTAATTTCATCAAGTAGTGAGAAAGAAATTGTCTTACGTAATTTGTTTGGCACGCAATTTTTCCAACAACTTAATGAACAATTGAAAGAAAAAGCCAAAGAACATCAAAAAAATTTAGATCATCTTGAGCAAGAATTGAGTTTGCTGCAAAAACGGTTTATCCCTTTGGACACAGGAACGGTTCCTGAAACCTTAAGTTTTGATGCGTTATTCACTTATTGGCAGGCAGAGCAAACAACATTACAAGAAAGACTTCTCCAAGAAAAAAATAAACTGGTTCATTTACAAGAACAACAAAAGAAATTAGAAGATACCTATTATCATTCGCAAACATTGCAAACACGTCAGGAAGAAAAGCAAAAATTAGAGCAAAAACATGCAGAATTGATCCAGCAAGAAAGTGAAATCAATGAAATAAAACAATGGATCACTCATTATGAATTTGCTGAACGACTGGTCGATACGTTGACACGAAGTCAAGAATACCAGAAAGAACAAGCAGAACTGATTGATAAAGAACAGACTTGTTCTGAAACATTCGTGCAACAAGAACAAGCGTATGCACGGTGGCATAAAGAGGAACCTGAAAGAAAAAATGCCCAACAAGAAATGGAACATGCAGCGAATCGATTACAAGTCATGAAGTCATTGATCCCAATTGCGGAAGAATGGCAAAAAAAGCAAAATGAAAGTGAAGAGTTACAAAAGGCTAAGAAAAAAGCAGAAGAAAAAGAACAAAAAATTCTTCAAGAACAAGTCCAGTTAAAAGAAGAAGAACAAAGACTAGCAGAACTGCTGCTTGACCAAGATCGCTTGCACAGTGATCAATTGTGTTACGAACAACTTCGGCATGAGCAAGAAAAGTACCAAACTATCCTTACAGAAAATCACCAGAATACAGAACAGTTAAAGATGAATCAAACCAAGTTGTCCGAACTGATCACAAAACTCCAAGCTCAACAAGTAATGTTAAGCAAACAAAATAATCAAGTTGATCTTTTAAAGAGTCAATGGGCAAGCCAACAAATTGCGAAGTTACAATTGCTATTATTACCGGGGCAACCTTGTCCAGTTTGTGGGTCAACGGAGCATCCTAAACAACAAAATGAGCATGTATTGCCCAAACAAGAAGAGTTTGTCCAACTGGAAGCAAACTTAGCAGAGGCAGAAACAAACCTTGAACAAATCAATCAAGAAATAGGGCGTAGTGAAGCAGAAAAAGCACAAATAGAACAAAAAATAGCTGACTTGGAAAACTTCGGAACAGAAAAACAAGTAGAGATCCAAAAAAGCAAAGAACGATTACAACATTTGATCCAGCAATCGTTTAAATTTGCCATAGCAGATGATCCTCTTGTATCCTTAGAAAAAATCCAGCATGATTTGGATTCGCGTGCAGAGGTCATCACACAGGCAAAAATCGCTACTCAAACACTAACTGAACGTTTAAGTCTTATCGAAGATCAGCGAAAGAAGATCACCGAACAAATCAGCCAAAACAAAGAAGAGCTCCAACAAGTACAAGGGGAGCTTGTTACCTTGACGAAACAGTTAGAAGGACAAAATACTCAGACTTTGATTGAGGATGTCAACCAATTAGAAGAAAATGTTGCGATGAAAGCTCAATGGTTAGCAGAAGAAAAAACAAAAGAACTTCATTTTTCTCAAGAAATCAGTTTGTTAAAAGCGCAAATGGCTAGTATTCATGAACAACAGGCAAAAATTGAAAATAAAATTCAGCGTATCCAAGAGCAAATTTCAGCAAAAATAAAAGAGCAAGCTTACTTTAAAGAAGCAGATGAGGTATTGGCATTTGCTAAACAAACAGTTGAATACCAAGAGAAGAGTCAACTGGTCAACACATATGAGAAAGAACGATTAATCGTTGAAGACCGCTTAAGCCAGTTGAACCATGTTGCTTTAGCTGAAACACTTCCTGATTTAGAACAATTGGAGCAACAACTAGATGAGCTAAAAGCTGCGGTTCAAACACAACAGGAACATTGTTATCACTTGCAAGAGCAAGAACAGCAGAATCAGCAAATCATCGAAGAATTTTCTTCGATTTATCAAGCGAGTCAAGAACAATTAGATGAATTGATCCAACTACAACAATTATCGCAAACGATGAATGGGGAAAACCCTAGAAAAACCAGCTTGGAAAGATACGTACTACAAGTGTATTTACAAGAAGTACTACAAGTGGCAAATGTGCGATTGCAACGTCTGACGAAAAATCGTTACCAATTTGAGCTTGCAGATGAAGTGGGAAGTTACCGTGGGAAAACAGGGTTGGAGATCAATATCTATGATGATGAAGCAGGTCTGACACGTGGGGCTCATACGCTATCTGGTGGCGAAAGTTTTATTGCAGCTTTATCCTTAGCGTTGGCTTTAGCTGAAGTGATCCAGACACAAGCCGGTGGTGTGTTGATCGAAGCGTTATTCATTGATGAAGGATTTGGATCGTTAGATGAAGAAGCACTTGAAATGGCGATTGAAGCATTAGAAACAATTGAAAGTGAAGGTCGTATGATCGGGATCATCAGCCATGTGAGAGAATTAAAAGAACGAGTAGTACAACAAATCAGAATCGAAACAGAAGGTAGCGGACAAAGTAAAGTACGCTATCATCTTGGATAAGAGGGGGATTAACTGATGAAATGGAGCATTCCAGAAAAAGTCATTGCAAGAGGACGTCAATATCTGCAAGAAGGACGGGTATTATCGGTTGTCCCTGACCAAGAAGAAAAAGTTTGGCATGCGGAAGTCTTAGGCAGTGAATTGTATATGGTCGATTTAGATGGGACAGCCAAAGAAGTCGATTTCTGCCAATGCCCTTATTGGGAAGAACATCATTATTGTAAGCATACAGTGGCAGTCGAACTGTACTTGCGCTCTAAGAATCTTTCACGAATAATCAAGGCAGATCAACCTACGTTAGAACCAGTCAAAAAAAGTAGCGAAGGTGAAATTTTAACGAAAGGTTTTTCAAGACTAACTGTCAAAAAAAATTCACCACGGACGCAACCATTGATTGTGGAATATCAAGTAGAAACGATTGAGACCAATCATTATCATCCGGAATTAGCTATTTTAGCCGTTTATTTGCGGATTGGCTATTTAGATCAGCCAAAGAAAACGTATATCGTTAAAAACATTTTTGATTTTTTACATTCCTATATGGAAAATGAACGCTACACTGTGAATAAACAATACCAGTTCCATCTAGATCAACGAGCTTTTCAAGGAGAAGATCAAGTAATCTTAAAAACGTTAGCTGAGTGTGCCCAAACGCAACTTCTTTTAGGTGCAAACGGCCTACAAGTCAAAGGGAAATTAGATAAACGTTATTTGTTATTACCGATCGAACAAGCAAAAACATTGTTAGAACAGATGAACCAAACGACAAAACTCCAAATGAAGATCGGAGAAGTGAATTATCAAGGGGTTCGATTTTCTGATAATGAGCCTTCCTTAGAATTTGAAGTAACAAAAAAAGAAGAGGCCTATCAATTAAGCGCACTGAATGACTTTGAGTTGTTCTTTACTCATTATCAATGTGGAATGATCCAAGGAACTTTTTATTCATTAACAAAACGTCAACAAGCAGTCTATTTAACTTGGAAACAGCTTATGAGAAGATTTGAGAAACCAGAAGTATTGTTTCTTAAGCAAGAACTATCCTCCTTATTCAAAGAAATCATTCCATTGCTATCTGAAATTGGTCAAGTGAGCATAGCGGATGAAGTGAAAGCAGAAGTTGCTGACGTGCCAGTGGAATTTATTTTCTTCTTTAGAAAATCGAAAGGCAAGATCCAGGCGCGTGTTGATTTTGTCTATGATGAAGTCGTTTTTTCAACAGATAAAAAACATGAAGTTATTGCTGAAAATGCTTCTGAAGTATTAAGAGACAAAGCCCAAGAACAACGCGTATTAGACTTGTTCAAAATGTATCGCTACCAACGAAATGATACAGGCTATGAACGTTTATTGCCGACAGGAGAAGAGTTGTATACTTTTTTCCGTACAGAGTTAGCCGTTTTTCGTCAGTTTGGTGAGGTCCGCCTTGGGAAAAAACTTCGGGAATTATATTTAGATGCACATCGACATCAACCGAAGATTGAAGTGGAAGAAACCAGTTCATGGTTAGATATTCGTTTTGATGTGACTGGGATTGAGGAACAAGAAATCAATCAGGTCTTACAAAGTTTGTTGCGAAATGATGCTTTCTATACGTTAGAAAATGGGCAAGTACTGTCCTTTGATTCCGAAGAGTTTCAGCAAACAAGTCAAATCTTGCAACAATTCCGTGAATCGATCCGTTCAGAATCTGGAACGATCCATGTGCCTAAAAACCAAGGATTGATCATTCAAGATAAGTTAGCAGGAAGTTCAGCAACTTTTGGTGACTCCTATCAAAAAATGATCCAAGATCTAATACAACCTGAACAATATCAAGTATCCTTGCCAGCAGGTCTACAAGCTGAATTGCGTGATTACCAAAAACAAGGATTTCGATGGTTGAAAATGCTGGGAAATTACCAGTTTGGCGGAATTTTAGCAGATGAAATGGGTCTAGGAAAAACCCTTCAGACAATTGCCTATTTGCTTTCAGAAAAAGAAGAAAAAGGCGAACTCTCTGCTTTGATCGTCGCTCCTGCTAGTTTGATCTATAACTGGCAAGCAGAAGTGAAAAAATTTGCTCCTTCTTTGAGCATCCAAGTAATCAACGGGAATAAAAAGGAACGAGAAGAACTATTAGCTCGTAAGGCAGATATCAGAGTCACTTCTTATGCTAGTTTAAGACAAGATTTAGCAGATTATCAAAAACATGCAATTAATTATTTGATCCTTGATGAGGCTCAGATGGTTAAAAATAGTAGTACTAAAACAGCTCAAGCGCTACGAGAATTAAGCGTACCGCAACGTTTTGCCTTAAGCGGGACGCCAATTGAGAATAATTTGGAAGAACTATGGTCGCTCTTTGCGACGATTATGCCGGGATTTTTCCCGAATAAGACCCGCTTTAGAGAGCTGGCACCTGAAGAAATTGCCCGAATGATTCGTCCGTTTGTGTTACGAAGGGATAAGCAAACCGTGTTAAGCGATCTGCCAGAAAAAACCGAGATGAATCTTTATTCTGCATTGACAGAAGAGCAAAAAACCGTGTACTTGGCTTATTTACGTCAGATGCGAGAAGAGATTTCTACTATGGACTCAGAAGCTTTTAAAAAGAATCGTATCGGTATTCTAGCTGGTTTGACACGATTACGCCAAATTTGCTGTGATCCAAGATTATTCTTGGAGGATTATGAAGGTGGCTCAGGAAAGCTAGAACAAGTCAAAGATCTACTGGTCGCAGCCAAAGAAAACAATCGGCGGGTTCTGTTGTTTTCTCAATTTACAGGTATGTTGACCATCTTACAAGAAGAACTAGCAGAATTAGGAATTTCTACTTTTTACTTAAGAGGAAGCACCAAACCGCAAGATCGTTTAACGATGGTAGATGCATTCAATGAAGGAGAACGAGATGTCTTTTTGATTTCATTGAAAGCTGGCGGAACCGGACTCAACTTAACGGGAGCAGACACGGTAATTCTGTATGATTTATGGTGGAACCCAGCCATTGAAGAACAAGCGGCAGGACGTGCGCACCGTATCGGACAAAAAAATGTGGTCGAAGTTTGGCGCATGATTGCAGAAGGAACGATTGAAGAGCGGATGGATTCGTTACAACAAGAAAAAAGAGAGTTATTCCAAAAAGTCATCCAAGGAAATGAAGACCAATTAACCAAATTAACGGAAGATGATATCCGGATGATTCTGAGTGTCGGAGACCTGGAAGACTAAAAATTTTGAAACAAAAAATAATTAAATCTTAAGACTCAATAATAAAAAACTCTCGAAACAAGATTATGTTTCGAGAGTTTTTTAGTTATTTGTTTTGCTAGGAGCTGTGCATGGATGCTTTAGCTGAAAATTACTTTCATCGTTTCTAATAATTGATCAAATGAGGTGATTTCGATATCACAGTTCAATGGACCATCAACTTTTCGCTCACGATGGTTAAACCAAAGCGCTTGCCAACCAGCTCTTTTAGCACCTAATACGTCATTGTCGTAGTTATCGCCTACATATAGAGTTTTTTCTGCAGTTAGATTGAAACGTTCTTCAGCAAGTTGAAAAATCTCTTTTTCTGGTTTCTGAAATCCTGTTGCTTGCGAAACGATCATATGCTGTGAAGGAATCCAGTTTGCTAATTGAAGTTGATTCAATTTTTTGGTTTGATGATCGGTGGGACCATTGGTAATGATTCCGAGCGGGATATTCATTTCAGTCAAGAAGTCCAATGTTTTCTTTACTTCCTCATGAAGACAGATATTATCTAATTCTTCTTCATAAACTTGTTGGAAATAAAGACCTTCTTCTTCAGTAATATGTGGATAATCTAAGTCTTTTAGTGATTGGCTGATTCGATGTGCACGCATATACTCCAAGGTCCATTTTCCTGCCATCACTTTAGGGAAATTTTCATCACTGTGATGACGGAACCGGAGATATAATGGTCCCATATCTATATCTGAAACAAGCGGCACTACTTTTTTTACCGCATTTCTAAATGGCTGTTGTTGATCGTACATCGTATCATCAACGTCAAAAACAACTGACTTAATCAAATTCTACACGCCTTTCGGTTTTCATCATTTTTTTCATAAATCCTCGACTATTGTATCAGAAAAATACCGGTTAAAACGTTGTTAAATAAAGGTTTTTATTACTATATTTCGCTTTTCTTGACAGAATAAGCTTTTTAAGTTTCAGTTTTTTTCACTAAAATAGTAAAATTGAATATCATTTGATTATCTGATGAATAAATTAATCCTCGATGAAACGAAATTCTGACTAATTTTAATAGAATAATCCTATTTTACTTGATAAAGAATGTTTTTTTTAATACAGAAAAACGAAAATGATTAAAATATAAAATAACACTTAATGATGACGATAAGGCGTTTTGTAGTGATTTTCATTTTATAACCATTGTAATATAAAAGGGTGCTTAATTAGCGGACAAAATAAGGGTTAGGTTCAATTAAAAGGACTGTTGTAATAGCAAACAAAATAAAGCAGACAGAAATAAAAAACATAATTTTTTCAAAGAAACCGTTTTTTTGTAGGATGAGTAATAAAATAATAGTACAACTTTAAAGCCTGTTTCAATGGCAGGTTATATTTGAATTAAATTTGAAAACTCTCATTTTTTAATTGCTAACTAAACGTAAAGCGTTGGTTTTACGGAATATAAATCTTAGATAACTTTCATTTTTTTGATAAAATATTATGAAAAAAGCTAGCTATTTAAAAGTTGATTATGTATAATAGAAACAGATGGAAGATTATAATGATCTTCTGTTACAAAAAAGTGACATTAGTCATGAAAAGGAGTGGTGCACGTTGTTAACACTATATACTTCCCCAAGTTGTACTTCCTGTAGAAAGGCCCGTGCGTGGTTACAAGAACATCAAATTCCATTTGTTGAACGAAATATCTTTTCTGAACCATTAAATAGTTCAGAATTAAAGGCAATCTTACAAATGACTGAAGATGGCACAGAAGAAATTATTTCAACACGTTCAAAAGTTTTCCAAAAACTAAACATGGATCTTGATGATTTACCATTGCAAGAACTGTTAGAACTCGTTCAAAATAACCCTGGATTGTTGCGTCGTCCGATTATGATCGATGACAAACGCCTACAAGTTGGTTTCAATGAAGATGAAATCCGTCGTTTCTTACCACGTGATGTACGTCAATTGGAATTGCGTCAAGCACAATTAATGGCTGGATTATAGAAAATAAACGTTAACTTAGAAAAACTATTTTTGTAGTTTTTCTAAGTTTTTTTTTACCAGAATAGAAAGTACATATAACTAGATGTAACATGTAAATGAATTTTATTCTTTTGCTGATAGCAAGATTTGAGAAGACCAAAATACTTGGTATCAAAAATTCGATTTATTGTTAAGGATTACTTTTTGAATGCCGTTTATTCGTTCTCGCATTAGGAGTGGCTTTTTGTCCTAAGCTCTTTTTTACGTTTAGCTAAGTGAAAAAAATGATGTCAAGGTTAAATTAAAAACTTATTTTGATTTTAAATGGTAATTTTTTTTCTTTACATTTAAGCTTATTTCGCTACAATGAAGTTATATTGATAGTTGTGGCAAAGTGAGGTGTAGCCAGATGGAAATGGAACATATTAATGAAAATACGATCCGAGTAATGATCGGTCATGAAGATTTAGAAGAGCGAGGCGTCTCATTTTTAGACTTGCTTGGTAACCATAGAGAGATCGAAAATTTTTTCTACAGTATTTTAGAAGAAGTTGATATTGAAGATGAGTTCCGCAGTAGCGAAGCTGTTACATTTCAAGTGCTTCCTAAAGGAGACGGTTTAGAACTTTTTATTAGTAAAAACTTACCGAATGAAGAAATGCTCCAAGAAGACGAAGACTCTTTAGATTCTGATGATGTAACTGAATTTATCCAGCAACAAATCTTAAATAATGAAGAAGAAACGACTGAACGCATTTCCGATGAAACAGAACACCAAGCGATTTTTGCTTTTGAAGACTTTGAACAAATGATTCAACTAGCCAATGATGTCGAGTTGGAATCAGCCTGGACAGATTTGTATTTACTAGATGGTATCTACTATTTAGCCGTACATTTTTGGATGGAAGATTTAAACCAAACAGATGTCGCTAATGAAGTAGCTCGAATTTTAGAGTTTGCAGAAAGAAGCGATCGGACCATTGAAACATTGAACGAATATGCGCAATTACTTATGGAACGAAATGCTTTGGAACGTACAAAATTTTATTTTGCGTAAGCAGCAAATAATCAAAGAAACAATTTGAAGAATCTGATCAATGAAAATGATCAGGTTCTTTTTTGACGTATTTTCTTTTAGAAGGGGGGCAGCTAATTTATGATGGTTGCAATCGATAAACATGGAAAAAGATTTCTGGCTACAACATGTACAAAACGGCAAAGTCTTTTCTGCCCAGCTTGTAAGGAACCAGTGATATTAAAAACTGGGCAGCAAAAAACAGCACATTTTGCTCACAAAAATTTACAGGATTGTTTTGGTTTTAGTGAGAAAGAAACAACGGAGCATCTCCAACTCAAAAAATATTTTTTTGAGTGGTGTAGACAATTTGTTACTCATCCGCCTGTCTTAGAAGCCTATTTACCAACCCTTCGACAAAGACCAGATATCCTTTGCGGGGATCTAGCCATAGAAATTCAGTGTTCAGTTCTCGCTTATGAACGGATGAAAGAACGAACAAAAGGATATCTAAGCAAAAACTATCGTGTTTGGTGGATCTTAGGTTCTGCTTTTTTCAATAATGATCGTTTAAAAACGAGAGAAAAGTACTTTTGTATGTACAATGACACTATGGGCACTCATTTATGGAAAATCGATTGGCTAGAAAAAAGATTATATTTGTTTTGTCATTTGGCAGAATTATTTTCTGGAACAGTAACCTATGAAACAATCAGCTGGCCTTTCTTTAGTGAATCTCCTGTAAGTCTATTAGAAAAACAGATGGAGAATCAAAATCGGCAAAAAGTTCTTACTAATGTTGGCTGTCAAAAATGGTTACAAAAAAAATTATACTATCGTCAGTCTAAATACGTTCATTTACAAAAACAATTCTATCTTAGAAAAAAACATTTACTTTATTTATCTCCGTGGATGTACGCAGAAAGTCGATTTTTTTTATTTTCAAGAAAAAGTTTTCTTTTATCGTCTTTTATTTGAAGAAATCATCAGTGAACAAGCAGGCAGAAGCCAACAATGGAAGTATCTCAATTGGCTCCAAAAAATTGAACCAAATAAAACAACTTGGCTTTATCCAATGGTTGATAAGAAAAAGATTTTCCAATTGCTTTACCAGGAGTGTGAGGAGATATTCTTGATGTCAAACAGAAATAAATTATGATACACTAATTAAGAGTAGCTGATTTTAGAGGCTTATTCATTTTTCTATTTTCAATATGAATTAGAAAAAAAGAGTGAAAACAATAAAGGAGTGTATGAAATGAGTGAAACGACCCAATTACCAAAACGAGAAGAATTGCCTGAAGAACTGACTTGGGATCTCACCAAAATCTTTTCTAGCGATCAAGAATTTGATGAAAAATACCAAGAATTAACAGAAGAATTAAAAAATTCCGATCAATATAAAGGAACATTAGCAAAGGGTGCGACAGAATTTCTGAATGCGCTTGAATTTGTTTTAGATGTTTACCGAAAAGTGGAACTCATTTATGTCTATGCTCATTTAAAAAATGACCAAGATACAGCAAATACGACTTATCAAGCGTTATATGCGAGAGCAGGAAGTTTATTTTCTAAAGTAAGTGAAGCAGTCTCTTGGTATGAACCAGAAGTCCTTCAACTTTCGGATGAGCAGATTTGGCAGTATTTTGAGCAAGAGCCGAAGTTAGAACTGTATCGTCATTACGTAAAACAAATGGTGGATAATCGTGCGCATATATTATCTGCAGAACAAGAATCATTACTAGCTGGAGCAGGAGAAATTTTTGGCGCTTCCAGTGATACATTTGCTGTTTTAAACAATGCCGATCTAGAGTTTCCTACGATCGTGGGAGAAGATGGGAAAAAAATCCAGCTTTCTCATGGTGTCTATGGTCAATTGATGGAAAGCACAGATCGTACAGTTAGAGAAGCTGCATTCAAAGGGCTTTATCGTGTCTATGATCAATTTAAAAATACGTTTGCTTCAACATTGAGTACCCATATCAAAGGGCACAATTACAAAGCAAAAATTCGCCATTATCATTCTGCTAGAGAAGCTTCTTTGAGCAACAATCATATCCCAGAAAGTGTTTATGATACATTGATTGAAGTAGTCAATAAAAATCTTCCGCTATTGCATCGCTATATGGAATTACGCAAACGTCTTTTAAATGTAGAAAAACTGCATATGTATGATCTATATACACCAGTATTAGGAGAAGCTCCTATCAAGTTCACTTACGAAGAAGCGAAACAGAAAGCTTTGGAAGCTTTGGCACCAATGGGGGAAGAATATCTGTCAGTGGTAGAAAAAGCTTTTGCTGACCGTTGGATCGATGTGATCGAAAATAAAGGGAAACGAAGTGGCGCTTATTCTTCAGGAAGCTATGATACCAATCCTTATATTTTAATGAACTGGCATGATACGTTGGATCAATTATTTACGCTCGTACATGAAATGGGACATAGTGTGCATAGTTACTTTACTCGTTCAAATCAACCGTTTGTTTACGGTGATTATTCCATTTTCTTAGCAGAGATTGCTTCAACAACTAATGAAAATATTTTGACAGAATACTTGCTTGAAACTGAACAAGATCCACGTGTTCGTGCATATGTCTTGAATCATTATCTTGATGGATTCAAAGGAACGATTTTCAGACAAACACAATTTGCAGAATTTGAGCATTTCATGCATGAAGAAGATGCCAAAGGTGTACCTTTGACCAGTGAATATCTAAGCGACAGTTATGGGGAATTGAATGCCAAATATTATGGATCAGCGGTAGAAAAAGATCCGGAAATCAAATATGAATGGTCTCGTATCCCACATTTCTACTATAATTATTATGTTTATCAATATGCAACAGGCTTTTCAGCTGCCTCTGCTTTGGCGCATAAAATTTGGGGTCAAGAGCCAGATGCTCTAGAAAAATACCTTACTTATTTGAAATCAGGAAATAGTGATTACCCAGTTGAAGTCATGAAAAAAGCAGGCGTCGACATGACAAAAGCTGATTATATCGAATCAGCTATGACTAAGTTTGAACAACGATTAAATGAATTAGAGGAACTAGTTGAAAAATTGTCATAAGTGTTCGAGACAAGAATGCGTTGATTATCAAGAGATAGCTTCTGTTTCTTTTATCTGATCTAAATAGCTGAAACCCACAAAAGTCCTATGTGGATTTCTGTGGGTTTTAGTTATTTACCTCATAATTAAAATAAATAAGAGCATTTTATTTTTTTATAGTTGCTTGTTTATATTGACGTAAATTTTATTTTTTCTTATGCTATAGAAAATAATTTGTCTGATAGATGTTGGGGATGCCTATCAATACTTCTAAAAATACATAGATGGTATTCAAGTGTCAACTCTATGAAATAAGCCAAAATTTTTCTTATTTGTCAGAGAAGTTGCACAATATTTTTGTACCATACACATTCAAAAAAGAAATGGAAGGATGAATATGTCTTTTTGGGGATTTGAACAAGAGTCAGATGAAGTAGTGTTAACTTATGTCAATTGTCATGTACGTTGTCTGCGAGAAGCTGCTCGCTTGGAAATGAAGAAAAGAAGAGCAAAGAACGCGAAGAATAAAAAACAGAGCTATAATAGGAAGAAGGTGAGCCAGAAATGATGGAAGTACAAATCACTAGAAAAAGTGAGTTAACAGAAGGTGGTTGTAATGCCTGTGGTATCGTAGATGCTGCGATCTATTCGCTGCAATTAGGAACGAAAACAGCAATCATTGCTGATTTGACTGTGAGTTCGTTAGTTGACAGTCTAGCACTACTAGAAGGATATGAAGGTGAGGACATCTATGAAATGTTAGGAGAAGTTCGCCAGTTGAGTAGAGCGGGCAAGACGATCAATGTTTCTGAAGAATTAGGGAATGTGACTTTTTGTACAGCTGATCAGCAACTGACCGTCAAAAATAGGATGGAGCGTCCAGCTTTATTTGAGCAAGTGAGTCAGATCCTTCAACAGTTTTTTGAATTAGGACCATACAAATTTAAAGAAATAGCCACTGTACCAAAACATGATCCTGAATGGCAAAAACGAATCGAAGATCAAACGGATCATGCGTATTTATTTCAATAATAGTAGATGTTTTATTGAAATGGATAAGGTGAGAAAATTAGCTGCAAAAAGACCGACCGCCAAAAGTTGTTTAAATGAACTTTTGGTGGTCGGTCTTTGTTTTGACACTTCAGGTAGCATTTCATGATTATTTGTTTTTTTTGAAAAGTGACGATCATAATTTTGCTTTATTCTTTTGAAACGTAACGTTGAACTACCTTACATTTCTTTCATTGGATTAAGCTGAAACACTTTCTTCCATAATCTTTGTAGTACCATTGCCGATGTGTGCCACATAAAATTCTGGGGCGTAGCCAACGACGTCTAAGTATTCATCATAGACCTTGTTTTTAAAGTTAGGGATATTTTCTTCTTTGACTAATGCGATCGCACAGCCACCGAAGCCAGCTCCTGTCATACGGGCGCCTAGGACACCTTCTTGTTTTTGAGCTGCATCGACTAATGTATCAAGCTCGATACCAGTTACTTCATAATCATGTCTCAACGAATCGTGTGAAGCATTTAATAATTGACCAAAAGCAGCCAAGTTTCCTTGTACCAGTTCAGCTTTAGCTTCTAATGTTCGTTGGTTTTCAGTAACTGCATGACGAGCACGACGAATCAATGTGTCATCACCAATCAAATCAATGTTTGCTTCAAATGTTTCTTCGTCTAAATCACCTAATGCTTGAATAGCTAATTTTTGTTGGAGACGTTTTAGTGCTTCTTCACATTCACTACGTCGTTCATTATATTTAGAATCAGCTAATTCACGACGTTTATTTGTATTCATGATTACTACTGCATAGCCATCTAATTTTACTGGAACCATTTCATATTTTAACGTATTTGTATCAAGTAGAATAGCTTTGTCTAATTCGCCAAAGCCAATCGCAAATTGGTCCATGATCCCCGAGTTGACACCGATAAATTCATTTTCTACTTTTTTACCAATTTGAACTAATTCAAGTCGATCAATGGATAAATGGAATAAGTCTTCTAAGGCAACACCGACTAACAATTCTAAGGAAGCGCTACTTGAAAGTCCTGCACCGTTCGGGATCGTCCCTTCAACTAAGAGTTCAAAACCATGTTCAATTGGGTAGCCTGCTTCGTTTAGTTTAACGATCATACCTTTGACATAGTTTGCCCATCCTGCTTGTTTGTCGTAATCAAGTTGGTCTAAAGTAAAGCTGATGACACCGTCGTCTTCAAAGTTTGTTGAGTAGACCAATACTTTATTATCCTCACGAGGTGCGGCAACTCCTTGTGTGCCATAAGTGATGGAGGCAGGGAAAACATGACCACCATTATAATCTGTATGTTCACCAATCAAGTTGATTCTGCCTGGAGAAAAATATTGTGTGGTTTTTTTAGGTCCAAAGATTTCTGCGAATTTTGTATTTAAACTGCGTTTGATTTCCATAGTTAGATACCCTCTCTTGTGTCGATTTTAAATTCTGTAGTTGTTTCAAATGGTGTGTGTGCTGCTAAATGAATATTTCCAAAAGCTGGATACTGTTCTGCTCCGGGAGCGATTTGAGTCTCAAACGTGATACCACCGTGGTTGGCTAGTTTCTTTCCATGCATTTCTGGGGTATCTTGCCCAAAGTTAGCAGTGAAGATCACAACACTAGGTGAATCGGTCATGATGCTTACTTTGATTTGTTCATCGGGACTTAATAAATAAGCCGATACATGATTCATACCTGGGTTATTTAAAAAGAAAGGATGATCGATCCCATCAACAAGTTGTTTTTGTTCAAATTGACTAGTAAAGACGGTGGCTAGTTTTTGAGGTGTTTGAAAATCAAAAGCTGTTTGAGCAACACTCGCTTTTTCGCCAGTTGGTATACTATCAGGTCGTAATGGAGCGAAAGACTCACTGTCTAGCCAAAGTGTATGCTGATCAATTGATTCTTCTACATCGCCACTTAAATTGAAATACACGTGGTTGGTCGGATTGAAAAGCGTATCCTGATCACTGATTGCTTGCGTTCTAACACGCCAAATGTTGTCTTCTGTCAAAGTATAACAAACTTCTACGGATAGATTTCCAGGAAAACCATGTTCTCCGTCGGGACTGGTAGTAGTAAATGTGACTGAACTTTCTTTGTCTGTTTCACTTAGTTGATACGTCCATTTTTTCTGTTCAAATCCTGGTGTACCTCCATGAAGTGAATGCCCTGTCTGAGGATCGACACTCAATTGATAGGTTTGATCATTCAAAGAAAATTGGCCTTTTTCAATCCTACCTGCTGTTCGTCCAATCGTTGCTCCGATATAAGCATCTTTTGTCAAATATTCTTGTGCGGAGTCAAACCCTAAAATTAATTCCCGATCATTAGCAGTTAGTTGAACGATCCGTGCACCTAAGTCAGTGACGGCTAATTTAAGTCCGTGAGTATTGGATAATGTGATCAAATGGTACCCCTGACCAAAGTCTTTTTCTGTAATCGTCATAATATAATTCCTTTCTTAATGTTGTGGAATGATAAAGTCATCTTCTAATTCAGATGCGAGTTCTTCATGTGAAGCTAATTTATTTTCTAGTTCTTTGACGATTTGCGCATGTTTTTTCTCTGTCAAAGTGATCTTCCAAGCAAAAATGATGGCAGAAAAGAACATCAATGCTGCAGGAACATAAAATGCATACGCTTTAAAAGTCATGATCCCATGATTGGTAATATCAGCAGCAGAAGCATTTCCAGTCATACCAGCTGCGATTGCGACAAACCCAACGATCCCATTAGATAAAGCACCTGCAATTTTATCGAGCAGTGGGCGAATCGATAAAGTCACAGCTTCGTTACGAATCCCATTTTTCCATTGTCCATATTCTACAGAATCAGTGATCGTCATCAAGGCAGATAAAAAGATCAACTGTTGTGGGAAGTAAAATAAAACAAGTCCAACGATCACGATCGGTAAGCTAGTGCCTGCGATAGAGAAGAAGAAGTAAGAACTGATCATCATCGCAATACCGCCGATATAGACATAGCGTCTAGAAATCAATCGTGTCAAAGCAGGGAATAAAGGCACAGCGACTAGTCCAAGTAAAGCTGCTACTAAACCGACAATCCAGAATTGAGTTGGTTGACCTAAGACATATTTGAAAAAGTAGAATAAAACGGCAGTTGTTGCTACATTGGCAATAGCATAAGCAATGTAAGAAAGTGCTAACCACATTAATTGGTCATTTTGGGCAATTGCTTTAAAGACATCTTTGATGCTTGCTTTTTCATTTTGTTGACGAATCGCCGTGTCGACTTCTTTTGTTCCTAAAGCTGTAATAATTGCAGTTCCTCCAGAGATCACAGCGGTAATCACACCGAACCAGAACCAACCTGAAGCGCCTTCAACATGATGAGCAGTGACTAAATAAGTGAAAAATGTGACGATTGGTACGACGACCAAAGTGGTCCCGTTTGCTCCTAAGGAAGAACCGAATCGAGCAAAAGTCGCGAATTTTTCTCTTTCTTTGGTTTCAGTACTTAAAGCTGGAATCATTGACCAAAAAGCAATATCTTTAAATGAATAAAAACTATCTAATAATACAAAAACAATGGTAAAAAGGATGATAAACAAAGTTGTATTGTGAGTAGCAAGGCCAAAGAAATTAGTAAAAAGAAAAATCAAAAGGAATGAACTAACTAAACCACCAATGACCAGCCATGGTTTAAATTTTCCATATTTTGTTCGAGTATTATCAATAATCCCGCCAATCAATGGATCGAAAACGATTTCAATTAAACGAATACCAACGACTAAACTGGTCACCGTAGCGATCATTCGAGCAGCAGTTGCTTTATCTGTACCTGCAAACATCTCGCTTGTTACAAAAACCATAAAATAAGTGCTGAGAGTAACATAAAAAGTATCATGACCGAATGCGCCTAAAGCATAAGAAACCCGTTGTATCATTTTGTTCTTCATAGTATCTAATCCCTTCTTTGTTAAATATACAATAAAAAGTTAACCGGTTACAATAAATAAATAAAGTTCTTTTTCTACTATTGACTTTATCAAGAAAACGCTTCCTGATGAATATATTTTTGTGACTAATATTTAACTTTTTGTTGCACGTTGTAGAACAAGAAGAGTAAAGTAAAAACAAAGGAGTGAGAGCGATGGAGCAAGCAATATTTTTAAAAAAAGAACGTCAAGAATTAGCTAAAGGGTGTTATTTTGACTTTTGTGGATTTTCAAAAACTTTGCCATATCATTCTTTCGGTCCAGCAATCAGACAAGATTATGTGTTACATGTCGTGATGGAAGGTAAAGGAACTTACCATGTGAAAGAACAGCAATATCAATTGCAAAAAGGGGATCTGTTTTTGATCCGGCCAGGGGATTCTACTTTTTATTTAGCAGATGGTGAAGAGCCTTGGGTCTACTGTTGGTTGTCTTTTGGTGGGCCATTAGCGAAAGAGATCATTGAACGTTCCTTATTCAAAGAAGATCAGTATACAATGGTTTCTGCAGGTATTTCGGCATATATAGATATTATTTTGGACTGTCTTCATTATTCACAAGACGGTTTAGCAGATGAATTAGAATTGACGGCTTTGACTTATCGCTTTTTATCCGTATTACTAAAAGATGGCGGGAAAATTGGTTTGGGAAATCAAAAAGTCTCTTCGCCACTAGCAATCGAAGCGGTGAAGTATATTGAAGAACACTATCCAGAAAATTTAACAGTAGAGGAAATTGCTCGACAACTGTCAGTCAACCGGAGTCATCTATCAAGAGTCTTTAAAAATCAATTAGGAACGAGTATCAAAGAATATTTGATTGGCGTGCGAATCAACCGAGCAGCATTTTTATTATCGTTGACTGATGATTCAGTAGAGAGTATCGCTTATCAAGTTGGTTTTAATAGTTTAGTTGTATTTAGCCGAATGTTCAAAAAGACAACTGGAGAAACAGCAACAAATTATCGGAAACGGATGAAAAATGAAGCGTCCAAAAACCTTTCATTAGGTGCTTTGAAGAAAGAATTAGAAGAACAAGAGATTGTTTCCTGGTCTACTTAACCATAAGGCAGGAGACTAATGACATTTTGTGTTCTGTGCTAAACTAGGAAATAGCAAGAATGAAGAGGAGTCAAGAAATGAGAACTTTGATTATCGTTAGTCATCCTACGATTGCGACATCATTGAACCAACAGTTTTTCAAAGAAGCAACTGAAAATTTAACGGTTACTTGGCATCATTTGGAAAAACATTACCCAGATTGGACGATTGATCGTGATACAGAACTTGAATTATTAAAAACACATGACCGGATCATCTTCCAATTCCCTTTGTATTGGTATAGTGCGCCAGCTCATTTAAAACTATGGGAGGACACTGTATTGGAACACGCTGACGAATTTCTTAAAGGCAAAGAATTAGGGATTGTCGTAACAACTGGCGTTTCTGAAAAAGAATATCAAGCAGGCGGGAAAGAAGAATATACCATTTCTGAATTTTTAAGACCGTATCAGCGGATTGCCCACAAGTTTGAAATGACTTTTTTACCTCCATTTGTGATGGCGCAATTCATGTATCAAACAGAAGAAAAGCGTTGGGAGCGTTTAGTGGCGTATCAACAATACCTGACATTAGTAGGCAAACCGACCTTGATCCAGCGAATAAACTGGTTTATTGAGCGACTAAGCAGCAATCATTCTTTACAACAACTAGATCAGACCAAGCAAGCATTCTTAATCGACTATTTAGAGAATGAAAAAGAAGAGATTGAAGACCTCACATTTATCTTACAAGAATTAAAGGAGCAATAAAATGGTGGAAGAATGGTTTGTACGACAATTGGAAGAATTAAGTACATCGGTAGATTATGAAACAAAAGCTGTGTTGCATGAAACAAAAAAACTTTTACTGGAAATTTCAGAACGAAAAGTCCAATTACAAGGAGAAATCGATGGAGAATCCTGGAATCATCAAAAATGGTGAGTTTTGTTTATAAATAACACAGTTTAAAATGTTCAGAATGATGATTATTTGCTACAATGGGATTAAAGTAGGATTGAGAACGCTATTTTATATACTAATGGGTGGTGAAAGAAATGAACGAAGAAAACGAGCAAAGAGTCAATGTCCGAATGGCTCGTAGACAACAACAGAAAAAAGAAACGCAACGCCGATTGATCAAAATTGGTTCGGCTGTTGCTGTTTGCTTAGTCCTTATAGGTGCTGTTACAGCTCTTTATTTTCATGGAAAGAATAGTTCGAGTGCAGAAAGCTCGGTCGCAAAAACAAGCGAAACTACCACAAAAAAAGCTTCTTCCACAACGAAACCAAAAAATAAAGAAACTGCAAGTTCGACTCAAGAATCGAAAACAGGCACACTGACGGATCAGTTACAAACGATTATGACAGATTATACAAAGAAATTGGAAGAACAAACGCCTCGTTTGATCGAAGAATACCAAGCTGAGATTCAGAACAATCAAAACGGTGTGATGGGGTTGTCTGCGATTGCTAATCAAAAGGCTCGAGCGCTACAAGCTATTTCTGATGAAGGGATCAGCAAACTACAAGCAACGTATCAAGCAGCGCCAACCAAAGAAGGTGTAGATCTTGCAAATTGGATCAACCAACTTTCAGCAGATTATACGGAACAAGTAGCTAAAATTTCTGATATCTATCTCCGAACAAGTGCTTCGGTACAAGCAGAAACGTCAAGCAGTCAAACAACTAGTGAAACGGAAACTAGTGTTTCTCAGACGACTGACTCAACGACACAATCTTCCAGTCAAGCTACCCAAGGAACCGAAGGACAGACAGCAAGCGCTACTTCAAATGAACAAGCTGCTACTACTGTCGTTCAACAAGGAGAAGGTCCCAACCAGATTGCGGAACGTACAGGGATACCAGTTGATAAGCTTTTATCATTGAATGGGATGACGATGGACAGCTATTTCTTCAGTCCTGGAGAAGTATTGAAATTGAATTAAGCCACTGACAAGATGCCTTGATCAGCAAAAATAAGCTAGCGACCAATCAATTGATTGGACACTAGCTTATTTTTTTGAATTGAAATGGTTTATTTACGTATATCGTAGTTTGGAGTAAGCCATTGACACAGAAATCATTGGGAGCATTATTCGATGAGAAATTTTCTTAATTTTAGAAAGTCGTAAACATTGAAAAAAGTCCGTCTAGCGCCTCTTAGCTTTCAAAAAAACGACTAAGTGGTTAGCTATTACAATGAACTTCTATCAATGCGTATATCAATCATTTGTCTTGCTTATTTTAAGTATGTTGAAAATCACTTATCTAATTGCTTCGCTTAAATTTCCTCGAAGTTGAACGTATAGGAAATTTAATGAAAAAAACGGAAAAATTGCTTGATTAGAAAGCTTTTTCGTTATAAAGTAATTTTATAAAAATAACAAGAAGATGATAGTCGTGTTTAAAAAAAGTAATTTTATTTGTTGCATAGCTATTTTGTTGTTGGGATTAACTCCACTAGTTACTTTTGGAACTAATGTTTATGCAAGTGGAATAGTAGATAATAGGTCGGATCCAATCGAGTTTTATAAAGAAAATTCGGATTATTTCGATGTTCAAGTAGAAGAGGACAGCACAATCGTAACGATAACAGACAATAATTTAAAAGCGTTTCTTGAAATGAAAGGATTGGATTCTTCATTTCTTTCTAAAAAGCAGCTCACACCAAGAAGTAATGGTGTCACTAAGATTGTGTGGCATGGACAAGCTAGAAAGGGGAATGTTGATATATATATATTAGTAAAACTTGGTTGAATAATATAAGTAAAGCCGGTATTGGAGCAATTATAGGAGCTCTAGGCAGTTTACTCCCAGGCGCTGGTTGGGGTTCCGCCATAGGTGGGATATCAGGTGTTATAACTGGTGGTAATTTTAAACATGGTAGAGTTTTTGTAGTAAGAGGATTTGTATATCAATACTATTATTTACAATGATATCTGAGTAGATATTATTTTTTAGGAAGTGTTTATGTATGAAGAAAAATCAGCATGAAGTTTTAAATATATTATCAGCTTTTATAGGCTATATAATTGTCGGCACAATAAAGGCATTGATTGATGGAACACTGAATTTTTTATCATTTTTTAATGATATATTTCTTTCAGGTCTACTTTTTATTGTATTTTATTCAATTAGTTATCTTCTAATCATGAGATTAAAAAAATGATTATTAAAAATGGGAGGCAATTAGGATGAAGAGTTTTGGATTAGGAATTCTACTTATTTTTATATTTTGTTTAGTTGGATTAGCTGTTCCAGTTGCAGCAGAACAAAATACAACGACAGATCATTTATTTATATACCTAGATGAAACGGAAAGTGAAATTGCAACAGATGTATATGTAGTTGAGAACAATGATAATATTGTAGAAATTACTAAATCTAATCATTTAGTGAGAGTTAGTCCAATCTTTTCAGCCCAAGTTTGGATGAAAGTAGGATCGACTTGGGGTAGGAAACCTGCACAAAGTAAATATTGGTATGTTGAATATGTAAGTGGTCGAAAGTATCAAGGGTATGTTTATTGGACAGGAGACAAAAGAGTAGCAAATTGGGGACCACCACCACAAATGGAATTTAAATTCCAAGGAACTTTAGATTTAGTATAGAAAAATTTCTATTTGTTTCAAACAATAAAAAACGCTATTTGTGCATTTAACTAAAAAAGAGTAAAAAAGCAGGGTCCCACTTGATGGGAAGCCCTGCTTTTTTGATGAAGATTAGCGACTTTTCAGTCTTCGTTCACGTAGAAAATAATGAATCGTCATGTAGCACAAAAACACGAGACCAATAATCAATGGAATTCTTGTTTCTTGATTGATAAACATAAAAATCAAGACAATGGCTAAAAATAATAAAGTAAGATAATTGGTATAAGGTGATAATGGCATTTTAAATGGATGATCTCTCATTTCTTCTGGGTGTTGTTTTTTAAATTGGATCTCACTAAGTAAGATAACCACCCAAGGAACCATCCCCGGTAAAATACTGGAACTATAGACAAAAACGAAAATATTTTCTGCATGATTCACAAACAAAGGTAACAGGTAATTTAAAACTAGGCCAATCAATATCCCGCTAGAAATCGCTACGACTGGATAAAAAGGTACGCCATGACGGGTTAGTTTTAAAAATTTCCTCGACATTTTTCCATTGATTGCTAAGGTGTAGATCATTCGACTGGCACTGAAAATACCCGAATTACACCCAGATAAGGCAGCCGTCAAGACGACGAAATTGATCAATCCGGCAGCAAATGTGATCCCGATTTTAGAAAATGTTTGAACAAATGGGGAACCTATTGTGCCTAATTGATTCCATGGATAGATACTAACGATAATAAAAATAGCACCAATGTAAAAAATCAAGATTCGTCCAATAGTTGATTGAACAGCTTCAACGATCGTTTTTTTCGGATTTGCAGCTTCTCCAGCGGCCATTCCGATCAGCTCGATTCCTTGATAAGATGCAACAACAATGGATAGCGCAAAAAAGAAACCTTTTACTCCGCCGGTAAAGAAACCGCCGTTTTTCCAAAGATTAGAGATCCCGACTGCTTGGCCTTGATTTCCTAAGCCAAATAAGATGACACCTAGCCCTACCAGAATCATCAAAACGATCGTGCCGACTTTAATCATTGAAAACCAAAATTCTAGTTCACCAAAAGCTTTAACAGAAGCTAAGTTGGCAAGCATCAAAAAGAGGATGACGACAATCCCAGGAATGATTGTTGGCAGATGAGGCCACCAATAATTCATATATTCACCGACTGCAATGACTTCACTGATCCCGACAACAATAAACTGAAAGATGTTACTCCAAGCAGTTAAATAACCAGCGACAGGATGAAGATAATTACTAGCATAATTCGCAAAAGAACCCGTTGAAGGATCGACATAAAGCATTTCGCCAAGTGCTCGCATGATCAAATAAAGAAAGAGACCTGCGACAGCATAGGCAACCATTACTGAGGGACCTGTCCAACGAATGGTTGAGGAAGCACCCATAAACAATCCTACGCCGATCGTTCCTCCTAGTGCAATCATCTGAATGTGACGGGCACTAAGGCTTCGAGTTAATTTTTCTTCTTCCATACTAAAACTCCTTTCATTTTTGAGTAAAACAAGCAAATACGAATAAATGATAGACATTAATAACAAATAAATGATCAATAAAGACAATTTGCTTTTAAAACTCTTGATGTGATTTTACAGAAAGTTCTCATAAATTGCGAGCCTTTCTTGTAAAAAAAATCATGCGGGATACTTGAAAATGCTTTCGTCTTTAGTTAAACTATAGTTAAATAAAAAGTTAGGTAAACCTAAAAGGAGTGGAGAATGTGTCAGAAGCGATCATTAATATCCAGCAATTAACCGTTGCTTATCAAGGAAAGTTAGCGTTAAACGAAGTTGATGTAATGATCCAACCCAAAAAAATCACTGGGATCATCGGTCCAAATGGTGCGGGAAAATCAACTTTTATGAAAGCTATACTGGCTTTGATTCCCAAAGTATCTGGAGAAATTTCTTTTGGCGGTTCATTGCTAAAAGAAGCACGTAAAAAAATCGCTTATGTTGAACAACGAAATGAATTGGATCTCTCTTTTCCAATTGATGTGTTAGGTGTGGTCTTATTGGGGACTTATCCATCATTAAGGTTGGGACAACGTCCGGGAAAAAAAGAAAAAGAACGAGCACAGCAAGCATTAGAAAAAGTCGGTATGGCTTCGTATGGGAAGCGACAAATAAGCGAATTGTCGGGTGGACAGTTACAACGTGTTTTTATTGCCCGCGCATTGGCGCAACAAGCAGAATGGATTTTTCTTGATGAGCCATTTGTAGGGATTGATGCCGTAAGTGAGAAAAAAATTTTTTCAATATTGAAAGAATTAAAAGCAGCAGGTAAAACGATCATCATTGTTCATCACGACTTGCACAAAGTAACAGAATATTTTGATGAAGTGATTTTATTGAATCAGCAATTGATCGCTGCCGGACCTGTTGCAACGACATTTACTTCAGAAAATCTGAAGATTGCTTATGGTGAAGTGATCGGGCAATTAGTGAAAGGAGCAAAAGAAAAATGATCCAATCGTTTATTGAAGGAATGATGAACTACCAGTTTTTACAATATGCATTGTTCACATCAATGCTCGTTGGTTTGGCTTCCGGGGTGATCGGATCTTTTATCATCTTACGAGGGATGTCGTTGATGGGAGATGCTATTTCACATGCGGTCTTACCAGGAGTAGCGATTTCCTACATGTTTGGCTTTAGTTATATTTTAGGTGCCACGGTCTTCGGCATGTTGACGGCAGGACTCATTGGTTTTGTTACCCAACGAAGTCGATTAAAGAATGATACAGCAATCGGTATCGTCTTTAGTTCATTCTTTGCATTAGGAGTCATTTTGATTTCTTTTGCCCAAAGTGCTACGGATCTGTACCATATATTATTTGGAAATGTGTTAGCGGTGAGAGAAAGCGACCTGCAGATGACGGCGATCGTTAGCGGTATTGTGTTATTGTTTGTGTTCATTTTCTATAAAGAACTCAAAATTACTTCTTTTGATCCGATGATGGCTAAAGCTTATGGGCTAAATATTACCTTGATCCACTATTTGCTCATGTTTTTCCTGACGTTAGTCGCAGTGGTTAGTTTACAGACAGTAGGGACGATCTTAGTGATTGCGATGTTGATCACACCAGCTGCTACAGCTTATCTATTAACGAATAGTTTAGTGAAAATGATTGCTATCTCATCAACAGTTGGTGTATTAAGTGCAATCTTGGGGGTATTTTTTAGTTATAGCTTTAACTGGCCTTCCGGTGCAACCATCGTTTTAGCTTGCGCGCTATTCTTTCTGTTGGCATTTTGCTTTTCACCTTCTAAGGGAATCTTTTTTGCTCATAAACGGGTCATAAAAAGCGAGTAAAAAGAATGATCATGTAAAAAAAATCATTTGAAAAAAGGAGTAATGAGATGAAAACCAATAACTATCGGATTTTTTGGGTAATGTTCGCAAGTTTCTTTTTGTTAGTGGGCTGTGGCAGTCAAGAAAAGCAGGAAGCTAATAAAGAAACGACTAAAGAAACATTGAATGTTGTAGCAACCAACTCTATCTTAGCGGATATGGCAAAAGAAGTAGGAAAGGAACATGTAGCTGTTCATAGTATCGTGCCTGTAGGAACAGATCCTCATGAATATGAAGTGTTACCAGAAGATATCAAAAAAGCGAGTGATGCCGATGTGATTTTATATAATGGGCTAAATCTAGAAACTGGTAATGGCTGGTTTACGAATTTAATGGAAACCACACATAAAAAAGAAGAGAAAGATTATTTTGCAGTGAGTAAAAAAGTAACACCCATTTATTTATCAGGTGGGAGTTCCAAGAGTAAAGCTGACCCTCATGCCTGGTTAGATTTATCGAATGGGATGAAGTATGTAGAAGAAATTACCCGTATTTTTTCAGAAAAAGATGCTGAAAATAAAGCAGTCTATGAAGAAAACGCAAAAAAATATATTGAAAAGTTGAGCGAATTGGATGAAAAAGCTAAAACAAACTTTCAAACAATTCCTGAAGATAAAAGATTATTAGTAACGAGTGAAGGAGCTTTCAAATATTTTTCCAAAGCTTATGGAATCCCAGCAAGTTATATTTGGGAAATCAATACAGAAAGTCAGGGAACACCTGAACAAATGAAACAAATCATCAATCAAGTAAGAGACTCTGCAGTACCCGCTTTGTTTGTCGAAACAAGTGTTGATCCTAGAAGCATGGAACGTGTAGCGAAAGAAACGGGAGTAGCTATCTATGATCGATTATATACAGACTCTATCGATAAGGAAGGCAAACCAGGAGATTCTTATTATAAGATGATGGACTGGAATATCCGAACGATCCATGATGGGTTGACTCAAGAAAAATAAATGGTACAAAATAACTTTCATTCAAAAAAACTAGAAAAGAATGCGTGCTAAATAGCCAGCCGAAGAGATCAAAATCAGTTCGTTAGATTTTGGTTTCTTCGGCTTATTTATGCTAAAAATCAAGATTCAAAAAACAAGAAGCAGGAGGATTCATTTACCCTGATTTATATGGAAAGGAGATCAAGCGAAGGCTCACTTATTTTGCAAGTAAAAAAATAAAAAAAACGTCTGCTTTTTGTTAGTTTCGGATACCTTTTTTTGTTGTTTTCCGTTATAGTTAAAGATAAGAAAGGAAGGTAAAGCTATGAATTTTACGCGTAAAGATAAACAACTAATCAAAGAAGAAATCCTTAAAGTGATCGAACAACAGGATAGCTCTGATAAAGATCAAGACCTTCAATTTCTTGAAACAGAAATGGCTAAATTATTCATAGCAAGTCCAAGTGAATCGGATGTAGAAGAACGTTATCCGGGGAAATGGCTTTTTGATGAATTTCAGCCATTAGATGAACAGACTGGAATTGGTTATTTTGTCTCGATTTCTTCTGTTGGATTTATTCCAGGAGTATTAGTGAAACAAAATAATGAAATCAATATCAAGGCATGGCCAGCATTATTTTCCACAATGGGGACAGAAGGGGTCATTGAAAAAATTCAATCGGCTTATTATAAAAGTTCGTTTATTGCAAATAGTAAACTAATGAATACATTCTATAATCGTTTGGTTTTGATTGCCCGCCCAGGAGATATTCCACAAACATTTACCTACTCGCAGCAAAAGAATCTCTACGAAGAAACATTATATTCCAGAGATTTATCCACTTTTTCCGCAGTAGAACAGGTTCGATTGCATGAATTGTTGCATACTAAGCCAGTATCGCTCAACTTTTTTCAAGCGCTAGATAACCAAAGAAAATGGTTGTCTCTCAACTATTGGGAAATCTTTGCTACTAGAAAAAGATGGATGGAAGAACGAAAGATCGCAGATCAACAGATCCAATTTGTCCAGCTAAAAAGAGATCGGCTTTATTACGGAATTTATAGTCGCTAGCAATTATTTGAATAGGTGGAAAAGATGACAAAAACCTTAAAAGAAGAAATCATTGAAGAAAGCAAACGTTTAGGTATTGATAAAATCGGATTTACGACGGCAGAACCCTTTGATTATTTAAAAGAGTCTTTAGAAGAACAAAAAGCCGCTGGACATACTTCGGGATTTGAACATCCAGTAATTGAAGAACGTTTATATTTAGAAAAAACTTTTGATCGCCCACAATCGATTATCGCTATTGCTTTAGCTTATCCAACCAAGATCCATGAAGAGGTCCCAAAAGATGAAAAAAGAGGACAATTTGCACGGGCATCTTGGGGAATCGATTACCATGATATTTTACGTGACCGTCTCAATCAATTGATTACTTTTATCCAAAGCAGAGCAAGTGTCTGGCAACAAGAAGAAGCTTGGCGGTTTGCCCCACAAGTGGATACTGGAGAATTAGTAGATGTGGCTGTTGCACAAAGAGCAGGACTAGGATTTATTGGTCGAAATGGGTTGCTGATCACAGAAGAATACGGTTCATTCGTGTATCTTGGAGAAATTGTCACCAATATCGTATTTGAACCTGATGAACCAGGTGTTTTTGGCTGTGGTGATTGTACTCGTTGTGTGACAGCTTGTCCGACAAAAGCTTTGTTAGGCGATGGCAGGATGAATGCACAAAGATGTTTATCTTATCAGACCCAAACCAAAGGGCTAATGCCAAATGAGTATCGGAAAAAAATGCGAAATGTCATTTACGGGTGCGATATCTGTCAGTTAGTCTGTCCTTATAATCAAGGGAAAGATTTCCATTTCCATGAAGAAATGGAACCAAAAGTAGAAGAAGTCTATCCGAAATTAAAACCAATGCTTTCTTTATCAAATAAAGAGTTTAAACAACAGTTTGGGCATTTAGCTGGTTCATGGCGAGGGAAAAAACCATTGCAAAGAAATGCTTTGATTGCTTTAGCAAACCTTGGGGATACTTCGGCTTTACCTGAGATCGAAAGTTGCTTAAGTGATGTTCGACCGGTTATTCGAGCAACCGCTGCTTGGTCGATTGGGCGTTTAGGTAGAAAAGAACCAGAAAAATGGTTGGAAACTTTAGAGCAAATGAAACAACGCGAAGAAGACCAAGAAGTGATCACAGAAATTATAGAAGCGCAAGAAATGTTAGCCAAGAAAACGAAGCGAAAAAAGAGGACATGAAAGAAGCGGTCAGCTCCGAGCGAATAAGAGAAAATTTTATGTACAAGATTCCTTTCACTTCTATAATAAGAAAAAAATAGAGTATTATGCTAAAACAAGCGTAGTACGACAAAGAGACTAGGACAGTTAGTTTGTTCTAGTCTTTTTATTGATTAAAGTAAAATAATGGATCATAACTAAATAATAAAAAGAATCTGTATTAGAAAATTTCAATACTTAGAGTAGTATAATCCACTGAATGTTCGACTTGTTTATAATTGAAGCAGTTCAAAAAATAGAATACTATCGGTTTTTTAGCAAAAAATCTAGAAATACCAGAAATTTCAAAAGTATTAAAAAACTTATCCTAAAATTTTTTAGTAAAGGTTGTAATAATTACTCAATTTTTTGTCGTTTTGACACATAATTACTAAAAAAAAGGATAAATTAAATAAAAAAATCAAAAAAGTTAAAAAAAAATACTAGAAATATTACAAAATATAAGATTTTCTAAACTTTATAAGAAAATGTTAAAAAACGGTTTCTTTCTTATGATATAAGGGTTCTAGGACTTTAGTCGTACTTTTTTGTCCAGAGTTATGTTACAAATGTTAAAAATTAGGATATTTTGTCATTAAATGTCATATTTCTTTTACCTATGAAATATTTCTAGATGATAAAGTTAATGACGTTGATAAATACATGGAAAAAAAAGGAGATAAACATGAATTCAATTAAGAAGATCGTTTTAGGAACAACTTTTGCTGCTGGTGCAACTGCAATGTTTGTAGGAACAACTGCTCATGCTGACGAAGTCTATACAATTAAATCAGGTGATTCACTATCAAAAATCTCACAAAAATTTGTTGGAGATAACTCATTGATCGATGCAATCGCTGAAAAAAATGGTATCAAAGACATCAACCGCATCTACGTTGGCGAAGAATTAACGATCCCGACTTCAAGTGATGCTTCAGCAAAAACAGTCGAAGCACCAAAAACAACTGAAACAGTAACGGAAGAACATACATATGTTGCTCCAGTTAAAACAGTTGAAGTAACACCTGCTGCTCCAGCTGCTCAAACAGCAACAGCTCCAAGCAATTCAAGTTCTGCAAAAGAATGGATTGCGAATAAAGAATCAGGCGGTTCTTACACAGCAACTAACGGCCGTTACATCGGACGTTACCAATTAGATGCATCATACTTAAATGGTGACTATTCTGCTGCAAACCAAGAACGCGTAGCTGATCAATATGTATCATCACGTTATGGCTCATGGGATGCTGCTCAAGCATTCTGGTTAGCAAACGGCTGGTACTAAGTCGATTATTGAATACTAGTAAAAAGACAAAACCAAGAAATCGTGTCATTCGATTTCTTGGTTTTTTTGCTGTTTAGGGATGAGACGGTAATGACGAAAAATAAATGAATGAAATAGTTATCTCTTTGTTCATCTTAGGTTTTCTTGATGTAGTTATGGAGATCTTTTTGATAGTCCGTTCCATGCCACTTACCAGTGTTTATAAATTCAGCTAAGAGATAACCGATATAAGGACCAGTCGTTAAACCAGAAGAACCGAGTCCACTTGCGACGATCAGATTTGGTTCATCGAATAAAGGACCAAAAAACGGAGCAAAATCAGACGTATATGCCCTCGTTCCTACTTGTAACTGATAAGGCTGTGAAAGTAATTTTTCTGGTTGTACAAAAAAAGCTTTTGTCTGTTCAGCCAACTGTAAAAATGCTTCATTAGTAGGAGTCAGATCCCATCCTTGCTCATTTTCATGTGTAGCGCCCAATAAGATTTTTCCGTCATTGAAGGGAATGAGGTCTGCTTCTCCATCTAGCATGGCAACAGGCCATTTTTGGCTTTGGAACTGATGAGTAGTAAAAGCGATCAACTGCCCTTTTTGAGGACGAAGATCGACCTGATAGCCTAATGGTTCCAATAAAGGCTTCAAGGAAGGACCAGGAGTCAAAATGACCCGGTCAAACGGTTCTTCACCAAATTCTCCGAGGATCAGCCAATCATCACTCCTTTTTTGTAGGCGAATCTTATCGTTTATTACTGTTACACCAGCCCTTTTCAAGCGTGCCGTTAAATAATGAAGGTAAGCTTTTCCGTCTAAACGGCCACCACCAGTGATGAATAAAGAGGGGGTCGGTTTTAATAAAGGAAGTAAATCAGCTGTTTGATCCGCTTTTAATAAATGGATTTCTCCGATCTCAGGTGCCTCTTTTTTTCGTTCTTCTGCAAGATCAAGTAATTCTGCTAATTGTTCTTTTTGTCGAAGCAAGAGTGTACCGGAACGAGCATAAATGGTCGGATCAAGTGCGAAATCTTGCACTAATTTTGGGAAAAATGCCGCACCGTCTTTGGCTAAACGATACCATGTTTTATTTCTTCTTTTGGATAACCATGGAGAAATGATTCCCGCACTTGCTTTGGTTGCCTGACCGATTCCATGGTCAAATAAGGTGATGCTGTATTTTGTGGTATCTACATAATTGGCTAATGTCATACCGATGATTCCACCACCGATAATGGCGATTTTTTCCATGTTTGATTCCTCCTTTACTTACAAATTGTATTTTTGCACAAAAAAACGGCAGTTGCAAACGACTGCCGTTTCAATCAATCATGAATGTTTTGTAGTTAAACTATAACGAATAAATAAGATAAAGCTGATAACTAATAGAAGAAGTAATACACCTAAAGCAACTTGTGAACCGAATGTCGTGGCGACTTTATAGCTCAAATCAGCATGCGCTTGAATAAGGTTGATAATGATTGCCACTAATGAAGTAGCAACGGCACCAGAAAATTGTTGTAAGGTATTAAAAACAGCATTGCCATCACTTTGATAGTCATCCGTTAAAGCATTCATCCCAGTGGTCATCATATTGCTATAAGACAAACCAATCCCTATCATATAGATCACGTGGCAAGTAATCAACAATAGCAATGAAACATGTCCTAGAAGAAAGACTAGTGCGGACCAACCAACAAGAGCAAGGAGTAATCCGGCAAAAATCGGTTTTTTGGGACCGTGTTGATCAAGCAGTTTTCCAGAAAACGGCGATAATACAGCGCCAATCGTAGCTCCTGGCAACATGGCGATTCCAGCGATGAAAGGACTGTTTCCTTGAACAATCTGAACAAAATTTGGTAAGACAAAAGAAACGCCTAGCAATAAGAACTGGTAGATTAAAAAGCTAAATAAGAACAAGCGAAATGTTTTATTAGAAAAAATGGTTAGTTGTATCAATGGATAATCGGCTTTTTTTGTTCGTTGGTAAAAAAGGATCCCACCAATAATCGCTATTAGTAACGCAAACCAACTAAGCGGTTGTCCTAGCATACTCAAAAACGTTAAGCTACCGCTAAATAATAAACACAAACTAAATACACTCAACACATCCAAACGTCCACTTTTTTGAACGGGCATTGAAGGAATAGCAACCAAGCCGATGCCAAGAGAAAGAATCAAAATAGGAATCAAGAAAAGAAAGATATGATTCCAAGTGAAATTTGAAGTTAAGATTCCCCCATATGTTGGCCCGATAGCCGGAGCAATTGCTGTGGTCAGTGTTCCCACCCCCATCATCGCGCCGCGGCGGTTCATAGGCGCAAAGGTCAAAATAATATGGAACATTAGTGGTAAAGCAATCCCGGTAGCTGCCCCTTGTAAAAGCCGACCAAGTAATAAAATGAAGAAAGTCGGAGAAAAGAAGTCAACAATGATTCCTGCTAAAAAAAGCAGGTTTGAAAGTAAAAAGAGACTTCTAAGGCTGAAATTTCGTGTTAAATAAGTTGATAATGGTACGATGATCGAGATCATCAGCAGGTAAATCGTTGTCACCCATTGAACTTGTGCAGTCGTTAATTGAAACTGGTTGATCAACGTTGGAAATGTGACGTTCATTGCTGTTTCGATCAACACTCCCGCAAAAGACATCATGCCGGTTGCGATGACTGCAGGTACTAAGAGTAATTGTTTTTGTTTTGTCATGTCCTCACCTCAAAAAATTTCGTAAAAAAAGAGAGTGATTTCTATTATAAAAATAGAAACCGCCTCTCTCTCGACACGTAATATACGTGTTATCTGTACGATTTATTTCCATCGCTTATTCTAGCATAGAGGTAAAAAAAGTGTCAACCAGGTTAGCCAAGTCTTTTGAAAAGAGTTATGATAGTAGAGAATAAATCATCGCAGGAGGAAAAAATGGCTACGATTGATTGGAAAAAAACGGAACCAGGTTATAGTAGTAAAAAAAAGCCACAGATCTTAACGTTATCCCCACAGAATTTTTTTAGCATAAAAGGAGTAGGGGATCCAAATGAAGACGATTTTCAGCGACGAGTGGCAGCTTTATATGCTGTTAGTTATGCGATCCGAATGGCCCCAAAGAAAAATTGGCAGATTCCTAACTATCTTCCCTACACTGTTTATCCATTAGAAGGACATTGGGGATTACAAGAAGCTTATTTGCAAGAAAAAGTAATGAAGAAGAGTCATTTTGCTTATCAGATTATGATCAAACAACCTGGATTTGTGACGAAAGAAGTTGCACATGAGGCTCTACTACGTGTAGCGGACAAAATTCCCAATGATTTGTTCGACCAAGTAGTATTTAGTAGCATGGATGAAGGATTAGTCGCTCAGATGCTTCACGTGGGACCATATGAGGATGAGCCACAAACCTTTGAAAAATTAACAACGTTTATCGAAGAGCAGGGGTATCAACGGATAGCTAAAGAACATAAAGAAATTTATTTAGGGGATCCGCGCAGAGCCAACCCAGAAAAACTGAGAACGATTTTGCGTGTCAAGATTGCGCCAAAAAATCAACTAAAAAAATAAAAGTAAAAAATACCAAAAAAGGCAGAAAAACGATTATTTTTTTGCTATAATCAAAGACAAGAGGTGTCCGCTATGAAAAAAATCCAACGACAAGCATTGATTCGTCAAATCATCACAGAAAAACCAATCAGCACACAAGAAGAACTATTGCTTTGTCTTCAAGACGCAGGGGTGACAGCCACTCAAGCAACTATTTCTCGTGATATCCGTGAGCTGAAGTTAGTGAAGTCTACGGATGAAAATAAGCAAGTTCGTTACAATCTGTTCAGTCAGCCTGCTGAAACGTTACATGAAGAACGACTACAAGCAGCTGTTAAAAGAGAAGTTTTGAAAATACAAGTTGTTCAATTTATGATCGTGGTGCTAACAGAAAAAGATGGGGCGGATGTCGTAACCAATTGGTTAGATGAAGTCGCTTATCCAGAAGTTGTTGCAACGATTGCTGGAGTGGATACATTCATTGTGATTTGCCGTTCGGAAGAAGAAGCACAAGATTTTGCAGAAAAATTAGAAAGAATGAGGGAATAAAAGAAGGGAGAATGATTTATGTCTTTGTTGAAAGCGCTACAAAACGGATCTGATATTCGAGGGATTGCCATGACGACGGAAACACATTCAGCTAATTTGACACCATCTGAAATCCAAAAAATAAGTTGTGGCTTGGTTAATTGGTTAAAAAGGGATCATCCACGCAAATATCAAGAAGGTAAATTAACGGTAGGAGTGGGGCGGGATAGTCGAATCAGTGGTCCAACGTTAGAAAAAGCGCTGATTGACGGATTAATCGAACAAGGCATAAATGTTCTTGATTTTGAGTTAGCTACGACACCGGCGATGTTTATGGCTACTCAGTTTTCTCAATTCCAGTGTGATGCAAGTGTGATGCTAACAGCTAGTCATTTGCCGTTTTACTTTAACGGCATGAAGTTTTTTACAGCTAATGGCGGCGCAGAAAAAGAAGATATCGCATTTATTTTATCAGAAACAACACCAAATAAAACCAATCATAAGGGGACAGTCCAAAAAGCCGATCTGTTAACACCTTATGCAGAAGACTTAGTTCAAAAAATCAAAAATGGTATTAGAAAGAAAGGAATGTCTGACACAAAACCGTTAGCTAGCTGGCGGATCATCGTAGATGCAGGAAATGGCTCCGGTGGTTTTTTTGCTGAAAAAGTACTACAACGATTAGGGGCAGATACGACAGGTTCGCAATTTTTAGACCCCGATGGTCATTTTCCGAACCATATCCCGAATCCAGATAATGCTGAAGCCATGGCAAGTATCAAGCAAGCTGTTTTGGAAAATCAAGCCGATTTAGGAGTGATCTTTGATACGGATGTTGACCGTTCGGCAGTAGTCAGTGCAAGTGGTCAAGTGATCAATCGTAACAATTTGATCGCCTTATTAAGTACGATCGTGTTAAAAGAATACCCTGGAGCGACGATCGTAACTAATTCACCAACGTCTAATCACCTAGAAACGTTTATTGAAGAAAAAGGTGGCAGACAAGATCTTTACATTTCAGGTTATCGTAATGTCATCAATCGTGCAATTGCATGCAATAAAGAAGGGATCGATGTTCCGTTAGCGATTGAAACAAGTGGACATGCAGCATTCAAGGAAAATTATTTTTTAGATGATGGTGCCTATGTCATTGCAAAAATTTTGATGCTTTTGCCAGAACTGAAACAAACAGAACAAACGTTGGAAGAGATTATCCACGACTTAAAACAGCCACAAGAAGTACAAGAAATTAGGTTAAGGCTTAGTGGAGAGGATCCGAAAAAACAAGGGGCAACAATTATTCAAGGGCTAGCGAACGAATTGAACGAAGAGGGACTGGTATTTCATCCGGAAAATGAAGAAGGAATTCGTTACGATCTAAAAGAACCATATGGGAATGGCTGGTTTTTATTACGAGCAAGTTTGCATGAGCCATTACTGGTGCTCCAGATCGAAAATGATGAAGTTGGAAAAAATCAACACGTTTTACAGCTACTTGCGGAACATTTAAAGAAATACTCAAATGTTGAACCACTGATAGTGGATACTAAGGAAGCGAAGGGAAATGAAAAGTAAAAATGGTTGCGAACATAGTAATTTTTTTGACTGTATTAGTTTATGGTGTTAATTTTTTAGTTTTTCTTTATCTTAGAATCAATCATATCAAAAATTGTGTAGAGAAATTAGCTATTTATTTGGGAACAAACATGACTTTATTATTTACGAGTGGTATTTTTCTCTTTTTTGGAAAAATCATTGAAGATGGCATCCTTGTTTTTGAATAAGTAACTTTCATGAGAAAATAAACTAAAATTCTCATGTTAATCAAGAAGTCCTCAATCGTTGCAGTATGAATCTAGGAGCAGAATTTTTGAACAAATTGCTAGATATGCTTACACTGGTAATAGACGAAGTGTCATATCGAAAGGAGCAGTACAATGAAAAAATTATACGAAACAGCGATGATTAATCATGGCGGACGAGAAGGCGAAGTAGCAGCACCAAATGGTTCGATGCAAATGAAGATCACTCCTCCAGGCATCCATGCTGAAGGAACAAATCCGGAACAACTATTTGCTGCGGGCTATGCCTCATGTTTCAATGGTGCACTGCAACATATGATCAAAGAAGCTAATTTGTCCGTAGACTCCACAGTTAAAGCACGGGTTTCACTTTACACACTTGATGAGGGTGGTTATAAAATCGGTGTGGTCTTAGAAGTACATGTTGACGATGTGAGCGAGGAACAAGCCAAGCAATTAGCGGAAGATGCCCATGATTACTGCCCTTATTCAAAAGCGACAAGAGGAAATATTGATGTTGAGGTAGTGACAGTTTAAACGATTTTTCTATCTGAGGAAGAAGTAAGTACCTTTAGATAAGTACTTTTTTATAAAAAACAGGACCGGTAGAATTTTCTATCGGTCCTAAAAATGATGGTGACGAGTCTCAAACTATTCTTGGCTTATAAATGCCAATAGAAGCTAAAAAATGATCGACCAGCAAGCATTTCTACTGTCTTTAGTAGGACAGCAATGGCTTGCAGGTCGATCATTCTTATTTTTATTCTGTTGAGTGGTAAGGACCCAAAGGATGTTGGACATAACCACTTTTGCATGTTTTATTTTTTACTTGGCGGTGTTCCATACATTTTTGGTGTAACCCGTTGTAATTTTGGTTTATCACCTTCAATTTTTGGTTCTGCTAACCATTGGTATTCGCCTTCACCATCTAAGGCTTCGCCACTTGCCCAAGAGCCTTTACTACTTTCATCACCTTCTGAGAAATTATAAAAGTCATAGGCGATATCTTTTCGTTCGTTTTCACGATTGAACGTACTTGGTACAAGAATGGAGCCTTCATTTTCTTCCAATTCTTTCACGGCACTTGCCCATAAGTTTTGATGATAACTATCTCTTGCAAGCAAGACTGCCAGTAAATCTTTGACGCCACGGTCATCGATCATTTCATAGATACGAGCAACTTGTAACCGTCCTTGAGATTCAGCATTTAGATTGGCACGGAAATCAGCTAACAAGTTTCCACTTGCAACGATATAACCTCCACTCCAAGGGTTGCCAACACTATCAGCAGGGCGTGGTCCTAAGCCAGCGACAATTGCATGCTGAGGATTCATACCAGAGATGATTGCACCGATCGTAGGATCTTTTTTCATTGCTTCTTCTTGGTCTTCAACTGGCGCATCTTCTAATAATCGTGCGACCATCGTTGCTAACATTTCGACATGTCCAAGTTCTTCTGTTGCGATATCCATTAACATGTCTTTATATTTTTCTTCTCCTCGGCAGCTCCAACCTTGAAACAAGTATTGCATTGCCACACTCATTTCTCCGTATTGTCCACCGATAAGCTCTTGTAAATATTTTGCGATTAACGGATTCGGACGATCTGGTTTTGCTTCAAACTGTAATTCCTTTTGGTGTCTGAACATCAAAAATTCCTCCTAATCTTTTATTAATACATTTACATTCTGCACTTTAAAATGAGAAAATACAAAGGAAATGCTTAGAAAAAATATAGTGGTAGATTTAATCTGATATATGAGTAGGCACGCCTAATAAATTGTTATTTTCTGATTAAAATGATATCGTTATATTAAAATGTTATCGGTTGCAAATAACAAAAGATAACCTTTTTATTAAAAAACGGAGGGATAAAATGAAAAAGTTGTTAGTTACTGGGGTGCTGGCAAGTACAGCATTATTTTTGTTGGGAGGTTGTGGTTCAAGTAGTGCAAAGTCAAACGCAGCTAGTTCATCTGAAAAAACAAGTGACGGGAAGAAAACTATTGATTTCTGGTCATTTTGGGGATCAGGAGCACGTAAAGAAGTGATCGAAGAGATCATTGACGAGTACAATCAATCACAAGATAAGATCCAAGTAAATTATAAATACCAACCGTGGGGGGATATTTGGACCAAATCATTGTCAGCGATTACAGCGGGGAATGCACCAGACGTGATTGTTCAAGATATCAATTCAGTTGCTCAAAGAGCTGAAGCGCAACAGGCCACAAACTTATCTAAATATGTAGATGAAGAGACCTCAAAAGATTTTTATCCACAATTATGGGATACAGTGGAGTACAAAGGTGATCCCTATGCGATTCCGTTCAACACAGATACTCAAGTTATTTTTTATAATAAAAAATTATTTAAAGAAGTAGGAATCGCTGAAAAAGATTTACCAACTACATGGGATGAATTAGAAAAAAACGCCCATCAATTGGATAAAAAAGATAAAAAAGAATTCACACGAATTGGATTTTATCCTTTATGGAATTTAGGGGCAGATGTCTGGGCATTAAATGCAGATAATGGGACAAGCTGGTTTGATCAAGACGACAAAATCAAAATCGATACGAAGAATAAAGTTGAAGCATTAGAGTGGATCCAAGATTGGCAAGACTATTATGGGAAAGATACGATCAATAAATTAGAGGCAGAATTTGGCTCAGGTGTTTCTGATCCATTCATCTCAGGTTTAGTCGCAATGCGTGCCCAAAATATCAATTATTATTCGAGCTTGATGGAAAATGCTCCAGAAGATTTTGATTTTGGTGTCATTCCGCTTCCAGAAAAAGAAAAAGGTTCTGGTCATTGGTCATGGGGCGGCGGCTTTGTACTCGAAGTACCTTATGGGGCAAAAGATCCAGAAGCTTCTTATGACTTTATCAAGTACCTTTCTTCACCAGAAGTTCAAGAAAAATTTGGCGAAAAGAGTTTTGATATCATGGCAAGTAAAACAGCCAATGAGAACTTAGTGAAGAATGAACAGCTAAGTGACAAGGGACGAATGATCTATCAAATGGCTGATGAGAATTTCAAAAATACGGTCATTACACCTGTCCCATTAGCAGCACCAGATTATACGACACTAGTGAACGAACAAATCGATCAAATTCTCTTAGGAACAAAAACACCGAAAGAAGGTTTAGCTGATGCTCAAAAAGCGGTGGAGAATCTAGTAAAACAAAATAACTAATCAACTGTTGACTAATTGAAAGAAAAAAGGAGGCAAGAAAATGAAGCGTTTATCAATCCGAAAGAAAAAAGAGGCAAGATGGGCCTATTTATTTATCTCGCCTTTTATTATTGGCTTTGTCGTCTTTATGTTAGGGCCCATGCTTTTTTCTGTTATCGGAAGTTTCACTGATTATAATTTGACTTCTAAAATGAATTTCATTGGATTAGCTAATTTTAGACGGATGTTTCTACACGATGATCTTTTTTGGAAATCATTATACAATACAGTGTATTTCGTCCTATTCAATGTTCCTTTAACCACAATGTTTAGCGTATTTCTAGCAACGATTTTAAACCAAAAGATCAGAGGTATCAGTATTTTCCGAACGATGTTTTATTTACCTGCAGTCCTATCTGGTGTTGCTGTTTATATTTTATGGATGCAGCTGCTTTCACCTTCTGCCGGGTTGATCAATACGTTTCTAGGTTGGTTCAATATTTCTGGACCAGCCTGGTTGTTTGATCCTAACTGGACAAAGCCAGCTTTGATTTTAATGAAAATCTGGAGTTCTGGCGGAGCAATGTTGCTTTATTTAGCGACTTTGCAAAACGTTCCACGCTCTTTATACGAATCAGCAGCGATTGATGGTGCTGGCGTATGGGGGAAATTTAAAAATATCACGTTGCCATTGATCACACCGATTATCTTTTACGATGTGATTACTTCAACGATTGGTTCTTTTCAAATTTTTCAAGAGGCTTATGTGATGACTAAAAATGGAACAGGTGGACCAGCTAACTCTTTACTATTTTATAATCTTCACATGTGGAATAAAGCTTTTGTCGCATTCGACATGGGGTACGCAATGGCGATGTCAATGATCCTATTTTTGATCGTGTTAGTATTGACTTTTATTAATTTGAAACTGGCACCTAGATGGGTCTATTACTCTGGAGGTGATGGCAAATGATGGAATATTTCAAAATAACAAGTGTTAACCGCCAAACAAAAAAAATCGTTAGTTATCTCCTCATGACGGCTATCGGGCTCGTATTGATCACACCATTATTGTGGATGGTATTTACTTCTTTAAAACCAATGGAAGAGATCGTACGTTATCCTCCAACTTTTTTTCCAGAAAAAATTGTTTGGCAAAACTATCTGGATACAATTACTGCTTTCCCCTTCTGGCGTTATGCAAGGAATACTTTATTGATCACAGTCTTAGTGGTATTTGGCAATGTTCTCTCGAATTCCTTCATTGCTTATGGGTTTGCGAAATTAGATTTTCCAGGAAAAAAGCTAATGTTTGCTTTAGTCCTTTCTACGATGATGATTCCAGGTTTTGTGACCATGATCCCCCAATATGTTCTATTCTCAAAAATAGGCTGGGTAGGAACTTATTTACCATTGATCGTTCCATCATTCTTCGGCAATGCATTTAATATATTTTTGATGCGTCAATTTTATTTATCCATCAATGATGAATTAATTGAAGCGGCAGAAATCGATGGAGCAAATCATTTCTATATTTGGAGCCGTCTGATGCTGCCGCTGACTAAACCAGCGTTAATCACGATTGCGATCAATTCATTCAATGCGGCTTGGAACGATTTTTTAGGGCCGTTATTATACATCCAAGATCAAGAGAAGTATACTTTACAGATTGGGTTGCAAGTTTTCCAAAATCAGGCGACGACTCAATGGAATTATTTGATGGCAGGAGCCACACTTGTTTTGATCCCAACGATTTTGATGTTCTTCTTTGCGCAACGTTACTTTATTGAAGGAATGGATTTGACAGGAGGGTCAAAAGGCTAAATGAATAAAATTCATAGTGAAAAAATCAATCAGCATTTTTTGACAGTCATTGAATGGATTCCGTCATTGCTTATTTTGCAATTCTTATGGCTATTAACTAGCTTACCGCTGTTGACAATCGGCAGTGCTAGTCGTACGGTTATGTCTACCATTTATCACTACCACAAAAACGAAGAGAAAAAGATCCATACGTTGTTTTGGCAAGAACTTCGTCATAATTTTTTGACCTATCGTAAGCAAGACCTCATAGTCAGTTTCTATTTATTGCTTTTACTAATTGATAGTCGTATTTTTCTTTACTGGGGCGGAGCATGGGGATTGATATTGATGTATGCTTCGTTAAGTGTCCTTTTTTTAAGTATCGTGATGGTTAGCTACCGTATGTTGCTCCAACTAGAGAGAGCAAACGAAGTCCCTCTTTTTACTGCTTTTATTTTATTTTTTTATCAATGGAAAAACGCTCTCTTACATTTAGGGGGAACACTGCTACTACTGCTTTTTTTATTCTTCCTGGGACCTATTTATGTGGTTTTAGTCGGAGGAAGTTCCTTGCTTTATTTACAAACTTTTTTGTTTTTTGGACGGAAAGAAATAAAGAGCCCTTCAAAAGTTTAAGAATAGTCAAAATATTTGCGATGAAAGAATCAACTACGTGACTAAATATTGAGGAATAAACCCATCGTTTCAGATGTAAGGCGTATGGAGAGGGAAATAGTTGAAAATATGGTTACTTGTCACGTTCGGCCTTCTTTGTTATGGTTATAGCAAGAAAGAAGTAGGAGGACAACAAGATGGCAAAAATTATGGTTGTAGAAGATGAAGAAATCATCCGCCAACTCATCATGGAAGAACTGGAAAAGTGGCAGTTTGAAACGTTCGGTACCTCTGATTTTAATCAAGTATTTGCAGACTTTGAAAAAGAAGAACCTCAACTTGTTTTATTAGATATCAATCTTCCGGTCTTTGATGGCTACTACTGGTGTCAAAAAATTCGAGAAGTCTCCAAAGTGCCGATTATTTTCATCTCCAGTCGAAATACCAATATGGATATGATCATGGCGATGAATATGGGCGCAGATGATTTTGTCACCAAGCCTTTTCAAATTGATGTGCTGATTGCCAAAATCAATGCTTTATTGCGACGTTCATACAATTATGGGGAACTGTCGAGTGAAGTCATGAGTCATAATGGGATCACGTTGAATGTTGATAATGGGAGTATGGAAATCAACGGTGAAATCATCGATTTAAGTAAGAACGAATACCGATTATTATTTATCTTGATGAAGCAACATGGGAAAATCCTTAGCAGAGAAAAGTTATTGAGAGCATTATGGGATGATGAGCGGTTTGTTGATGACAATACATTGACAGTCAATATCAATCGTTTACGTCGGAAAATCGAACAAGCAGGGATCAAAGGATATATCGAAACAAAAGTCGGGCAGGGCTATATTGTTCCCTGAAAGGATGAAAATAAATAATGAATTTCTTTAAATACTTAAAGGATCAATGGTCGTTGCTCTTAGGCTGGCTCTTTTTTGTCTTGCTAACGATTTTTGTCATGTGGTTAGCACCTAATATTTTAGTCGACTGGACGATGGTTGGCTATCTGGCGCTTATTCAAGCCGTATTTTTGTTTTTTTATTTACTTGTCCGTTATTTAAGTAAACGTCATTGGTGGGAAAAACTTGCCGATCTCAAACAAATATCTCCGCTACAAAGTTATTTGAGTGGCGGTCATACAGAAGAAGAAAAATTAGTCGAAGATTATATCAATCAATTGATCCGTGAGCACCAAGAAGTCATGCAAGAGGCGATTAGTAACCAACAGGATCAAAAAGATTACATTGATTCGTGGGTCCATGAAATCAAGGTGCCTTTAGCAGCCTCTGAACTCTTGGTGCGTTCGATTGAATTTGATATTGATGATCAAAAATATACCCTACTAGAAAACGAACTAGCCAAAATCGATGAATATGTAGAACAAGTTCTTTATTATGCACGGTTGGATAGTTTTTCGAGAGATTATTTAATCCAAGAGTATGAATTAAAAAGCATCATTCAGCCAGTGATTCGCAGTCAGGCGAATTACTTTATTCAAAAAAATCTTCGGTATGAGATTATTGGGGAAGATCAAAGAGTTTTAACAGATGCCAAGTGGGTAGCTTTTATATTCAAACAAATTTTGAGCAATGCGATTAAATATACACCTGACCATCGAGAAATCATCATTTCGATCGAAAAGAACCAACAAGGGATCTCTTTAGCCATCAAAGACTCGGGCATCGGTATTCCTAAAGAAGACTTGTCGCGGATTTTTGACAAAGGATTCACAGGTTCTAATGGACGATTGAGTAAAACACATTCTACTGGTTTAGGGCTTTATTTGGCTAAATCCTTAGCTGAAAAACTTGGGATCCAACTACTTGCTGAATCAATTGTAGGAGAGGGAACAACGATGACCCTGTTTTTCCCAATCTTAAATTTCTATAATGAGAAACGTTAGAAAATAGTTAGAATCGAAAAAAACTTCTTGTGTTGTGAACGTTTTCGCTGATAAGTTTCATATCATGTGAAATAAAAGGAGATTAGTTATGGAAATTTTAATAGCATTAATCCCTATGGTAGCATGGGGAAGTATTGGTTTAGTAAGCGGGAAAATTGGTGGCGATGCCAATCAACAGACATTAGGGATGACGATTGGTGCATTTATCTTTTCATTAGTTGTCTTTTTCATCGTTAGCCCAACAATCACACCATGGATTTTCTTGATTGGATTCCTCTCTGGGTTAGCTTGGAGTGTTGGTCAAAACGGACAGTTCCATGGAATGAAATTTATGGGCGTTTCTGTTGGTTTGCCTTTATCGACTGGTTTTCAATTAATTTTGAATACGATTGCGGGAGCCGTTTTCTTTCATGAATGGACACAAACGAAAGATTATGTATACGGTATCCTAGCTTTAGCACTTCTTGTTAGCGGTGCCTATTTAACAGCACGCCAAGATGATGAAGGAAAAGTTGATACTGACAATAAAATGCTTGATTTTGGTAAAGGGTTTAGAGCATTGATCTATTCAACGATTGGTTATGGTGTTTATACGATCATTGTGAACTGGGCTAACTTGGATGCGATGTCAATCATCTTACCTCAAAGTATCGGAATGATCTTAGGTGCAAGTTTCTTTGCCTTTCGTAAAGTGAAAGTGGATCAATTTGTTTGGAAGAACATGATTTGTGGTTTGCTATGGGGAATTGGGAACGTGTGCATGCTCTTAACTGTTAAATCACTTGGTTTAGCTGTTGGATTTTCATTATCACAGATGGGGATTATCATCTCAACTTTAGGTGGTATTTTCATTTTGGGAGAAAAGAAAACGAAAAAAGAACTTGTTTACGTTATTGTCGGTTGCCTTTTAGTCATTTTAGGTGGTATCATTTTAGGGTATATGAAAACGGCTTAATGGCCGTTTTCCAACCTAAAATAGGGAGGTACTGCCATGGATTTGTTTCGTAAGAAAGAAATCAATCTCAACCACACAAGTGGGATGAAGAAAGATCTGAAAACGTCCGATTTAATTATGCTTGGAATTGGCGCAATTATCGGCACAGGAATATTTGTAGTGACAGGGGTTGCGGCCAATCAAAATGCGGGTCCAGCACTGTCACTTTCATTCGTTTTAGCTGCAATCGTTGTCATTTTATCGGGGTTAAGCTTTGCTGAGTTTGCCTCACGTGTGCCAGTCATTGGTGGCCCGTATGCGTATCTTTATGTTGTTTTTGGTGAATTTGCCGCCTGGTTAACAGGTTGGTTGTTGATTGGCGAATTTCTATTAGCAGTTTCGTCGGTTGCTTCCGGCTGGTCTGGTTATGTTCAAGGGTTCTTGGAAGGTTTTGGAGTCCATTTGCCACAAGCCTTGACCAGTGGTTATAATCCTGACAATGGCACCTATGTCGATTTGATCGCAGTGTTCGTTGTCATATTTGTGACATACATCGTTTCTTTAGAAGCCAAAAAAGCATTAAGATTGAATAATATCATGGTTTTTGTGAAATTCGGTATTATTGCATTATTTATCGTTGTAGGGATTTTCTTTGTAAAACCTGAAAACTGGCAACCATTTACACCATTTGGTTTTTCAGGCGTTTTAGATGGAGCAGCTCTAGTCTTCTTCGCTTTCTTGGGATTTGATTCAGTTGCAATGGCAGCCGAAGAAGTGAAAGAGCCACAAAAAGACGTTCCTCGAGGGATCATTGGTTCGATCTTGATTGCCACAGCTTTATACATCGTAGTTACCTTGATTTTAACGGGGATTGTTCCGTTTACTGAATTAGGGGTCAGTGACCCAGTTGCCTTTGCGATGCGTTACGTTGGTCATGGAACAATCGGAGCTGTGATTGCAGTCGGTGCCATTTTGACGCTCTTGACCGTAACGATTTCTATGATGTATTCGCTAGCTCGGTTATTGTTTGCTGTAAGTAAAGACGGTCTTTTACCTAAATTTATGACAGAGATCGATGAAAAGCATCGGACGCCTAGAAAGGCGACTTTTGTAGCTGGGGTAGCGGCTTTATTTTTCGCTGGTTTCTTCCCATTGAATATTCTCGCTGAACTAACAAACATCATGGCGTTGACCTATTTGATGTTAGTCAGCTTAGGATTACTTAAACTAAGAAAAATGTTTGGTAAACCAAAAGCCGGTGAATTTAAAGTGCCATTTGTACCGATATTACCGATTATATCTATCGGTACATGCTTGGTATTGATGCTTCGTTTACAACCAGTCACATGGATCGTCTTCGGTATCGTGACGGCGATTGGATTAGTGATTTACTTTGGTTATGGGTACCAACATAGTAAAATGAATCAACAAAATTGATGCTTCGTTCTATTCGATTAACCTAAGCTTAAAATAGTTAAAATATCTTTGATAAGACGAGTGTAAGACATCTTGAGTCCTTCGATGAATTGGTTAGCCAAATTCATTTTGAAGGATTTCGGGGTGTCTTTTCTATCCTTTTAAAGCATAAAAAAGATGTTGGCGAATTTCACCAACATCAAAAATCTAGAGCTTTTTTGATTGATCCATATAGATCATTCTTATTGTGTTAAATCGAGTAATTTTTGTTTCAAGTCGTCTTCCATATGACCAAGTTCGACTTCTGCATGACGACGTTTTTCTTTTCCTTCTTTTTGGATGCGTAATGTTTCTTGGATCGTTTCGATCAAATCATTTTGAGTTGTTTGTAAGGTTTCAATATCAACGATCCCACGTTCATTTTCTTTTGCTGTTTCAATAGCAGAGATTTTCAACATTTCTGAATTTTTCTTCAAAAGGTCATTAGTTGTCTCAGAAACTTGACGTTGGGCAGTTACCGCATCTTTTTGGCGAAGTAACGTCAAGGCGATCACTACTTGATTTTTCCATAGAGGGATCGCTGTTGCGATTGATGCTTGGATTTTTTCTGCTAACGCTTGGTTAGTATTTTGGATTAAACGGATCTGTGGTGCTTGCTGGATAGTGATCTGTCTTGCCAAACGTAAATCATGGGTTCGTTTGTCTAAACGATCTAGAAATTGAGTATAATCATTTGCAATTTGAATATCCATTTGATCGCCTGTTTCTTCGGCTTTTTTCATTGCTTTAGGAATGATCGTTGTTTGAAGTTCTTCCATCTTCAATTCGCCAGCTGCGATATAAATATTCAGTGCATCAAAATAATCTTTGTTTTTTTGATAGAGTTGTTCGAGCATCAAATTATCTTTTAAAAGCCCGTCTTTTTCTTTTTCTAGTTTAACAGAGATTTTATCGATTTGGGCACCGATCTTTTGATATTTTGCAGTCACTTCATAGATCGATTGTTTTACTTTGCCAAACATCCGTTGGAAAATATTGCCTTCGCCAGCTCGCAATTCATCAGGATTTGCTTCTTGCAGACGATACATCAATTCAGTCAATGAATCTCCGACAGGACCAATATCTTGTGCCTGTACATGATTTAACATGGATTGTGAAAATTCACTTAACTTCGTTTGAGCAGCAGAACCGTAGCTGATCACCGACTGTGCATCTGAAACATCGATTTTAGCTGCTAGCTCTTTGGCTTGCTCTTGTCGTTCAGCAGGTAGTTTATCAATCAAGCGTGCAGCGGTTTGTTGTTCTTGCAAAGCATTGATTTCTGACTGTTGTGTTTGGGTTAATTTATCTGTTGGGGTAGAGAACGGATTATTTAACAAATCATCTAACGTGTCATTTACAGGTGTTACCTCTTTAGGTTTATTATCCATTTAAAACTCCTCCTCGTGGTTCAATGTGATGCGATAGGTTCAATGTTATCATTTTTGTAAAAAAACAGTTGTTCATCTTATTCATCTATTATAAAGGATAAACAAAAGAAAGGATAAGCAAAAGGAGTGTCTAAGAAACAAAACACTCCTTTATGATTCTATTAACCGATCATTGAGATTGATTGTTATCATCAGATAGATTCTCTCGTTTTAAGCTTTGTTTCGCAACTGATATTTCTACATCTAGATCATCTAAATCTTCAGAGACAAATTGTTGATAGTCTTGAGCAATCAGATGTGCTAGTTGATCAATGATTTGTGAACTTTCTTCGAGCTTTTCGTAAGTCTGTTTGTTTTTGATTTCATGGTCGTTGATCTCAATATATTTATTGGTCAAATCGACTAAGTTTGGTAAGTGAGTATAAAGAAATTGACTTGCTTCGTGTAATCGGTTGGGCTCTTTCACCAATGCTTTGAAGAGTGCTTTGGCCGCCTTCACTGTATCGTGACGAAGATCGACAGCTTTTAGTTTGGCTGTTTGTTGCATGTTTTGTTGCAATTGTTCAATTTCGACTTTCGTTTGATTCATTGTCTGTCTAAAGAAAGTAATCTCACTAGGTGTCATCCCGCTTTTTGTATAATGTGATTCAAGTTCATCAGATAAATCGGGCATTTCATTTTTTGCTGATTTTTTCTTGCCAGAGCCAAAGATTCCCCAAATCACTAAAGCTGCACCGATAATCAAAATGACTGTTACTAAAGAAAAGTGACCTTGACGAATCAAAAGAAACACCAACAATAGACCTAAGATCCATCGCCAATTTAATTTTCGCATAATAAGCCCTCCATATATATTCCATCCATTTTAAGTAATGAAGCGTTGTTCTCATTTCCACCCTTATTTTAGCACACTCAACCTAAGAAAGAGTATGGGACTAAAGGAGGATTTTGTAGATTTAGAGAATTTCTAAGGTTTAGTTATGGTAAACTAAAAGAAAACTCTAGAAAAATTGAAAAGTAAACGAAAAGCGGGTATTATTACAAAGAAAGTGGGAGAAAGATGCTTGAATATGAGCAATTTGAAGAAAAAACGATCGAACGAAAGGAAATCTATCACGGAGCAATCATCGATGTTGCAGTAGATGACGTCCGCCTGCCAGATGGAAAACTTGCCAAACGTGAATTAGTGTTTCATCCGGGTGGTGTAGGGATCATCGCATTTGATGATCAGAATCGTTTATTATTAGTGAAACAGTTTCGGAAACCATTAGAAAAAGTGATTTTGGAGATCCCTGCTGGGAAAATCGATCCAGAAGAAAGCCAAACACCGGAACGTACCGCTGCAAGAGAACTGGAAGAAGAGACTGGGTATCGGGCAAGAAAGCTCAAACATGTTTCATCTATGTATCTTTCACCAGGATTTGCAAATGAGATCATGCATATTTATCATGCGATTGATTTACAGAAAGTAGAGAATCCGTTGGCTCAAGATGAAGATGAGGTGCTTGAATTATATGCACTGACTTTCGCAGAAGCTAAACAAGCAATAGATGATCAACTGATCTGTGATGCGAAAACCATGTATGCGATCCAATATTGGGAGCTATTGATTAAAGGAAAGTAGAGGGATCGGCTGATGGCCAAAGGACCGCTGATTACGAGAAGTGAATTACGTAAACGACAGCAGGCGCAAGCCCAAGAGTCATTAAAACGGCAAAGAAAAGAAGAGGCTGCTTATCAGCAAGAAGAAAAGAAAATTGCTAGTTTTTATCGAAAGGAACAAAAACGGAACAAACCTATCACAAAAACAAGAATCGGTGAACGTGAAAAAACGACGAAGTGGAATTCATTTTTGATGAAATCCTTGATTATTGTTATTCTATTATTGTGTGTCGTATTTTTTGCGGTCGCATTTATTTAGAAAGAAGGAAAAAGCTATGAAAATCGGTATTATCGGTGCAATGGAAGAAGAAATCAAAATTTTAAGAGAAAAGCTAAGTGAACCCTTGTCATGGGAACGAGCAGGAGCATTGTTCATTTCAGGCTCTTTAGGAAGACATGAAGTAATTGTGGTTCGTTCAGGGATCGGTAAAGTTTTGGCATCAGTCACTACTAGTTTATTGATCCAACAATATGGTGTGAATATGGTCATCAATACAGGTTCAGCGGGTGGTATCGGACAAGGGCTACAAGTAGGCGATATCGTAATCTCTGATAAAGTAGCTTATTTCGATGCAGATGCAACCGGATTTGGCTATAAGCCAGGACAAATACCAGGGATGCCGCTTTATTATGAAGCAAGTACGTATCTTCGCACAGAGATGGCAAGAGCAGCCAAAGCGATAGATCTGAATGTGAAAGAAGGCTTGATCGTTACTGGAGATACGTTTGTTGATTCTTCCGAAAAAGTAGAAGAGATTTTAACAAACTTTCCAGATGCGTTGGCTTGTGAAATGGAAGGAGCGGCTGTTGGACAAACGGCTCGTCAGTTCAATATTCCTTTCTTGATCGTTCGTGCGATGAGTGATACTGCTGATCATGCAGCGACACAAACCTTTGATGAGTTTATTGAAGATGCAGGGAAACGTTCTGCTGAGATGGTAATCGAATTTGTCAAACATCTTGTATAAGGAGCCCATTAATGAAAGCATTGATCTCGATTGATTACACGTATGATTTTGTGGCAGATGACGGGAAATTAACGACAGGTAAAGCTGGTCAAGTGATTGAACAAGCAGTGACGACTCACACGAAAAAGTTTATCGAAGAGGGAGACTTTGTGGTGTTTGCGATTGATGCGCATGACCCATCGGATAACTTCCATCCTGAAAATAAACTATTTCCTCCGCATAACGTGATTGGCACCAATGGTCGTGCCCTTTATGGTTCGCTACAAGCTGTTTACGAAAGAGCTCAAGAACAAGCCAATGTCTATTGGATTGATAAGCGGCATTACTCTGCTTTTAGTGGAACAGATCTAGATATTCGGCTCCGTGAGCGGGGGATCACTGAACTCTATTTGACTGGCGTATGTACGGACATTTGTGTGTTGCACACAGCTATTGATGCATATAATTTAGGCTATCAACTGTTTATTTTTGAAGATGCTGTAGCTAGCTTTGATCCAGTCGGTCATGACTGGGCACTACGTCATTTTGAAACAGTCCTCGGGGCAACGTTGATCAAGTAAATATATAATAAGCTTGTTAATGATTTGTGGGCCTAACTGGTTCATGAAGTAACCAGATCATTCTGTTGTACATTCTGTCGTACGATAGAGTAAGTCAATACGGAAAAATAAACCGAAGGGGGACTGGGACAAAGTTGTCTCAACCTCTTCTTCGGTTTATTTTCTTTCATAATTTTGTAAGATTTTTTAAGTCAATCAATCAGTATCCATTTTAAGCCGATGGTTCGATTCTTTTCCAATCGCTGAAATAGCGGCTTTTATTAGGAGATAATGAGTTGGTTTGCTAGTTTGTGCTTATGAATGAGTGGCAATAACTTATAGGTAAGCAAACTAGCTACGAACACAAGTAAGATATCGCAACTTAAATCAATCAATGTCGAAACTGCTAGCACACTGTAAAGAACATTCGTTTCTTTAAGGTAAAAGAATAAAATCAAGCATTTATACAACAGACCGATTAAATAGAGATAAAGTAATCCTGAATAGTTAATGATCAGGATTTTTTTTAATGGGAGCCATTTTCTGCGCCAGAACAATTTTGACAGTGTAGCTTGAATCAGTGGGAAAGTTGCAAAAGATAGTAGAAAGCCAAAACTAGGTTTAAAAATATAAAAAATACCTCCGCCACTAGCAAAAATCGGTAATCCAATGAGCCCTAGGATCAAATAACTGAATGTGACAATGAGCCCGTATTTTGTTCCTAATAAAGGATAAATCAGATAAATCGTTATAATTTGTAAAGATAAATAATCGAATAGTGGTAACGGAATCACTAGTTTTGCTGTGATGATCAATAATGCCATCATCATCGCCATCATGGTGATATCTCGCCTATTTGTATACATTTAAATGCCACTCCTTACTAAGTTCTCTTTTTTTTGTTCTCGATTTTAACCAATGAGTTAAATCCTCTAAATAGGGTAATTTGCCAATTTGTGTGATTCCTGTCTTATCTGTCATCCATTGGCTTAAATCTTCCATGTCATTCTTTTCATTTGCTTTACTTGAATTAAAAACCAGACCTGCTATTGGAATGCTTTCGCTTTGTAATAAACTAGTCGTTAGCAACGTATGATTGATTGCACCTAAATAATTATCCGCAACGAGAATAACCGGTAATTGCAAAAGTTTGATCATGTCTAACATGGTTTGCGAGTCATTAATGGGAGAAAGCAGACCACCTGCTAATTCAAAAATCGTGGGTCGATTTTTTTTCAAGACAACATTTGCTTTTTCCTTCAAGACAAGTAGATCGATCCATTGATGTTCTTTTCTGCTAGCGATATGTGGAGAAGCTTCTAATGACATTGAATAGAAATGAACAATATTTTGTTTCTCAATATGGCAGGCTTGATAAAAATCTGTATCAGGAAACGGTCCTGTTTGGATCGGTTTCACGAGTAACGGTTCCTGATTTGTCAGATCACGTAAATATTCATAGAGTAAGACACTGATCACTGATTTTCCACAATCGGTATGAATCCCGCAAATAATATAATTATTCTTCATCACAGACACCAGCCACAACTAAACCTAAACGATCAAGCATTTTTTGATCTTCAGAAATAGGTGCTCCTTTCTCTGTCAAATAGTTGCCTAAAAAAATAGAATCCACGATCAATAAAGCAAATGGTTGGAGTTCTCCTAAATGAAACTCTCTTCCGGCACTTACCCTAAGTTCTGTAGCAGGGAATAGTAACCTCAGCATGGTTAAGATTTTTAAACATTTCATAGGGGTTAATTCATTGTGTTCCTCAAACATTGTTCCAGCAATTGGAAGTAAAAAATTGACTGGAACGGAATAAGGCTCTTGATCTTTTAAGTCAAAAGCCAGATCGACTAATTGTTCATCTGTTTCTCTCATGCCACAAATAAAACCAGAGCAAATATTCATTTCGTGCTGACGAAGTTTGTTTAATGTTTCTAACCGATCATCATAGGAATGGGTTGTTGTGATGTTTGGGTAATTATCTCGACTAGTATTAAGATTATGATTCAACCGATCTACTCCACACGATTTTAAATAATCAATTTGTTCCTCAGTAACTAAGCCAATGGATAAACAAATCTCAATCGACATTATGCTTTTGATCGTTTGAATTGCCTCACCTAAAAGGTGTATTTCTTTTTTTGATGGGCGTGTTCCGCTTAACGCAATGCAAAACACACTGGAATGATTCTTTTTAGCAATCAACGCTTTACGAATGATTTCTTTTTTGGGTAATAATCCATATGTTTCAATCGTTGCAGAACTTTTTTTTGATTGCGCACAATAACCACAATCTTCTCTACACAAGCCGCTCTTAGCATTCAGCAATGTATTCAGACGGATGATATTTTGTGACTTGTTTGTTTTGAGCTGAAGGGCTTGTGCATAATACCCCCATAAATTAGTTTTGTCTTTTAGTATCTCCAGATATGTTGTTTTTGTTAGCGGAACACAAGGTTCGAATAGATTTTCCATAAAAACACCTCTTTACTTTCGTTAACTAATTTTATTACAAAGGTTAACGAAAATAAAGAGGTAAATGAAATGATGTAGTTTTATGACTATTTATGGTCGGAAAGAGTAGATAACAGTAGAGAACAGTGAAGGAAGATGGAAGAATTTATTTTTCTTTATTAAGTGGAGTTGGTTTGTGGGTAGTCAAAATGAGCTTGGTAGAAAAGTAAAGGATAATATTAAGAGAGGTTGAGAAAAAAGTGTTCAGCATCAAGAAATAAGAAGGAATTTCCGAAAATTGACAAGAAACACAAAAACTCG
>ERZ773115.104-NODE-104-length-99865-cov-20.848192_pt1 | contig 99865 bp, 82 predicted proteins | sample MGYA00511116_ERZ773115 | MGnify/ENA primary metagenome ERZ773115 (study PRJEB29015, sample SAMEA2737869) | human gut metagenome | biome: human gut; feature: human-associated habitat; material: faeces | place: China | collected 2012 ... | reverse complement strand
TTCGAAATCCGTAAGTGACAAGACAATTTTTTAGTCATAGCTCACGGATTTTTAACATATTGGCAGGCAAAATATGATTTCTAAATAACCGGACATAAGAAATATTATGGACATACATCAATTTGAGGTATGGGAAGTCTTAGTTATTAAAATATTTTTATTGTACAAAACGGAATGTGGTAATTAAAACCATGTAATATAGAAAATGATAAAAGTAAATATTGACATCATTACCGCGAAAAGATAATATATTGAATGACGGTATAGAAAATATCGGGAATGGAGGATGTATATGAACGAATTACAGATTGGAAACAAAATAGCAAAGGTGCCGATCATACAGGGCGGTATGGGGGTTGGAGTCAGTCGTTCAAAGCTTGCCGGAGCGGTAGCGGGAGAAGGTGGAATTGGTATTATTTCAACCGCACAGATTGGTTATGATGAGGCTGAATTTGAAACGGATCCGGCAGCCGCCAATAGAAAAGCGATTGTTAAACATATTCGTCTGGCAAAGGAAAAGGCAAAAAACGGTTTGGTCGGTGTTAATATCATGGTTGCATTAAAAGATTATGCAGATCATGTGAAAGCTGCTGTGGCAGCCGGAGCAGATGTGATCATCAGTGGTGCCGGTATTCCGGCAAAGCTTCCGGAGTATGTCGAAGGAAGTGACACAAAGATTGCTCCGATTGTCTCTTCGGCAAAGGCAGCAAAAGTTCTGTTACAGCGCTGGGAGAAGAAATATCATCGTACCGCAGATTTTATTGTAGTCGAGGGACCCAAAGCGGGTGGTCATCTTGGATTTTCCAAAGAAGAACTTGACGATATAGATGCAATTGATTATGATACAAGAATCAGAGAGATTATACAGACTGTGCATGGTTTTGCAGTGCGATTTCAACAGAAGATACCGGTGATCGTGGCTGGAGGTATCTTCACAGCGCAGGATGTCAGACATGCGGTTTCTCTGGGAGCAGACGGCGTTCAGGTAGCTTCCAGGTTTGTCGTCACAGAGGAATGTGACGCGGCAAAGGAATATAAGGAAGCATATATCAAGGGAACTTCGGATGAGATAGAGATTATTAAGAGCCCGGTTGGAATGCCCGGACGAGCACTTCATAATCACTTTCTTGATGAGATCAGGGAAAAACGTATCACGGTAAAAAAGTGCTATGGATGTATGCGTCAGTGTAATATCAATGAAATTCCATATTGTATTACGGAGGCGTTGACCAAAGCCGTTCGGGGAGATGTAGATAATGGATTGATCTTCTGTGGAGCAGAAATAGGAAGGATTCATGAAATGACAACGGTTCATGACTTGATGGAGGAGCTGAAACAGGGCTTTGACTGAGGTAGATCAGATGAGTGAAAGAAAAGAGATCAGAAGAAGGATTGTATTTTACGGAAGAGTACAAGGGGTTGGATTCCGGTACCGGGCTCAATACGCAGCAGAGCAGTACAGACTGACAGGCTGGGTCTATAATGAGGATGACGGAACAGTTTTGATGGAGGTTCAGGGCGACGAGGCATCCATTGATCAGATGCTGCAGCTACTTCAGAATGACCGTTATATTGACATTGTGGATATGGATATGAAGCAGCTGGTTGTGCAGGAGGATGAGCGGAGCTTTCATATCCGCTATTAAATGGCAGAACAGAAATAATAAACGAAGGAAAGGTGGAAACGGATATGCGGGGAGCAACGATTTTGGTATTTCATATGGAGCGCGCCAAGGAAAAGCAGATCCGTCTATTGTGCCGCCGGCTTAATATTGAGGTTATCAAGGTGACAGCCGGGGATTATCAGCAAAAGCTCGGCAGTCTGGCGGGAATCGTTGGCTTTGCAAAAGAGGCTGTTGAAGAGAGTGACGAATTTGATGGAGAGATGCTGATATTTTCAGGGATGGACTCGGCGGCTGTAGATCGTTTTCTGGAAGAGTACCGGAAGGACGGAATTGAACCGGTTGCGTTGAAAGCGGTTATCACACCACACAATATCTTCTGGACAGCCGAAAAGGTTTACAGGGAGCTTGAGAGAGAGCATGGCTCTCTGCATTAGCCCGTGAGATAAGCGGACAGAGTGCAATAAAAAGGGCAAAACCAGCGTTTTGCCCTCCAAGAATTGCTTTGCAATTCTCGTTGACATAACGCTATGTTTTAAGCATTTTCCTATATCATCAAAAAGGGGATCCACGATTTTCGTGGATCCCCTGAATTAGTTGTCGTATGAATGGATTATGAATTAAACACAACCCTGAGCCTTCATAGCTTCTGCAACCTTTAAGAAACCTGCGATGTTTGCACCGGCCATGTAGTTTCCTTCCATGCCGAACTCCTTAGCAGCCTCGTCACAAGACTTGAAGATCTCCTTCATGATGTTATGAAGCTTTCCGTCAACCTCCTCGAAGGTCCATGAAAGTCTTTCAGAGTTCTGGCTCATTTCAAGACCGGATGTGGCAACACCACCGGCATTTGCAGCCTTAGCTGGTCCGTAGAGCATCTTGTTCTCGAAGTATACGTCGATAGCTTCCGGAGTAGAAGGCATGTTAGCACCCTCAGATACAGCGTAGCAGCCGTTTGCAGCAAGCTTCTTGGCACTCTCTGCATCGATCTCGTTCTGTGTAGCACAAGGAAGAGCGATGTCACACTTGATGCTCCAGATACCACTGCATCCCTCTGTATATGTAGCATTTGCATGGGAGGTTCTTTCAACATACTCTTTGATACGTCCGCGCTCAACCTCTTTGATCTGCTGAACAACAGGAAGATCAATTCCGTCTGGATCGTAAATATATCCGTTAGAATCAGAAAGAGCAACAACCTTAGCACCGAACTCAGTAGCCTTCTTTGTAGCGTAGATAGCTACGTTACCGGAACCGGAGATAACAACAGTCTGATCCTTGAAGCTCTTGCCGTTTGCTTTCAGCATCTCTTCTGTGAAGTAGCAGAGACCAAAACCTGTAGCTTCTGTACGAGCGAGGGAACCACCATAGGTAAGACCCTTACCGGTAAGTACACCAGACCACTCATTGCGGATTCTCTTGTACTGTCCGAACATGTAACCGATCTCACGAGCGCCTGTTCCGATATCACCGGCAGGTACGTCGCAGTCAGGACCGATGTGCTTGCAAAGCTCAGTCATGAAGCTCTGGCAGAAACGCATTACTTCTCCGTCGCTCTTACCCTTAGGGTTGAAGTCGGAACCACCTTTGCCGCCGCCCATAGGAAGAGTAGTAAGGCTGTTCTTAAAGATCTGCTCGAAACCGAGGAACTTGATGATACCGCTGTATACAGAAGGGTGAAGTCTGAGACCTCCCTTGTATGGTCCGATAGCTGAGTTAAACTGGATACGGAATCCTCTGTTTACCTGAACTTTGCCATTGTCATCAACCCAAGGTACACGGAAGATGATCTGTCTCTCAGGCTCTACGATACGCTCGAAAACGCCTGCCTCTACGAGATCCGGTCTTTTCTCAACAACAGGCTCCAGAGACATAAATACCTCTGTTACGGCCTGGATGAACTCAGGCTCTCCTGCATTTCTCTTCTTAACTGTTTCAAGTAAGTCGATCAGATACTGATTTTTTAACGCCATTGCTAAAAAACCTCCTTTTCTTAATTTTATTAAATTGTGTGTATGATTAGCTCAATACGCTAAATAGAGTATCGCACAAAATTAGTGAAATTTCAACAATTTTTTATAAGAAATCATCATTTTTTTTCGATTAAACTTGTGAAAATAAACAAAAAAATACTTGTATACAAAATACCTGTATACAAGTATGGGATATTTTTGAAAATATGAATAAATTGTTTACAATATTTACACAATTTAGACATATATAATTCGTATAATAGGTTTCAGAAAGTGAAAACTTTCTACTCCCACCCTATTATACGCTGGATAACGAGAGTTATCCACAAGAGAGCCCTTCGGGGCTCTTTTTGATTACATTGAAAGGGATTCGTACGCATCGGAAATCAAGGGCAAAACGCAGGTTTTGCCCTTTTGGATTATACAGAGATCTTTTTGTTTCTTGTTAATGCTTGCGGTCGGCGGCAAAATATTCTATATTATATGGTGAATACAAGTGACATAACAGCATACACACAGATACGTTTTCTGTGAGAAAGAGGCAGTATGGGATGGAAATACATTTTGTTTGATCTGGATGGCACTCTGACGGATTCTAATGAAGGAATCTTGAATTGTGTGGTCTATGCACTGGAAGCGGCGGGAAAGGAGATCCCGGATAGAGAGACCTTATTAAAATTTATCGGACCGCCTCTGGTAGACGGTTTTCAGGAGATCACCGGGATGACCCGTGAGGAGGCTGTGACGGCAACTGCAAAGTATCGGGAAAGATATGGTGTGATCGGTTTGTTTGAGAACAAACCATATGAAGGAATTGAGCAGGTTCTGTCAGAATTAAAGAAGCAGGGTAAGCTTCTTGCACTGGCAACCTCCAAGCCGGAGACATATGCGGTCCGGATCCTGCAGCATTTTCATCTGATGAAATATTTCGATGAGACAGTGGGGAGCGAGCTGGACGGCACACGTAACGATAAGGCAGAGGTGATCAGAGAGGCTCTGCGGCGTCTTAATATTTCCAAAGAGGAATACCGGGATGTCATTATGGTAGGAGACCGGCGTCACGATATCATCGGAGCCGGGAAATGCGGGATTGAATCCCTTGGAGTATATTATGGATTTGCGGAGCCGGGAGAATTAGAGCAGGCAGGGGCAGATTATATTGCACACAGCGTATCGGATGTCCTGGAGATTGTGGGTGATGAAGGGATGAAGGAAAGATAGTTATTTAATAGGAAGAAACTCTTATGTTATATCAGAAAGAAAACGACCAGACAGAAAGGATTATTATGAGTAAAAACAAAAAGGCAAACAGCAGGAAAAGAGCAGCTCAGATGGCTGCGGCAAAGAAAAAGAAGAAAGTGATCATGGCAGTGACAGGGCTTGCTGTCGTGGCAGTGGCTGCAGGAGGAATCTTCTGGTGGCAGCAGCATAAATCGGTCGGAGACAAGCTGGATTATGATCCGGTACAGTATGTGACGATCGGTGAATATAAGGGCGTGCAGGTTTCTCTTGAAGTGACGGATGAGGATCTGCAGGATGAGATCGACAATATACGGGAAGAAAATGCAACCTATCAGCAGCTTGCAGGAACAACGCAGACAGGACAGACGATCCGTGCTTCCTTTGAGGGATATGTGGACGGACAGAAGATGGATGCCACTTGCGGAGAGGATTATGTAGAGCTTGGCTCCGGTGACTGGCTGGATGGCTTTGAGGAGAATCTGACCGGTGTGCAGACAGGGGATTCCGTTGTGTTTACCGTTGCAGTGCCGGAAGGAACCTATGATGATCCGACGATTGACGGCAAGAATGTAGAGTTTCATGCGACTGTGCTTTATATCTGCGGTGAGGAAAATCTGCCGGAGTATTCGGATGATTTTGTGAAATCTATTTCCAAGAAATACAAGACAACCGAGGAGTACAATAATTACCTCAGGGAGAAACTGCATAAGGAGAATGAGGAACAGAAGGCAGAATATGCATGGTCGGATGTACTTGAGACCTGTGAGGCGAAGAAGTATCCAAAGTCCTTGCTGGAGGCTTCCAAGAAGGAAGTGCTTCAGGGTTACTATGACATGGCTTCTGTTTACAATTGCAGCAAAGAAGAGATTTTCCCGATGTTTGGCTACACGGACGAGGCGGAGTTTACCAAGACAGATCTGACACCTCTGGCCAAGGACACTGCCAAGGAATATCTTGCTTCTGAAGCGATCGCCCAGAAGGAGGACATCAGTTATAACGAAGAAGAGTTCGAAAAATATGTCAAGACACAGTATGAGGATATGTCCGATGAATACGATTCCGCAAAGGAATATGAGAAAGCAAACAAAGAATATCTGCAGCGTCAGTTGTTGTTGGAAAAAGTAAAAACATGGATTGCCGATCATGCGAAGTATTCCGGTTGATGGTATATATGGTATTAAAGGAGGTCTTACAATGGACAAATTAAAGATATTGGTTGTGGATGATGAGCAGAGAATGCGCAAGCTTGTCCGTGACTTTCTGGTGAAGCAGAATTTTGAAGTGATGGAAGCCGGCGATGGAGAGGAAGCAGTGGACCTGTTTTATGCCAATAAGGATATCGCTCTGATCATTCTGGATGTTATGATGCCAAAGATGGACGGATGGCAGGTATGCCGTGAGATCCGCAAATATTCTCAGGTGCCGATCATTATGCTGACCGCTAAAAGTGACGAGAAGGATGAGCTGCAGGGGTTTGATCTGGGCGTGGATGAGTATGTGTCCAAGCCGTTTAGTCCAAAGATCCTTGTGGCGCGTGTGGAAGCAATCCTTCGCCGTACCAATGCCCTCGAAGAGGGCGTTAAGGAGGTTGGAGGCATTGTGCTGAATCAGGCAGCCCATGAGGTCAAGATCGATGGCAAAAACATCGAGCTCAGCTACAAGGAGTTTGAGCTCCTTACTTATTTTATCAACAATCAGGGTGTAGCGCTGTCCAGAGAGCGTATTTTGAATAATGTCTGGAATTATGATTATTTTGGCGATGCCCGTACGATCGATACACATGTCAAAAAGCTTAGAAGCAAGCTCGGTGACAAGGGTGAGTATATTAAGACAATCTGGGGAATGGGGTACAAATTTGAGGTGTAATTGACGATGAGAAATAAGAACGTTTCCTTTCGAAAGATCAGTTCGATCAAAACAAAGCTGATCGTGGTTTTGTGCAGTATCCTTGCACTGACGATCCTTGGCTGCTGGCTTACCAATCAACTTTTTTTGCCGATGTACTATCAGCATAGCAAGATAAGCACGTTGTCCGCTTCCTTCCGTAAGATCAATCATATTGTGAAGAACGACAGCGAGCAGCAGGGGAATCCAAGCGACAGCGGTCTGTCTGAAAAGAGCATTAATACTCTGGATTCTCTGACCGAAAACGGATCCATGAATGCATACCTGTTCCGGATCAATGATTATTTTGGAATGCTGCAGTATACCTTCTGTTATCCGTCTGCAGATTCCCTGAGTAATGTCCAGAAGCAGAATGTACGCGACAAGACCATGGACTATGTTATTGGTCTGGTGAATGGTTATGTTGAGGGAAAGAGCAGAGAACTTATCAAGGGGAATGACAAATATCAGGTATTTAAATCCTATGATGAGCGTATCGGCTCCTATTATCTGGAATTGTTCGGTCGTATTGACTCCGGCGATTTTGTTTATATCAGCACCAACTATCAGAGTATGAAGGAGAGTGTAGCGGTTTCTAACCGTTTTCTTGCTTATATCGGTGTGATCGCTGTGCTGATATCCGGAATCATTTTGTTTATGATCGGTAACAGCTTTACGAAGCCGATCGTTTATCTGACCGACATTGCAACGAGAATGTCGCAGTTAGATTTTGAAGCAAAATATCCGGTCACCACGGAGGATGAGATCGGCAGGCTTGGCAACAGCATTAATATGCTGTCGGAACGCTTAGAGGAGACAATCTCCGAGCTTAAATCTGCCAACAATGAGCTGCAGAAGGACATTGAAAATAAGATTCAGATTGACGAGATGCGTAAGGATTTCCTGTCGAATGTGTCCCACGAATTAAAGACGCCGATCGCACTGATCCAGGGATATGCGGAGGGACTTCATGATAATATCAATGATGACAGCGAGAGCAGGGAATTTTATTGCGATGTCATTATTGATGAAGCCAATAAAATGAACAAAATGGTCAAGAAGCTTCTGACGCTGAATCAGATCGAATTTGGTAAGAACCAGATCAATTTTGAACGCTTTGATATCGTTCAGGTGATCCGTTCAGTGATCCAGTCGGCATCGCTTCTTGCGGACCAGAAGGATGCGGAGATCTACATGGAGGAGACTGAGCCGGTTTACGTCTGGGCTGACGAGTACATGGTGGAGGAGATCGTGACGAATTATATTAGCAATGCGATCAATCATGTGGATGGGGAGAAGAGGATCCGTGTTACGCTGGAAATGCGGGAAAAGGTTGTCCGTATCCGTGTATTTAATACAGGAAAACAGATTCCGGAGGATGAGCTGGACAAGATCTGGATCAAGTTTTATAAGGTGGACAAGGCAAGAACAAGAGCTTACGGAGGCAGCGGAATCGGTCTTTCTATCGTAAAGGCGATCGTGGACGCCATGAATCAGCAGTGCGGTGTAAAAAACTGTCATGACGGTGTGGAATTCTGGTTTGATCTTGACCGTCAGAGCCATTGATCCGGCGTAGGGCGGCTGGGTTGAAATCATTGCGTGGAAACAGAAAATATGCTACAATATAAGCATTAGCCCGAGAGACTTTTCGCACAGAATAAGGGGATTATGAGAGATGAAGATTCATACCAATAAAAGACTGATCGCAGCGGCTGCCGTAATGGCGTTTACGCTGACAGGCTGTGGTTCTGTTCCAGATCTGGATCATGTTAATCGTGATATGGAAGCGGAGTATATGGCAGGTGCACTGCTCAAATATGATAAGAATAATGACGATATGCTTGACTATGACAGAAGTATTTTACGGGCAACGCCGACACCGACACCGGTTCCGACAAGCAAACCGGTACAGACGACGGCAACACCGTCCGGTTCTGCTGTAGCAGGAAACGATTCTGACGGTACCGGTGAGGTGGCAGCGACAGTTCCGGCAGAAAAGGTGTTTGATCTGAAGCAGGTAGACATTAAAATGATGTCCAGTGAACTGAAGCAGACGTATGGTTCTGCAGATGCAGCGGTCACTGCGCATAGTGGCAGCAAGCTTTATATTGTGCATTTTCGTGTGAAGAATCAGGCATCTATACGGCAGAAGGTGAATCTTCTCAAGAAGGATCTTGAGTATACACTGGTCTCTGACGGCGAAGTATTAGGAAAACCGTTGATGACGATATTGCAGAATGACCTGCAGTATTATAAGGAGAACATGAAGGCCGGTCGAAATTCCGAGGCGGTTTTGGTATTTGAGATTGACGGGAAGCAGAAGCTTCAGAATCCGGTGATTCAGGTGACGGATGGAAAAGTTACGGGAGAGATTGCTGTTCATTAGCAAGGAAGCTACTGTTATCCGGGGATAACAGGAATATAGAAAGGATTGAGGTTTATATGGAGACAGGTATTTTATTGGAGAGTGGAACAAACGAGCTGGAGATATTGGAATTTCGTGTGGGCAAGAACTATTATGGTATTAATGTGGCGAAGATACGGGAAATCCTTCCGTATCAGAAGCCGACACCAATCCCGAATGCAGATGCAAGGATCGAGGGAATCTTTATGCCGAGAGATGAGGTCATTTCTATTGTGGATCTTTCTACCGTGATGAATATCCCGAAGGCAGCATCTACGGCGGGGGATATGTATATCGTAACGAATTTCAATAAGCTGAATACAGCCTTTCATGTACAGGGCGTGGAGGGAATCCACAGAGTTTCCTGGGAGGATATCATTGAGCCGGATTCGACGATCAATGCGTCAGGCATGGGGATGGCGACGGGAATTATCCGGATCGGGGAAAAGCTGATCATTATACTTGATTTTGAGAAGATAGTAGCACAGATCAATCCGGAGACGGGACTGAAGGTTTCTGATATCGATCATATGAGTGGCAGAACAAGAGTGGATTCTCCGATTCTTATTGCAGAGGATTCACAGCTTCTGGGAAAGATGCTTCTGGATTGTTTGAAGAGAGCAGGATTTAATAATGTAGATATCACAGCGAATGGAAAGGAATGCTGGGATAAGCTGACAGCATATGAGCAGAAGGGTGTTCTTGATGAGAAGGTTGCCTGCGTGATTACAGATATCGAGATGCCACAGATGGATGGACATCATCTGACCAAGCTGATCAAAAGCAATGAGAATATGGCACATATTCCGGTTATCATTTTCTCTTCTCTGATCAACACGGAGATGCGCAAAAAGGGAGAGAGTCTGGGAGCAGATATGCAGCTTTCCAAACCGGAGATCGGTCAGCTTGTCGGAGCGATTGATGAGATCCTGCAGATTGACAGGGCAGATTAAAAGGTTGACGTAATTTTGCAGATTGACAGAATTGATTGAGTGATTGACGGAATTCTGGAGATTGACAGAGCAGATGGAGCGGTCAAAGGGCAGATAAAGAACAGGTAATTAAGGAGATAATGGCTTGAGCGAAGAGGATATCAAGGATGCGGTAGTAGATGCTGCAGAAGAAGAGAAAAGTGAATATGACAAGCTTGCAGATTTTGTGGATCTGGAGGATTTAAGCAGTCTCATGGGCGAAGACGATTTTGCCGATCTGGATGATCTTGGGGATATTTCCGATCTTGATCTGAATGGGGATGAGGAGGACATTCCGGCTGACATGACAGAGAAGCTGCCGGAACAGCAGCCCTTGGTGACAGATGAGGTGCCGGAACAGCAGCCCCTGGTGACAGATGAGGTGCCGGAACAATCCAATCAGGCAGAGACAGTGGAGAAAGCACAGGTGACGGAAGAGTCTGAGGCATCACTTGATGATCTGGTGGGAGATTTCTTAAATGATCTGGATGCTGCAGGAGGTGTGGCGGAGCCTGAGAGTAATGATATCGCGCCGGACAGTAAAGAGGATGAGGCCTCTTTGCAGGACAGCATTCCGGATGATCTGGAATCACTGCTGGCATTCGACTCCCACGACACTGAGGAGGATGATGGAGCCGGAGATTCCGGAGAGGTCGATATTTCACAGGCTAAGGAGGATGAGATGCCGGTTGCCGGGACAATACAGGACGCGGCAGAGAGCCTGGGCGAGACGCGGAATGAATCAGAGTCCGCAGAGGATGATATGCAGGCTGCAATGGATGCCCTTTTAGCACCGAAGACAGCAGGCACGGAAGTGACAGACGCACTTGTTGAACCGGAGGCGGACGAGCCAAAACCGGAAGCGGCGGATATGCTTGTGGAGCCTGAGCAGAATGAGACTGTGCCGGAGGTGGCGGATGCACTGGTAGAACCGGAGCAGGATGAGACCCGGGCGGAGGTAGCAGATGCACTTGTAGAGCCTGAGGATGAGACCTTCAGTCTGGATGACATTCTGGCACTCGACGAGGATGGAATGGACAATTCGGATGATGACATGCAGGCATTGCTGGAAGGACTTGGCGGCAGTGATATTCCGGAGGAGCTTTCTGAGGTACAGGAAGTGACGAAGAAGCCGGGACTGTTAAAACGTCTGTTTGGCAATGTTGTTACGGATGAGATTGCGGAAGCCGAGCTTGCCGAGCGAGCCAAAGAACAGGAAGAAGAGGCAGCCAAGAAGGAAGCGGCAGAGGCAGCTAAAGAGGAGAAAAAGGCAGCAAAAGCGGCGAAGGCAGAGGAGAAAGCGGAAGCTAAGAAAGCAAAGGCGGAAGAAAAGGAATTAAAGAAAGCGGCAAAAGAGGAAGAGAAGGCAGCCCAAAAGGCAGAGAAAGCAGCCAAGAAAGCTGAGGAGGACGCGGAGGCGGAATTAGAGATTACCGGCAAGCTGAATAAAGTCGGTGTTTCCATTGTAGTGATCCTGGCGGCAATGTTTCTTGCAGCAGAGATTTCCGGAACGAAGATCTTCAGCTACCGCTCAACGATCAAGGAGGCAACGAGCTTCTTTGATGCCGGGAGATATACCGATGCATATCAGGAGATCCTTGGGACAGATATGAAGAAAACCGATCAGGAGACATACGATAAGATCGTCACAGTGATGAAGGTGCAGCGGGCACTCAATTCCTATGAGAATTATGATAATATGAAGTATTACCCGGATGCACTCAATGCATTGCTGGTAGGTCTGAAGAAGTACGATGAGAATCTTGATACTGCCAAGAGCCTTGAGGTGGAGGAGGATCTGGATTCCTGCAGGGATAAGATCGTGACGCTTCTTGATGAGGAGTATGGTTTGTCAGAGTCGCAGGCAAGGGAGCTTCTTGTTCTGGATAAGACTGCCTACACGGATAAGGTGGTTGCGATCGCTATGAAGAAGCAGTCATAACATCTTGACATAATAACAGCCCGGTGGGGGATTCCACCGGGCTGTTGCTATATCTATATCTGTTCGTATTTATTCGTTATGAGAAACTATGATTGTCGCGGGAAACTTCTATCACCGCCGGTGCCGGTCTTAGTTGCCGGAAGCACCCTCATAGACTGCCTCGGTTGTACATTCGATACCGAGCTTTTTGAACGTGTTGATATCGATCGCGGAAAGGATTGCCGACACATGAAGCTGGCAGCCGGACAGCTTTGGAAGCTGTTCGAGAGCAAGCTTGGCTTTCGGATCAGAAACTGCGCACATGGACAGTGCGATCAGCACTTCATCGGTGTGAAGACGCGGATTGCGGCTTCCGAGATAACCGGTCTTAAGCTGCTGGATCGGCTCGATAAAGGTGCGGGAGATCAGATGATCTTTCTTGTCGATATTGCCGAGGACCTTGATCGCATTCAGAAGAACGGCAGAAGCAGGACCGAGCAGATCCGAAGTAGATCCGGTTACGATCGATCCGTCCGGAAGCTCCAGTGCGGCAGCGGCGGAGCCGTTTTCGCGGGCAAGATCGTTGGCGGCAGGCACGACAATGCGGTCGTTGACCGTGATCTTAGCCTGCTTCATGATCAACTCCTGCTTGTAAATCTCGTCATTTGTTGCCTCATCCTTGACAAAACGGTTCAGGGACTGATAGTAACGGCGTATGATTTCCTGACGGGAGGCTTCCCGGCAAGCTTCATCGTCGATGATACAATTGCCTGCCATATTCACGCCCATATCGGTCGGAGACTTGTACGGACAATGACCGTAGATCCTCTCAAACATTGCGGCAAGTACCGGATAGATCTCAATGTCACGGTTATAGTTGACGGTCGTTTCGCCGTACGCCTCCAGATGAAATGGATCGATCATATTGACATCGTTCAGGTCGGCAGTCGCCGCTTCGTATGCCAGATTGACCGGGTGCTTTAACGGTATATTCCAGATTGGGAAGGTCTCGAACTTCGCATATCCGGCTTTAATACCGTTCTTGTTCTCATGGTAGAGCTGGGAAAGACAGGTTGCCATTTTGCCGCTGCCCGGTCCCGGAGCCGTTACAATCACAAGCGGACGTGTCGTTTCAATGTAGTCGTTCTTACCATAACCTTCATCGCTGACGATCGTATCGATGTTGTTTGGGTAGCCCTCAATCGAATAATGATGGTAAACGTGAATACCGATCGCTTCTAGCTTCTTCTGGAACAGATCCGCCGATGGCTGACCGGCATAGCGGGTGATCACGACACTGCTCACATAGAGTCCCTTCTGCTGATAGACTTTGATCAGACGAAGTACGTCCTGATCATAGGTGATACCAAGATCGTGACGGATCTTATTGCGCTCAATATCGGCAGCATTGATGGAGATGATCATCTCTGCCTGATCGGCGAGCTGCAAAAGCATCTGAAGCTTACTGTCCGGTGCAAATCCCGGAAGTACACGGGAGGCATGATAATCATCCAAAAGCTTTCCGCCAAACTCCAGATATAATTTATCACCAAATTGTGCAATCCGTTCACGGATATGTGCAGACTGCATAGACAGGTATTTATCATTGTCGAAGCCAATACGTTTCATTGAGAATCTCCTTTGTGTTTTGTTCATATATATATCCTTTAAAATCGTAAGTGCCACATATGAGGATACCACATTGCGGAGAAAAAATACAGTATATTTACAGGGATTTCTTCAAAAAAAGAAGATGTGCGAAGCGGTGGGTTTGTGGTAAGATAGCATTATCAATCAACAGAAGAAAATGTGTTTCGAGACCGGAAAGGGGTGACTTAAATGGAGTGGATCTATCCGATCCTTGGAAAGCAAAAGTGTCTGCCGTTTTATCTGTCCGGTGTCGGTGTTGCGGAGCCGGAATATCATGTAAGGCGGGAGGAAGGTCTGGTATCGCACCAGCTTTTATATACCAAAAGCGGAAAAGGTCATCTGCTCGTTGGCGGAGGAAGCTATGAAATGGAGCCGGGAAGCTTGTTTTATCTGGGACCGGGCATACCGCATGAATATTATCCGTTGAAGGACGGGGAGTGGACCACCTGCTGGGTGGTTTTTCGTGGAGAATACCTGACAGCACTGCTAAAGGGGCTGGGGTTTGAGGGCTTTGTTTACGACAAAAATATCGTCAATGAGAAAATAGAAAATATATTCTACCAGATACTTCAGGCGGCAAAGGATCCAATCCATGGAGATGAGCGCTGCTCCATGCTTCTGTACGAATATATTATGAATATCCGTCAGGCACTTCAGGAGAATCAAAAGTATGGAGGTCATGGGGCGAAGGATATCCTGCGCCGGGCGGTCGTGTATATCAATGAAAATTATGCGGATGACATTACACTGGAGGAGCTGGCGGGGATGAGTGGTGTGACCAAACAGCATTTCTGCCGCGTGTTCAAGGAGCAGATGCGGATGCGCCCGATGGAATATCTTGCCAGACGCCGCATGGCGGTTGCCCGTAATATGCTGCTCACCACAGAAGAAAGCATTGCGCAGATCGGCGAGGCGGTGGGATATGACAATCCGACCTATTTTGGAATGGTGTTTAAGAAATATGAAGGTATTACGCCGACAGACTGTAGAAAGAGACATGGCACAAGCCTGACATGGTAGCCATGTCTTTTTCTTTTTATTAAAGTAGAGCTTATTTTGAAAAAACAAATCATGAGAAAAATGTTCATATTACTGGGATACCATAATTATTTTAGATTGTCAAATAGGTAATGAAATACTTATAATATAGACAGTAACAACACTTTATACATCATCGGTAAGGAGGAGTAAATAGTGAGAAAATTATTGAAAAAGGCAGGAGTTTGCTTGCTGAGTCTTTCTATGGTACTGACAAGTAATGTCGGTGTCAGTGCGGCAGGCATTTCATCAAAGAAAGGGGCAGCAGTGGACACGAAGACAGGAAGCATTGTGATTGATGGTAATGATATCAAGGCAGACAATGTGAATGGACTTACTTACAAGGGATTTGGTATGCTGAGTGCCAATTCGACCAGTGATCTGTTGATGGATTATAAGTCGCAGAATCCGGAAAAATATGCAGAGCTGATGCAGTATCTGTTTGGCGGAAAGTATCCGATCTTTACGCATGTGAAGCTGGAGATGGGTAATGACCGCAACAATTCGACCGGTGCAGAGAGTGCTACGATGAGAACGAAGGGTGAGAAAGCCAATGTTCTTCGTAATCCGGGATGGCAGCTTGCAGCGGATGCCAAAAAGATCAATCCGGATCTGAAGGTCAGCATCTTACGCTGGCGTACACCGGCGTGGGTGAAGAAGGATGAGGACCGGTACATCTGGTATAAGCAGAGTATTCTTGCCGCTTATGAGAAGTACGGTTATATGGTTGATTATATTAATCCGAATGTTAACGAAGCGTGGAGCGGTGCCGGCGATGTAAAATATACCAAGAAGTTTGCAAAATGGATCGCTGCAGAGAGTACAGCAACCATCAAGGATGAGAAGGCTCTGGAGCTTTTCAGGAAGATCAAGCTGGTTGTTTCTGACGAGGCAAACGTAGTCAGTGATTCCGTTGCAGAGACGATGAAGAGTGATCAGGAATTTATGGATGCCGTTGATGTAGTCGGTTATCACTATAAGACGGCAGATGACAATAACGGTGGAATGAAGTGGCTTGCCGAGGTCGTTGACAAGGAAGTATGGAACAGCGAGGAGCAGGCAACCTTCTCCAATTCCGCCTTCCGTCCGGCAACAACCGATAAGGCTCCGACCGTAGCAGGTACCGGTATTGGCGGTTCCGGAAGTGCACTTGAAATGGGCAATACCGTGATCAAGAGCTTCGTAGAGTCACGCCGCGGACATGTGATCTATCAGCCTGCGATCGGTGCTTACTATGAGGGCGCACAGTATTCCTTCAAAGAGCTGGTCAGCGCAAGAGATCCATGGTCCGGCTGGATGCATTATGATGCAGGTCTTCTTGTTCTGGCACATATCAGCAAGTTCGCAGTGACAGGCTGGGAGAACGAGGACAACACAGCAGGCATCTGGCGTGGTGTTCCATCCGCAAGTAAGGCGTCCGCTTATCAGGGGACAAGCAGTAATGCAGTCGATGGCCGTGCCGGTGGAGAAAACTACATGACACTGGCTGCACCGACAAAGGATAACTTCTCAACTGTGATCGTCAATGACAGCGAGTATCCGATGACCTACACTCTTCAGACGAAGAACATGAAGTTAGCGGCTGATCAGAAATTAGAGCTCTGGGAGACAAGAGCAGCTGATGACGGTGCATTTAACGAAAACTATATGAAATGCATTCAGGAGCTATCTGCGGATGAGAATGGAGTTTATTCCTTCGAGGTAAAACCAAACTCGGCAGTAACCGTTACCTCTCTTGATGTATCCGACAGCGAGGAGCACACAAAGGCAATGCCGGTAGAGGGCGAACGTACCGTACTCGACACCGATGCGACCGGTGATGTACAGAATGTTGACGATGGATATTTATATGCAGATGATTTCGAGTATACCGGTAAGACAGTGCCTGTTCTTGACGGAAAGGGAGGGTTCACCGGAGAGAGCGAGGATTACATCGAATCCCGTGGAGGACAGAAGGGTGCAATGGCACGTTACACGCACACCTTAAACGGTGCATTTGAGGTATATAAGAGCGGCAACGGCAACCATGTGCTGCGCCAGCAGGTGGATAAGCAGTCTACCGGCGTGGGAACAGCATGGAACAGTGGTGATCCTGTGACGTTGATCGGTGACTACCGCTGGACAAACTACACCGCATCCATTGATGCATTGTTTGAGCGTGAGGCAGAGAAGCAGTATGCACAGATCGGTATCCGTGAGACAGGAAGAACACAGAATCTTTCCAACTGTGCCGGATATTCACTCAAGGTAAACGATGATGGTACATGGATCCTGTACCGTGCAAAAATGGGCTCCACATCCACAAAGGCAACAGAGCTTCTGACAGGCTCCGTTGATGTAAAGCAGGTGGCACCGGGAACATGGTTCCAGCTTAAGCTTCGCGGCGAGGGCAACGTGATCAAGGCATATATCAATGATGTGCTTGTTGCAACCTATGAGGACAGCAATCCGATCACTTCAGGTCGTGTGGCGATCGGAAGCGGCAACACTTATACAAGATTTGATAATCTGGCAGTAACAAAGATCAAGGGCTATGCACCATATTACAATGAATATATTGACAACATGGAGACTTATGATCTGACACCGGAGAAGAATGCAAAGCTGATCTACAACAACAGATGGTCTCTTACCTGTGCAAACCAGGGAATGTTTACCTATCAGAGAAGTGCTTCCTACAGCACGGGAACAGGCGCAAAGCTTACTTATACTTTCACGGGAACAGGTCTTGAGCTGTTAGGCTGCAACAAGGCAGATGCAGGTACATTAAACGTAACTGTGGATGGCGAGAGCTACGCAAAAGGAGCGAAGCTTTGGGGTGCGGACAATATGTGTACGGCATATCAGATCGACGGCCTTGAGGATACAGAGCATACGGTATCCATTGAGGTGGCAAGCGGCGGCCTTGCCGTGGATGCAGTAGCAGTCATCGGTTCCGTGTATAACGGAGAGGAAGTAACAACGACTCCAAAGGTTGGAACAGAAATAGGACTTCCGGAGGAAGAGCTCCCGACAGAGCTGACCGAAAATGTAGTACCTGATATTGGCACACCAAGCCCGTCGCCGAGCCGGGAACCGGAGCAGTCAGCAGTACCTTCACAGGAGCCTGCACCAAGCCCTGCGGCAACAGCAGTGCCATCGGCAGCTCCATCACAGGATCAGCCTGCAGCTCCTGCTGCATCTTCCATTCGGAAGGGATACAGCTTTACGGCACAGGGAATGACCTATGTGGTGACAGATGCAGCGAAAAAGACCGTGTCACTTAAGGCACCGGCAAGCAAGAAGCTTAAGACGGCAGCAGTACCGGCAACGGTTAAGACAACTGCAGACGGAACAACCTATGTCTTCCGTGTGACAGCGATTTCCGATAAGGCGTTCGCAGGCTGCAGTGCGCTGAAGAAGATCACGATCGGCAAGAATGTAACCTCCATCGGCAAGGAAGCATTTGCAAAGGATAAAGCCTTAAAGAAGATTGTGATCAAGTCCACCGGACTTACAAAGGTTGGCAAGAATGCAGTCAAGGGCATTTCTGCAAAGGCAAAGATTTCTTGTGGAAAGAATGTAAAGGCTTACAAGAAGCTCTTTACTGCCAAAACAGGTTACAAGAAATCAATGAAGATCGGAAAATAATAAGACTGTGAGATAACAGGATCCGATTGGAAAATAAGATATTACGACAGGTCTGGAATGACGAAATTCCAGACCTGTTTTTTGATATAAAATGTGCAGATATATGATATCATTCTGAATATTTGGCATATATCACGTTTGTGTCATAGATCTGCCATAATTTGCTTGCAGAATGGATTTAATACATTTATAGTATCATGTAAGGGAAAGCAGTTGGGGATTTTTACAGAAGAGGAGGTACTTTATGAAAATGAAATGGAAAAGAATCACGTTTGTACTGGCACTTGCGATGACATTTGCCATGGGAGGGATGACCGGAAAAGCCATGGCGGCTGATCTGGTGGTCAACGAGCAGAATTTCCCATCAGAATGGCTTAGAAATCTGATGAAGACGCCGCTTTACGATGTGAATGGAGACGGAATCCTGTCGGAGAAGGAGATTCAGAACATAACCTGTCTTACGAATGCGTCTTGCAAGCTGAAAGGAAAAGATACGCTGGCGGTATCACCATTATACAGCGATTATTTGTATTACGATAAGATCATATCCGGCAATGATCTGACCGGGAAGGAGCTTGCCGATACCAGAGGACTGGAACATCTGACTGCATGTCAGAAGCTTGCACTGGCGGGAGTGTCCTGCAACAGGCTGGTGATCGATCATATGCCGCAGTCATTGCAGGAAATATATCTGACCGACTCCGTGATCGATACGCTGCAGGTGTCCGGAGAAGGCTTAGACAGGCTTTCCTTCCCGGGCTTTTATGAGGGAGATCTCAGCACAGGCTGGGGATCATATTATGTGGAAACAGAATATGGTGTAGAAGAGGTTGCACGGGTGGCATCCGGTGTGGCTGTGACAAAGGTAAATCATCTGGATGTATCCGGCTGCACGGGACTGCGTGGCTTATATTGCGACTCGCCGACTTTGGATACACTGGATGTCAGTAAGAATACAGAGCTGCTTACGCTGCAGTGTAATGGCAATCAGTTAAGAGAACTGGATCTTAGCCAGAACAAAAAGCTGACCAATCTGGGGTGTGGACATAATCAATTGACACAGCTTGATCTCAGTCAGAATACACAGCTTGAGATCGTCAACTGTTCGTTTAATCAGCTTACAACGTTAAACATCCGTCAGAATAAAGGACTGATGGCATTGGATGCCTCTTTTAACCAGCTGTTACAGCTCGATATCAGCCGACTTCCATCGTTAAGCAGTGTAATGTGCGGTAATAACAAGCTGACAAAGCTGATCTGCACCACGAAAAGTCCGGTGACTTTGCTGGATGTACATAAAAATAGTCTAAAGACACTCAATCTGTCTAAAATGACAAAGCTGCGTAATCTTCAGGCTGCCGGGAACCGTTTGAAAAGGCTTGATCTACGCCGGAATAAAAGCTTATTATGGCTTTCCTGCCGTAACAATAAGATTACAAAGATTTCTCTGCCGGATGCTGATATCTGGAGCAAAGGATACAATGAGCAGCTTTCCAGTGAATCAAACTATTATAGAAGTCTTTTTGATGGCAATCCAATCCGGGTGGCAGACCTGTCACAGAGCAGAAATTTCAAAAACATTCATAAGAAAAATGTCATCAATCTGATGAATGGAAAATATTTCTGGTGGTATGATATCGAAACCGGAAGATATATCCGCAGGGAAACAAAGAAACCGGTTGAAAAGATCATTGCCAGCAAAAAGCTTGCTGTAAAGGATCGTAACTGGCTTAAACGACAGGCAAAAAAGTATGGTGTAAAGGTGGTATATCGATAAAATACGGGGAAAGGAATCTGGTAGTGGCAGATTGCCAGGGGAAATGGATCAATGAGCGAAACTATTTTAGAGGTAAATAATATTCACAAGAGCTACACAACGGGAAAAGAATCGTTTGAGGCTCTGCGCGGAGTGTCCTTATCGCTGGAGCAGGGGGAAATGCTCGCAGTCATGGGAAGCAGCGGCTCCGGCAAGAGTACGCTGTTACATATCCTCGGAGCGATGGATGCAGCCGATGAAGGAGAAATCCGGCTGAATGGGGAGCTTCGAGAAGATTACGGGACAGAGCCGGCGGCGACCAGAATCCGTGCAGAACAGATCGGATTTATCTTTCAGGATTTTAATCTGATCCAGGATCTGACGGTAGAGGAGAATGTGGCACTGCCTCTGATGCTTGCCGGGGAAAAGAATCGTGTCATCTGGGAGAAGACAGATCAGATGTTGGAGAAGGTGGGAATCCTCGATAAGAAAAAGAATGCTGTCACAGAGCTTTCCGGTGGACAGCGTCAGCGTGTTGCCATAGCGAGGGCGTTGATCACGGAACCAAAGCTGTTGTTAGCGGATGAACCTACCGGCAATCTCGATTACAATACCTCGATTGAGATCATGCAGCTTTTTCTCGAGCTGCAGCAGGAGAAGGATCACAGCATTATCATTGTGACGCATGATGCCATGGTGGCAGCATATACCGACCGCATTCTGTTTTTGCATGACGGACTGGTCTGTGATGAGTATCGTTGTCAGAAAAACGGGAATGATATGGACCGGATTGTTGATAAATTTAAGATGTTGTCCCTGAAGAATACATCAGAGGTTTCTGATATGTGCCACAAGACAGAGGAACCAATCTATGTTACTAAAAATGGTTATGATGACATGGTGATTATGAGTATGGAGAGTTATGAATCAACGATGAGACAGGCTGCAATGTATAGGGATATTGAACTTTCTGAAAAACAGATTGAGGCAGGGCAGACAAGGGATGCCAGAACGGCACTAAGAGAAATACAACAAAAATTGTGATGTGTAATACGCATAAAAGTTAAAGAAATGGCGACCGCCGATGCACTGGAAATAGTGTGTTGGCGGTCTTTTTGTGTCTGCGTTGGAATGGAGATATGAATAGGAATCCCCATATCGACAACAATTCCCGCATGTGGTACACTTTGATTATATAAATGATAAATTACGCAGTGCATGAAAAGGGCGAATCGGGCGAAATGTGTAGAAGAAAAACAGATAAAAGGAAAAACGGAATTGGCAAAGGAAAAGGGGACAAAATGAGAAGCGGCAAAAGAAAAATGTTTCGAATGGGAATGACATTTCTCTGGAAGAGTAAGATGCTTACTTTTTCTGCTTTTTTAAGCATTTTTGTGGCATGTTTTCTCAGTATAAGCATGTTCCAGTTATCTTCTAATGTGGAAACCTCGATCGTAGCAGGATTGGAAGCGAAAAAGGGTGCGTTTGATCTTAAAATCACAAAAGATGAGGGGGAAACTTTTCAGAATGAGGAATTAAAGGAACTGGAACAGGACAAGGATGTGACGGGATATAGCATAGGATATCAGACCGATGAATTGTCAGAGGCATTTGCGGCAGGTGTATCAGATGATGCGATAAATAAGAGTCTTTACAAGTATACCAAAGACGTGAGCGGAAATCGTATCGTTATCAACGATTCTTTGGCGAGGCGGGACAACAAATCAACAGAAGATTCTTATCTCATTGCCGGAAAGAAGTTTCAGATCATCGAAGTGATAAAGACGGTTTCGGGATCAGATTATACGATGCCTATGGTGGTCATGGAATTGTCGCAGCTTCATCAGTTACTGGGACATAATGATCCTGCGCATGTCAATTATATCCTGCTTCAATGTGATAAAGAAGCATTTGAAAATGTAGATTATGGTGGAGGGATCGTTCATCGTATTAAGAAACAGTATCCAGATTTCGTGGTGTCAGACCAAGGTGCAGGTGAGGATTATTATGCCCTGCTTCGTAATATCAAAAAGATATTCCGGATATTTTTCGTTGTCGTTTATATGATCAGCGGTCTGTTTGTTGCGAATATTTTTCTGGAATACATACGAAAATACAGAAAAGATATGGCAGTGATCCGGACAATAGGGGGAACGCAGGAACAGGTTCAAACGATTTTTTCATCGATGTCTTTTGTAATCAGTGGCTGTGCGTGTCTTGCCGGGGCGATGTTTAGCGCCCTGGTTTCCGGTATTACATTAAACTGGTTTAATGAAAAGGTGCAGTTATTTGAAGGCAGTGCCGCCATAAATTGGAAAATGTTATGGTTCATCGCTGTGTTTGTGTTTGTACTGTTTAACGTACTTATCGGTATCGTTTTTTCTTTCGGTCAAAATGTGCTGCCAATACAGGTGTTTGAAGAGACATCCTCCGGCTTAAAAAAGAGCAGCAAAGCACATCGTTTTCAGCTTGTGAGAAAAATGTTTGGAAAAGAAATGTATTTTGCAATGAAGTTCATGTCGTCAAAGCTTCGCCAGAATTTTATGATGATAGTAATTATTGCTTTGATCACGGCACTTGCATATACAGGGCAGGCGTCCTTGAAGTTGTTGAAGGCAAACGATAACTGGTATAACTATAATCTTGTACAGAGAAAAACGGCAAAAGCAGAGATCTATAATGATAAGCCGATGTCTGTTTCTTATGCGAAAAAGATATATCATCGTTTTCAACCGGTGATCGGCAAAGGTTACATGCTGTATGGGACATTTGGCTTAAACTCAGAGGATGAATATGATCCGGATCTGAATCGCTTCAAGGTGTCGGATTTAGAGACATTGCCGCAGCTTTTAAATGTAAGTATCTGGAAAAATTATAAGACTGTACCGAAAACAAAGAGAGTGGTTATGAATGAAACGGTTGCCTCCCAATGTGGATATCAGCTTGGAGATAAAGTAACGTTGGAGTCGGACTATTTTGGTGGCAGCCGGGACTTCGTTTTAGTGGAGCTCATCAATGGAAAAACCAATTGGAATGACGAATACAATATCATTGTAGACTGGGATAATCTGAGTGAAAAAGCAGCTTCAGAGGACAACACGGACAGAGATTACATAGGATTGTGGCTCGATGGCGACAAGGAGCTGATACGGGATAAAATTCAGGAGCTGCAGATCGAACTGGGAAGTGATACCTCCTTTGAATGGTGCATTTATGATGATGTTATGGAAGAGTCAGTACGCATATGCAGGCAATGGACGACCAGTCTGCATGTTGTTCTGGTTATGCTGCTTATTGTGTCAGGAATCGGTTTGCTAAATTCTGCAAATGGAATGCTGTTAGCCAAGGAAAAAGAATACCGGATCTTACGAATGTTAGGAGAAACAAAAAAGAGTGTTCATAAGATCTGTTGGTTTCAGGTTTGGAGTTATATGCTTTCGGGCGTTGTTTTAGGTGCACTTCTTGGAATGATAATCGTTTATGGTATTTGGAAAGGCAATGTTATTACAAATACGCCGATCACGGTTGAATGGGAGTATTTAATTGGGATTGTCATGTATTTGTTTGGAGTGTCGTTTGTGTTATATCCCACTGTCAGGAAAATGTGATAGAAGATAAATTTGAGTAAATAATATGAAATCTTACATTTCTCTGATAATTACCCCAATACCGGGAAAACACATTGTGCGGTAATGTCTGATATGATAAACTAAGTCCAACTTTTTGTTAAAACATTAGGACAAAAGAAATTTTCAGGATACGCATATATTATCAGAGGGAGGAGAAGGCATGTTCTCAAAGATTAAAGTGAAGCTTTTCGTGTGCACATTATGCATATTGGTTGTTGGATGTATTTCTTATGGTATATATACACATAAGAAAAGTGCCATACCGGATTCTATTAGTTTGGATGAGGCTATTGATTGGATTGATTCTAAAATACAGAATGATGAAGGGCATGATTTGTATGTGGACGACTTTTCTTTTTTTTGTACGAGAGATAAGCAGTTTGCAAAATTTAAAGATGACATACAAAGTATTTGTCTGATTGATTTGGAATCAGGAAAAGAACATACGATATTGCTTCGATGGGGTGAAATTCTGCCGTTTGGATTAGATTATAATTGTGATTCTTATGAAACGAAAGAAAACGATGTTTTGTTTGATAGTTCTGTAGTATCAAAAGCGGTTCTTTGGGAAGATGTCAAGAAAATGCTGCATAATATTGATTGGGATGATTTGGCTTCTGATCAGGAGATCATACATTTTGATTATTCCAGAGTCACATTTGCGGATTGTAACAAAAAGGAGTTTTTATCGTCAGATTTTCCGGGTGTGTCTTTGAAATTTCAGTGGGATTTTGCAGAGAATAAAATGAAAAAGGTAAAATCGAAAGACGATATCCGTGATAAGGACAATGTGATGGAAATAAGACGTCTTAAAAATGCTGAAAATGATTATCATTTTATAGACAAGAAGTATATATTTCTTTGATGGATATATTTGGAAGCGAAGAGAAACATATCTAACAAAACAGCAACACATTTTATAAAGTTTTGAGCATATAGTAAGTTTTTAATTTTGTTTTTAAACTATTTTACAAGGAGGGTTTTGGCTGAAAATTGTAAAAAATATAAAGAGAATATGTATGAAATCAAGATGGATTGCGCAACTGTTTATTGTATGTTTTAATAATACATGATGGCGGATATTCTGCTGACTTTGATATTTCGGGGCATTAGTGATAACTGAAGGTGTATATCTGTGGTATTAACCTTGTCAACTTGGAAAGTAAAAATGAGAAACCGTTCCATTTAGGTCATGTAGTACAGCAGATATTAGTAACAGATTAAAAGCAGGAGCAGTAGATATAAAAAATAGTGATCCCCTTATACCTATCTGACGAATGCCTAAAATAACGTAATCCCATAAAATTGAATATTAAAATGGCAGTCGTTTGAAGGGATAAGTAATCATACAGGCACCAGTGTTTTGTTTCTGTACAGAGCAGGCACTGGTGTCTTGTTGTCAGTATCAAAAGCGGAAACGATGTTAATTCCATCATGCGGGACATGATGTCTGTTTTATTGGAAGGAGCTCTTGACGAAGAGCTTAATGAAGAACTGGGGTATTCCAAATATGATTACCGCAATAAAGAGACCGATAACAGCCGGAATGGATATTCCAAGAAAACAATGCATACCAGTTATGGAGATATGGACGTTGCAATCCAAAGTTTCAGATTATGAAGTTTTATGATTTGGTAAGAAAAAAAAGAAACGAGCAAGCCGCATGAGCAATAGCTGTACGGTAGTAAACTTCGTTTCTTTCTAACATCTATAATATAGGCAAAAGTATTGTTTGTCAAAAAAAATGGAAAGCAAAAAGAAATAGTAACAATTAAATGAGCCATTGTGGAGAGTCCATCTTCATGGCGGTTTTGTTGCTATAAAAAAAGGCAAAGATACTAGAAAAAGTAAAAAGACTTGGCCAGAAAGGTATTAATTTGTGGATTTACACGATTAGGATAAACCCTCCCACGGAATTATCATATCGACAACCCTCCCCGTATGTGGTACACTTTTACCATACAAAACAACGACAACAGAGGTGATATACAACAATGATAGCTATAATCGATTATGACGCCGGCAATCTGAAGAGCGTGGAGAAGGCTTTGCTTTTCCTTGGACAGGAGTGTGTTGTGACAAGAGATCCGGAGACGATCCTTGGTGCAGATAAGGTGATCCTTCCGGGGGTTGGTGCATTTGGCGATGCCATGGAGAAGCTTCACCGGTTCGGACTGGTGGATGTGATCCGTCAGGTGACAGCGGCAGGAACGCCGTTTTTGGGAATTTGTCTGGGATTGCAGCTTTTGTTCCGTAGCAGTGATGAGTCTCCGGGAGTGGAGGGACTTGGTGTTCTGGACGGAGAGATTGTTTCTATTCCTCCGAAGGAGGGTTATAAGATCCCGCATATGGGATGGAATTCTTTGAAGATTCGGGAAGGTGCCAGATTATTTCAGGGCATTGGTCAGGATCCGTATGTATATTTCGTGCATTCCTATTATTTGAAAGCAGATCATCCGGAGGATGTGGCTGCGACAACAGAGTATATTGTACCGATTCATGCATCGGTGGAGCATGGTAATGTGTTTGCGTGCCAGTTCCATCCGGAGAAAAGCGGAGATATCGGTCTGCAGATCTTGAAGAATTTCTGTGATCTGTAGTGTAGCAGAAACTTTAACGGATGGTGCGGATTGCGGCGATGCTGCGGATTGCAGCATTGTTATGTGGCTTTCGCAGTACCGCATTGTTACAGAGAGAATACATCATAGGAAATGACAGAGGGATGCCGTTTGACGGCACCGGAATGGAGGATATATGTTTACAAAGAGAGTAATCCCATGTCTTGATGTGCATGAAGGACGTGTGGTGAAGGGCGTGAATTTTGTTGATCTGCGTGATGCCGGTGATCCGGTTGAGGTTGGTGCTGCTTATGGAAGAGAAGGCGCTGACGAGCTGGTCTTTCTTGATATTACGGCATCCTCTGATGCCAGAGAAACGAAGATTGATATGGTGCGCAGGGTAGCTGAGACTGTGTTTATTCCGTTTACGGTAGGCGGCGGTATCCGCACGGTAGATGATTTTAAGGTGATCCTCCGCGAGGGCGCTGATAAGGTTTCTGTCAATACGGCGGCGATCATGAATCCGACGCTGATCTCGGAGGCGGCACTCAAGTTTGGAAGCCAGTGTGTTGTTGTTGCGATTGATGCCAAGCGCAGAGCAGATGGAAGCGGCTGGAATATTTACAAGAACGGTGGAAGAGTGGACATGGGCATTGATGCCGTGGAGTGGGCCATGAAAGCAGCAGAGCTTGGTGCCGGAGAGATTCTTCTGACGAGTATGGATTGTGACGGAACGAAGGCTGGCTACGACAATGAGCTGACAAGGATCATTTCCGATAATGTGCCGGTTCCGGTGATCGCATCCGGTGGAGCGGGGAAGCTGGAGCATTTTAAGGATGCATTTACGGAGGGACACGCAGAGGCAGTGCTTGCCGCATCGTTATTTCATTATAAGGAGCTGACGATCCGTCAGGTGAAGGAATATCTGCGCGATGAGGGCATTTCCGTGCGTTTATAAGAAAGAAGGACAAAGAGATGGCAATGATTACAAATGACTGGCTGGATGCGATTCAGGGCGAATTTGCCAAGCCATATTACAGGGATCTGTTTCATTTTGTAAAGGACGAATACAGCAGGGCGGTGATCTATCCGCCGGCAGACGATATATTTAATGCATTTCATTTTACACCGTTGTCTAAGGTGAAGGTGCTGATCCTTGGACAGGATCCGTACCACAACGTACATCAGGCGCACGGACTTTCGTTTTCGGTGCCGGTGGATCAGAAGGAAATCCCACCGTCACTGCAGAATATTTACAAGGAGCTTCACGATGATCTGGGCTGTGATATTCCCAACAACGGATATCTTAAAAAGTGGGCAGATCAGGGAGTTCTGTTGCTGAACACGGTGCTGACGGTGCGGGCGCATCAGGCGGCTTCCCACCAGGGAAAGGGCTGGGAGCGGTTTACGGATGCCGTGATCCAGGCAGTCAATGCGCAGGATCGTCCGATTGTCTATATGCTGTGGGGCAGACCGGCACAGAGCAAGATCCCGATGCTGACGAATCCGAAGCATCTGATCTTAAAGGCACCTCATCCGAGTCCATTGTCTGCATATCGTGGATTTTTCGGCTGCAAGCATTTCAGTCAGGCAAATGATTTCCTGAAGGCCAATGGAGTGGAGCCGATCGACTGGCAGATTGATAATGTATAGAAGAGTATCATAAAAGGGTCACCTCATTGTGGGGTGACCCTTGTTTGATAGTGCGGATACCGTGCATCTATTGATCAGAAATGATTACAAACATCCGGCACCGCAATTTCGTTATTCTGATTTCATGGATCCGAAAATTACAGCTTCTCAGCGATATCGTAGATCAGTCGCTCAGACTCATCCCAGCCAAGGCAGGCATCTGTGATTGATTTACCGTAGATGTGTTCGGAAATCTTCTGGTTGCCCGGCTCGATGTAGCTCTCCACCATAACACCCTTGACAAGCTTCTTAATGTCGTTGGATACGTTACGGCTGTGAAGAACCTCAGAAACGATACGAGGCTGCTCAAAATACTGCTTGTTGGAGTTTGCATGGTTTGCATCAACAATGCAGGCAGGGTTTTTCAGATCCAGCTCCTGATACATCTCATTTAACAGTACCAGATCCTCGTAGTGGTAGTTTGGCATAGACTGGTCATGCTTGTTGACAGCACCACGCAGAATAGTATGTGCCAGAGGATTTCCGTCTGTTTTCACTTCCCACTGACGGTACATAAATGTGTGGCTGCTCTGTGCAGCGATGCAGGAGTTAAGCATGATGCTTAAGGTACCGCTGGTAGGGTTCTTCATACCACATGGGATATCGAAACCGCTGACAGTGAGACGATGCTGCTGATCCTCTACAGAACGTGCACCGACTGCAACATAAGAGAGAATATCAGAGATATATGGCCAGTTCTCAGGATAAAGCATCTCGTCTGCTGCAAACAGATGTGTCTCGGCAATCGCACGCAGATGCATTTTACGCATTGCGATGATACCATCGTGAAGATCCGGTTCCTTCTCCGGATCCGGCTGATGAACAATTCCTTTGTAGCCCTGTCCTGTTGTACGTGGCTTGTTGGTATAGATACGAGGGATGATCAGGATCTTATCAGATACCTTATCCTGTACCTTTGCGAGACGGTTTATATAATCACAGACAGAATCTTCGTTATCTGCGGAACATGGTCCGATGATCACTAAAAATTTATCAGATTCTCCGGTAAAGACCTTTTTGATCTCGGCATCGCGTGCCTCTTTTAACTTCTTGTGCTCTGCCGGAAGTGGGTATGCTTCCAGTAGTTCCTCCGGTGACATTACTTCTTTTACGTAGGTTACACCCATCTTTATCCTCATTTCTGTGCTGCGGATCTAGTAGGAAGCTGTTTCATGCAGCACTACAAAACAGCCGTTTTCCGATGTGGGTAAAATACTCACAGTTTTTTATTATAACCATAAAATATGAAAATGGGTAGGGGGTAAATGAAAAAAATGTCATTTTTCCTGCGCTTTGCGTGTTAATCCTCCATAATGATAACGCCGGAATGATACTCATCCGGGATCGGGCAGCCGGTTTTATGGGAAAGAACCTGACGGTAAAGATCGGCGGCCAGAAAATCAATTTTCAGATAATCCGTGGCGCATGAATAAGGAGAGGATGCCACCTGAACCCACGCATTTGCAGGCTTTGTGATGATCGGAACTTCTGTGATGCGGCGCAGATAACTGCTCTTGGAACGGCGCATGCCGAGCAGACGCAGATACGGAACCGGCTGCATCGTACCACTGCAGACAGTGCTTGGAATCTCTAGCAGCAGCTGGAACAGACAGCGGCTGATCCGGGCGTAAGTGATATTCTTTCTCTTTAAAGAAAGGATAAAGGAATCAGCATCTTTATAGGAAGCAAGCTCCTTTTCGATGCGGTTTGCAAGTTCCGTGCTGATATCGCCGTAACCGGTCAGCGTGCCGTTCCGGCAGGCGCGGCGCAGGGCATAATAGAGCAGCAGATCAAAATCAGACAGACTGATTCCGAAGCGGTCAGGATGCCCGGCAAGCAGTTCGTATACCTCCTCAGGCATGGCGTCGGCACACTTTTCTAAGGAGGAAGCCTTCTCATAAGAATGGCGTATTGCGGAAGCTGAGGAGAATGCATCCGGTATGATATCCGTGTTATGGTAATCTTGTCCGGAGCGAAGCAGTGGAAACGGCGTCATCTCGCTGTGCAGACGGCGCACGGCCTTCAGATATTCCAGTGAGAGGATATTGTTGGCACCGGATAGAAATTCTGCCGGAAGCGCCGGAAGGCACTGACGGAGTGCGTATGCTCTGGCGGCGGGATAAGATGCACCGTTTTTTAACTGCGCCTGCAGGGCGGTTCGGAATGCCTCCGGCTCCTCAACCAGCAGATCAGCCGTTTCTTCTAATAAAGAAAGCTCCGGTGTCTCACACCCAAAACAAAAGCTGTCCAGCTTCAGTGCATTTAGAAGAGATATCCCGCCGAAAGCGAAATTTTCTGCACTTGACAGACAGTAGACGGAGGGAAGCTCAAAGACAAGATCGGCGCCCTGGGAGAGTGCCATGCGGGTACGCAGATATTTGTCGGTCCAGGCAGGGGCTCCACGCTGGACGAAATTGCCACTCATTGCCACGGCGATCACTTCGGCACCCTGGGAACGGACATAGTCAAGCTGATGGCGGTGACCGTTATGAAACGGATTGTATTCTGCGATGATACCGGTAAAATTTCTCATAAAGCGCTCCTTTCCGGACAGATAAATGTGTCACGGCTCTTTGCGTACCAGTATACCACAGTTGCGGTATAAAATGCATCAGCGGTATTTTTGATACTATGTACTAGACAAAAAAGAGCGAATCCATTATACTTGAATTAATTGGGTGATTTTGTACTTATGCCATAGCTCTAGGGCAGAAATGGAGGATATCATGAAGTTTATTGACGAGATTAAAGCAAGAGCAAAACAGGATGTTAAGACAATCGTATTGCCGGAAAGCCGCGACAAAAGAACACTGATCGCAGCGGCTCAGGTATTGAAGGAAGGCACGGCTAAAATTGTCATGGTTGGGGATGAAGAGAAGATCAGAGACGGTGCTCACTGGCTCGATGTTGAGTTAGACGGCATCTCTGTTGTAAATCCGGAGACGTCTCCGAAGCTGGACGAGTATGTAAATCTTCTGTACGAGCTTCGTAAGAAAAAGGGAATGACATTAGAATCTGCAAGAGAACAGCTTTTAAATAATTATATAATGTTTGGTGTTATGATGGTAAAATGCAAGGACGCAGACGGTATGGTGGCAGGCTGCTGTCATGCAACGGCTGATGTGCTTCGTCCATCACTGCAGATCCTTAAGACAGCACCGGGCACAGAGCTGGTATCCGGTTTCTTTATTCTGGATGTACCGAACTGTGAGTATGGAGCAAACGGAACCTTCCTGTTCGCAGACTGCGGACTGAATCAGGATCCGAATTCCGAGGAGATGGCAGCAATCGCACACTCCAGCTCCAAGAGCTTCCGTAATCTGGTGGGCGGTGATCCGATCATCGCAATGCTTTCCCATTCTACCAAGGGAAGCGCAAAGCATCCTCTGGTGGACAAGGTGGTTGAGGCAACCAGAATTGCACATGAGAAGTATCCGCAGCTTGTGATCGACGGAGAGCTTCAGACAGACGCAGCGATCGTGCCGGAGGTAGCAAAGTCAAAGGCACCGGGAAGTGATGTTGCCGGTAAGGCAAACGTTTTGGTATTCCCGAATCTGGACTGTGGTAATATTTCCTATAAGCTGGTTCAGCGTCTGGCAAAGGCAGAGGCATACGGACCGATGCTGCAGGGACTGTCAAGTCCTGTTAATGATCTGTCCCGTGGATGCTCCGCAGAGGACATCACAGGTGTTATCGCGCTGACTGCCGTACAGGCACAGCTTCAGTAAAGCAAAAGACACAGAGTATCCGGTATGCCCGGAAGTACATGTGATCCGGAGGGTCATTGTGTGCTTCCGGGCAGACTGTGTTATTTGTGCAGGTACAATGTGGTGAGTCTTAGATATAGAGAGCCTTCGTTGTACAGGTGTATAGATTATATGTTATATGGAGGAAATGAGTCATGAAAATACTTGTAGTAAACTGTGGAAGTTCATCTCTGAAATATCAGCTGATCGATTCTGCAACAGAGGAAGTAAGTGCTTCCGGACAGTGTGAGAGAATTGGTCTTGACGGAATCTTTTCGATCAAGGTCAATGGAAAGAAGATTGAGAAAGAAGTTGATATTCCGAATCATTCTGTAGGAATGAAGACAGTTTTAGATGCTCTTGTTGATCCGGAGCATGCCGTGTTAAAGTCTCTGGATGAGATTGAGGCGATTGGACACCGCGTGGTACATGGTGGTGAGAAGTTCTCCTCTTCTGTACTGATCGATGAGGAAGTGATCCGTGAGATCGACGAATGCAGCGCACTGGCACCTTTACATAACCCAGCCAACATCCTTGGTATCCGTGCATGCCAGAAGATCATGCCGGGTGTGCCGAATGTTGCAGTGTTTGATACGGCATTCCATCAGACCATGCCGGCAAAGGCATATTTATATGGTATTCCGAAGGAGTATTATGAGAAATACGGAATCCGTCGTTACGGCTTCCATGGAACAAGCCATGCGTTTGTTTCCGAGAGACTGGCTGAGCTTGCAGGACTCGACATCAACAATTCTAAGATGATCATCTGCCACATCGGAAGCGGAGCAAGTATTTCCGCTGTTGTCAATGGAAAGTCTGTAGATACAAGTATGGGTATGACTCCGTTAGAAGGTCTTGTTATGGGAACCCGTTCCGGAGATATTGATCCGGCGATCGTTGAGTTCATTTGTAATAAGGAAGGAAAGAGTGTAAGTGAGGTTCTGACCATGTTAAATAAGAAGTCCGGTGTACTTGGCATCTCCGGTCTGTCCAATGATTACAGAGATCTCTTAGAGGGTGAAGAAAACGGCAATCAGGATGCACACAATGCGTTAGACGTTTTGGTTTACCGCATCATCAAATATATCGGTGCTTATCATGTGGCAATCGGTGGAGCTGATGCGATCGCATTGACAGCCGGTGCCGGTGAGAACAACTTTGTGGTACGTGGCCGCATTGTTGAGGGACTTTCCGCTCTCGGTATCAAGCTGAATGAGGCAGCCAATACCGTAAGAGGAGAAGAGCTTCTTCTTTCTACTTCGGACAGTACAATTCCTGTATGGGTTGTTCCTACCAATGAGGAGCTTCGCATTGCCAGAGAAACAGCCGCAGTTGTTGAAAAATAATGGTTGACAAACAATAACGCAATTGATATAATCGAGAAAGTGTTGTAAAAAGTAAGTAGGATAACAGTAGGAGGTGTAAGAAAATGTCTATCTGTCCAAAGAATAAATCTTCTAAGGGAAGAAGAGATCGTAGAAGAGCTAATTGGAAAATGACTGCTCCAAATCTTGTAAAGTGCAGCAAGTGTGGCGCTCTGATGATGCCACATAGAGTATGCAAGGCATGCGGAAGCTACAACAAGAAAGAGATTCTTGCAAACGCAGAATAATTTCATTTTCACGAACATAAAGAGGTACCGCTCCAGCGGTGCTTCTTTTTTGTTTTACAGGAATTTTTGACGTATATTCTGACAGGGCAAAACGCTTGTTTTGCCCTGTTTTTGTGCGTTTAGAGGTAATGATAATTGTTCGATATGACAAAATAATTATAAGTTATTAGACATTTGAAACGGCATGCATATAATGAAAAACGTGGCAAAAAGCCAGGAAGGGAAGTGAGTACTACGGAGGAATTAACAAAGGAACTGCTGGAGGAATTAAATTGTAATACGGCATTCACCATCCCGATCGGAGGTGGGATCGCAGTTCCGGAATCGGTCGTTGTAACATGGCTGATCATGGCAGTATTGATCATTGTCTCCATATTATTAACCAGAAATCTGAGTGTTGATAATCCGGGAAAGGTACAGCTTGCACTGGAAGCAGGTTATCAGGCAGCAGAGAATTTCTTTGGTGAATTACTGGGACAGAATGGATTAAAGTATCTGCCGTATCTGATCAGTATTCTGATCTACATTGCAATCGCTAATCTGATCGGCCTGATCGGTTTCAAACCGCCCACAAAGGATATGGGAGTTACGGCAGGCATGGCAATCATGAGTATTCTGGTCGTAGAGATTGCCGGGATACGTCAAAAAGGAGGCAAAGGCTGGCTGAAAAGCTTTGGAGAACCCATTTGGATCGTCGCACCGATCAATCTGCTGGAGGTGTTTACCAGACCGCTTTCGCTTTGTATGCGACTGTTTGGAAATGTGCTGGGATCCTATGTAGTTATGGAGCTGATCAAGCTTGTAGTTCCGGCGGTGCTGCCGGCAGTATTCAGCTGCTATTTTGATATCTTTGATGGTCTGATACAGGCGTTTGTATTCGTCTTTCTGACATCCTTGTATATTGGAGAAGCAGTGGCGGTTGAATAAGCAAAAAGTAAGAGTGTAAGAGAAAAGAGAAGAGAACGAACAAAGTAAGAAGAGCAGAAATAAGAACAAATTTACCCGCAGGTTTCACGGAGTGCTGCCGGTGAAACCGACACCCATAAAATATGAACGCAGCACAGAAATGAGGATAATTATGACACAGTTAATCGCAATTGGAGCAGGAATCGCAGTTTTAACAGGTATTGGAGCAGGAATTGGAATTGGTCTGGCAACCTCAAAGGCAGTGGATGCCATTGCAAGACAGCCGGAGGCAGAGCCAAAGATCAAGATCAATCTGGTACTCGGATGTGCCCTTGCAGAGGCAACCGCTATTTATGGTTTCGTAATCGCGCTGCTGATCATTCTTCTTCTGAAATAACAGCATGAGGAAGCAAACAAAGAGAAAGGCTGGCGATGTAATATGTTACGTTTAGACGGAATTGTCTTTACATTGATCAACCTGCTGATTCTCTATGCGGCACTGCGCCACTTCCTGATCGGTCCGATCCAGTCTGTGTTAGAGCAGAGAAAGCAGATGATCGATGGTCAGTTTGCATCGGCTGCAGGAAAGGAAGAGCAGGCAATGCAGTTGAAAGGACAGTATGAGGGACTGCTTGCAGATGCGAAGGGGGAATCCCAGAGGATTTTGGAGGATTCCAGACAGCGTGCGCAGAGAGAATATGAAAGCAGAGTGATGGAAGCAGAGAAACAGGCAGGTCATATTGTGGACAAGGCAAGAAAAGATGTCGAGCTTGAGAAGCAGAGGGCGCTGGACGGCATGCAGAAGCAGGTGGCACAGGTTGCCATGGCTGCTGCCGAAAAGATATTGTCAGAGAATGCAGGCAGCGCCGCAAATCGTTCCATATATGACAGCTATATAGCAGGAGCAGGTGAAGCCCATGAAGCAGATAGCAATTAATTATGGAAAGGTACTGTTTCTGCTGGGAATCGACAGACAGGATATAAAACAGACGGAAGAAATCTGGAATGGCAGTGAGCCGCTTCGGGAGGCGATGAACAGTCCGGTGGTATCCGGGGAGGCGAAGAAGCATCTGATCGAGAAAATATTTCCGGAGAAGATGCAGCCGTTTCTGAAGGTGGTATCGGAGCATCATGAGGAGACACTGTTAAAAGAAATTTTTCAGTCGTATGAGGAGTGCTATGACGACAGTCATAACATTCGCAGAGGCATCCTGTATTATGTGGAAAAGCCCGATGAGGAGCAGTTAGCCCTGATAGAGAAAAGATTGTGCAGTCAGTTAAAATGCAGCGAGGTAACACTTGCGTTGGAATCCCGGCCGGAGCTTGTCGGCGGGTTTGTGATCCGTATCGGCGATCTGGAGATTGACCGGAGCCTGCGGGGAAGCATCAACTGTCTGAGAGAAAAAATGGCTAGGAGATGATAATGTGAGTGCGATCAGCTCAGAAAATATTATATCAATTTTAAAAAGCGAGATTGAACATTATGAAATGGAAAGCCGCGAGCATGAGGTAGGTACCGTGATCTGGGTTGGTGACGGGATTGCCACGATCTATGGAATGGAACATGCAATGTACGGCGAGATCGTCATTTTTGAAAATGGCGTGAAGGGAATGGTACAGGATATTCAGCGTACGCAGATCGGCTGTATCGTTCTTGGAAAGGACAACGGGATCCGCGAGGGAATGAAGGTAACGCGTACCATGAAGCGTGCCGGCATTCCGGTCGGAGACAACTATCTTGGAAGAGTTGTCAATGCGCTGGGTGCGCCGATTGATGGAAAGGGCGACATTGAGGCGTCAGACTATCGGGCGATCGAGTGCGATGCACCGGGAATCATTGACCGTAAATCGGTTACAGAACCATTGGAGACCGGTATTCTGGCAATCGATTCGATGTTCCCGATCGGACGTGGACAGAGAGAGCTTATCATTGGAGACCGTCAGACCGGTAAGACATCGATCGCGATGGATGCGATCCTGAACCAGAAGGGCAAGGATGTGATCTGTATCTATGTAGCGATCGGTCAGAAGGCATCGACCGTGGCAAAGCTGGTTAATACACTGGAGAAAAACGATGCGATGGAGTATTCCATCGTGCTTTCGGCGACAGCCAGTGAGTCCGCATCGTTAGAGTATATTGCTCCGTATTCCGGCACTGCTCTGGCGGAGTATTTTATGTATCAGGGCAAGGATGTTCTGATTGTGTATGACGATCTGTCAAAGCATGCGGTCGCATACCGTGCACTGTCCCTGCTGCTGGAGAGATCTCCGGGACGTGAGGCTTATCCGGGTGATGTATTCTATTTGCATTCCCGTCTGCTGGAGCGTTCCAGCCGGTTAAGCGATGAGCTTGGCGGCGGTTCGATCACGGCACTGCCGATCATCGAGACGCAAGCAGGCGATGTTTCGGCATATATTCCGACCAATGTAATTTCTATTACAGACGGACAGATTTTCCTGGAGAGTGACCTTTTCTTCTCGGGTATGCGTCCTGCGGTCAACGTAGGCCTTTCTGTATCCCGTGTCGGTGGAGCTGCACAGACTAAGGCAATGAAGAGTGCGTCCGGTACGATCCGTATCGATCTCGCGCAGTTCCGTGAGATGGAGGTATTTACACAGTTCAGCTCCGATCTTGATGAGGAGACGAAGCAGCAGCTTGCTTACGGTAACGGTCTGATGGAGCTTTTGAAACAGCCGCTTGGTCATCCGATGTCTTTGGCAGAGCAGGTGATCACGCTTGTGGCTGCGACCGGAAAGCTGTTTCTTACTATTCCGAAGGAACAGATCAAGGAGACTCAGGGAAAGCTTTTGCAGTATTTTGAGGATGTTCACCCGGAGATCGGTGAGACAATCCAGAAAGATAAGGTACTTACCGATGAACTGAGACAGCAGATCCTTAACGTGGCCGGAGAGTTTCTGGAGCAGGCTAAATAAGCAGCACATAGATTGGAGACGAACATGGCGAATACGAAAGAAATACAAAAGCGTATGAAAAGTATCAAGGATACGATGAAGATAACAAATGCGATGTATATGATCTCTTCCACAAAGCTGCAGAAAGCAAAGAAAAAGCTGGCGGATACAGAACCGTATTTCTATACGCTGCAGCAGGCATTTCAGCGTATCCTGCGTCACACGCCGGATCTGGAAAGCATTTATTTTAAGGATACCGGAAAGATTCCGGCAGAAGATAAGAAGGTTGGCTATATTGTAGTCACGGCAGACAAAGGTCTTGCCGGAGCCTACAATCACAATATATTCAAAATGGCACATTCCCTTTTTGAGCAGGGAGGCAAGAACAGTCTTTTCGTTCTGGGAGAACTTGGAAGACAATATTTTGCGAGAGAGGGACTCAGGGTTCACAAGCATTTCAAATATACGGTGCAGGATCCGAGCCTTCACAGAGCCCGCATGATCACGGATGACATTATCGAGCGGTACCGGAAGGGAGAGCTTGATGAGGTGTATATTTTATACACACGAATGGAAAATGCCGTAACAGCCGTGGCGGAAAAGCGAAAGCTTCTGCCGTTGGAAAAGGATAAGTTTGCGGAGAAGCTTCCTGTGGATGTGTATCAGGAGACGCTGACGCCGCAGCCGTCCTGGGAAAAGATCTTAAATCATCTGGTTCCCAACTATGTAAATGGCTTCATTTACGGCGCTCTGGTGGAATCCTATGCGAGCGAGCACAACGCACGTATGATGGCAATGCAGTCGGCAACCGACAGTGCCAGACAGATCCTGGCGCAGCTTTCCATCGAATACAACCGTGTGCGTCAGGCGGCGATCACGCAGGAGATCACAGAGGTTATCAGTGGTGCAAAGGCACAGAAACGCAAAAAGTAAAGTGCAGAAATGAGGATGAATATGAAGAAGGGAAAAATAGTTCAGATATCAGGTCCTGTCATTGATGTGGAGTTTGAGGACAGCGATCTTCCTTATATCAAGGATGCTTTGGAAGTAGATAATGATGGAAAACGATGTGTCATGGAGGTGGCACAGCATATCGGTAACAATACGGTGCGTTGTATCATGCTGGCATCCAGCGAGGGACTTCATAAGGATATGGAGGTCGTTGCAACCGGCAGCGGTATTAAGGTTCCGGTTGGTGAAAAGACTTTGGGACGTCTGTTCAATGTGTTGGGAGATACTATTGATAAGGGCGAATCTCTTAAGGATGAACAGCACTGGTGCATTCACAGGGATGCGCCGGGCTTTGAGGAGCAGAGTCCGGCTGTTGAGGTGCTGGAGACAGGAATTAAAGTTATTGACCTTCTGGCTCCGTATGCCAAGGGCGGTAAGATTGGTCTGTTCGGTGGCGCCGGTGTCGGCAAGACTGTGCTGATCCAGGAGCTGATCCAGAACGTTGCCACGGAGCATGGTGGATATTCTATTTTCACCGGTGTGGGTGAGCGTTCCCGTGAGGGAAATGATCTCTGGTCTGAAATGAAAGAGTCCGGCGTATTAAACAAAACAGCACTGGTGTTCGGACAGATGAATGAGCCGCCCGGAGCACGTATGCGTGTGGCTGAGACAGGACTTACGATGGCAGAATATTTCCGTGATGAGGAGCATCAGGATGTGCTTTTATTCATTGATAATATCTTCCGTTTTGTACAGGCGGGTTCTGAGGTGTCCGCCCTGTTGGGACGTATGCCGTCCGCAGTAGGATATCAGCCGACGCTTGCCAATGAGGTTGGTGAGCTTCAGGAGCGGATCGCATCGACAAAGAACGGTTCCGTTACTTCGGTACAGGCAGTCTATGTGCCTGCGGATGATCTGACTGATCCGGCTCCGGCGACTACTTTCGCCCATCTGGATGCGACAACGGTGCTTTCCAGAAAGATTGTGGAGCAGGGAATTTATCCGGCAGTCGATCCGCTGGAATCCAACTCGCGTATTCTGGAGGAGGACATTGTCGGCAAGGAGCATTATGAGACGGCACGCCGTGTTCAGGAGATTCTGCAGAAATATACAGAGCTTCAGGATATCATTGCAATCCTTGGCATGGAGGAGCTTTCCGAGGAGGATAAGATTACGGTTTACCGTGCAAGAAAGATTCAGCGTTTCCTGTCGCAGCCGTTCCATGTGGCAGAGACCTTTACCGGTGTTCCGGGCAAATATGTTCCGCTTAAAGAAACGGTACGCGGTTTTAAAATGATCATTGACGGAGAGATGGACGATTATCCGGAGCAGGCATTTTTCAATGTTGGTACGATTGATGAGGTAATTGAGAAAGGCAGGAAGTAAGTATGGATAATACATTTCTGTTAAATGTAACTGCCTGTGACAGAGTCTTTTTTGAGGGACGATGTAAGCAGGTGGTGATCCCTCTGGAGGATGGTGAGAAGGAAATTCAGGCGCATCATGAAAACATGGTTTTTGCGGTTGAGGTAGGAGAGCTTCGCATTCAGACAGAGGATGGAGAATGGATCACCGGTGTGGTTGGAACCGGGTTTGCGCAGGTGATCAATAATCGTGTCAGTATACTGGTGGATACGGCAGAGCATCCGGAGGAGATTGACGTCCGGAGAGCGAAGGAAGCCGAGGAGCGTGCGAGAGAGCAGCTCAGACAGAAACAAAGCATTAAGGAGTATTACATGTCAAAGGCATCGCTTGCAAGAGCCATGTCGCGTCTGCGTTACAGCAGCAAGGATGATATGAGAATATAATTTAGACCAAAAAACCTGATATCCGGCGGCTAATTGCCGGATATCAGGTTTTTGTTGATCCAGTCAGTCAGATATGTATGAAATTCCATGATCGCAGGATTCTGCGTTGATGCTTTTGGGATCGATGCGACGACCTTGCGGCAGCAGGAAGGATTGTCGATCGGCACAAGTGCCACCTGCGTCGGATCGGGTTTCTTCCAGCAGTATTGCGGCCAGAAGCCGACACCGAGACCGGCGGCGATCAGATCCCGTACGGTTTCCGGATTGTCACTTTCATAGACGATGTTTGGCGTGAAGCTGATGGATTGGCAGATCAGGTCACAGATTGTGCGCAGTGGCCGGTTGCTTTCGAGGCTGACGTAGGATTCGTTTGCGGTTTTCTCGAGCTTGACGGAAGGAAGGGAGGCAAGTTTTGAGCCCGCCGGCACAGCCAGATAGAAATCCTCCTCAAACAGAACATGCTGCGAGGGCAGAAGCTCCGTGTCGCAGCGGACGGCAGAGATAAAGTAGTCGGCAGTCGGATCTTCAGGCTTTTGGGAAAGTTTAAAACGAATCTCCGGGTGGATCGCACGGTATGCAATGATGCAGTTCGTGATGATAGCAGAAGCGGAGCGCAGGTTCATGTGGATCACGGGATGGTTCTGCAGGGATGCCTCCTTGAGATCCTCCGGAAGACTGTCGAGTGCAGACATAATAGGGAGCAGACGGTTCTGCAGATATTTGCCGTTACTGTTCAGTGCAATATGATGATTCTCGCGGTCAAAAAGGGAAACATCCAGTTCCTCCTCCAGATGACGGATTGCCTGTGATACGGCAGGCTGTGCGACATGCAGGCTCTCGGCGGCTTTTGTCACGTGCTCAAACTGGGCAACGGTCAGAAAATATTTAAGCTGAAATAATTCCATGATTTCCCTCTTTTCTTTCGAATGCTAACGATCATAAACAATATTTTCATATCATACAGGATTTATCTGCAAAATTCAAGTATGATCAAAAGAAAGGAAGCTCATGGAAAAGGTAGGAGGATAGCATTTCTTTTTGTTCGTCCGGGTCATCTGCGGACAGCAGATAGCAGGCAGGAGATGCTTTGTATGCCATGTAAAAGCGTGGTTTGTCAAGACTGCTTTCCTTTGCGGCAAGCGATGGCAGGAAAATGCCCTCTTTTTTGGTATAGCAGTTGGCTGCCGTTGCTTTCCGTCGGCAGGATGCATCGACAAACTGAGCAACGCTTTTGTGGATCGCCGTGTCCTCCTGCGGCAGATAATAATAATCCTTATGATCCGGGAAAAAGAACTTCAGCACGCCCCGGTACAGCGGAAGCGAGAGGGTAGCAAGATTCTTTTGCAGAGACAAACAGGCGGGCTCTGTGAAGATACATTCCGAAGAGTCGGACTTTTCGAAGGCATGATACAGAGTGCTTTCCCGTGGAAGTCTGACCGGAAAGGAGATATGGATACGGTCGTTTTCTGCGGTGCAGGAGCAGGAGAAAAACGGTCTGACCGGATAAAACAGATCCTTATAGCTTAACATGATGCAGACGGAGAGCATGCCGGCAATATCATCGTGGTTGTGCAGAAGAAGCAGATGCTCCAGTTCGTCAGCGCCCGGTTTTTTCATGATCTTTTGCTGCATATATTCGGAATAAACTTTGATCAACTGCCCGCCATCATAGGTGTCCTCGCGGTTCAGACCGATCCAGTGTTCCAGATAGATCTGGTTAGCTTTTGCGAGCCCGAGAAGTTTTTTCAAAGGCCGGATCTCCTTTAAGAGATCAATATTGGCACCGGCATCGTTGACCTGGCTGGAGATGGTCTTTGACAGAATTGGCTGAACGGTCTCCGGAATGGCGATGTGGTGCTTTTGGCATTTTGCCTTCACAAAAGGAATATCAAAGGTGCAGCCGTTGAAATGATAAAGATACGAAAAGTCCTCCAGATAGGATAAAAATGCCTCAAGGATCGGTTCTTCACTTTGATAATCATCCGCAAACCATTGGGTGATCTGCCAGCTTTGCTTATGACTGTTGTAGTGCATGACTCCGATCAAATAGATGGAGGATGTCTTCGGGGACAGTCCGGTTGTCTCGATATCAAAAAATGCGATCTGTTCGAGCGGCTGATGAAAAGGATAAAGCTCATCAGGGGTGGAAACGGTACTTTGTATTGTCTTCATGCGTCTGCTCCTTTAAACAAAAACGTAGATGTCGTGTTTGTAATTTATTTAAGGATATCATATAATAGAAGAAATGTGAATTTATGGCAGCGAAAAGGAGAGACGTGTTTATGGAGATCGGAGAGAAGAAATTATTCGATAAAGACGCTGCGTACGAACGATGGGATCAGCGAAACCAGCGGCGGGGCAATGATAAATATTTTCATGAGGATGAGCGAGAGGAAAGCTATCTTCGGGAGTTAAAGGGCAGGATACAGAATAATACCAGCGGTTTTCTGAAGGTGGTTATGACAGCCTTACTTGTTTTGGTACAGATCGTGTTTGTAATGTGGCTTTCCCTGCAGATCCGGACGAACGGCACAGTCTGGTATTATCTGATCCAGGTGTCTTCCATGGTGGCGATCGTTGCGCTGATCAATCGTAATCAGAGTCCGTCGTATCGGATTGCGTGGATATCGATCATTACGCTTTTGCCGTTGACCGGTTTCCTGCTTTATTTCCTGTGGGGACGTACCGGCAAAAAGAAAAAAGAACTCGATACCTATATTATGCGGCAGATCAGCTATGGCAATAAGTTTCTTGTGCAGGACGATGATCTGTGGGTGGATTATGCGGAGGAGAATCCGGTTTCCGGTCGTATGGTCAAGTTCATGCTCTCCGAGAATTTTCTTTTGACAGAGGGGAATGAGGTTGATTACTTCCCGATGGGGGAGGATGCGTTTGAGGCAATCTTCCGGGATCTTGAAAATGCAAAGGAATTTGTACTGATCGACTTCTTTATTGTGGCAGAGGGCGGTCTGTGGGACAAAATGCATGATATATTGAAGCGTAAGATCAAGGAGGGTGTCGAGGTAAAGTTTCTGTACGATGACTTTGGTGCGGCGATCCGTACCAGAAAGTATTTTAAGCAGATTCTGGAACATGAGGGCTTTGAGGTACGCGTGTTCAATCCGATCATGAAGTATACAAGCCAGCTTTATATGAATTTCCGTTCGCATCAGAAGATCATGGTGATCGACGGAAAGGTTGGATATACCGGAGGCTTTAATCTGGCAGATGAATATGCTAATCTGGTGGAGCGCTTTGGTGTGTGGAAGGACACCGGAATCCGTGTGCGCGGCGATGCTGTCTGGGGACTGACGGTCGTGTTTTTGCAGATGTGGGAGGCGAGCGGTCACGACAAGGAGCATGTGGATTATCTTAAATATAAGATGATGCAGGATGTTCAGGGAGATACCTGGTGTCAGGTGATCTCAGACGGCCCTGTCAACAATCCGAAGAATCCGATCGAGAGCATTTACAATCAGATGATCATGTATTCTGATCAGTATCTGTACATTACGACACCGTATCTGGTGATTGAGGATTATATGAAGCAGTCGTTGATCGAGGCGGTGCGCCGTGGCGTCGATGTGCGCATCGTGACACCGAATATCCCGGATAAGAAGTATGCCAAGATGTTGACGAACTTTAATTATGGTCCGCTGCTCAAGGGTGGTGTGCGTATTTATGAATACACGCCGGGCTTTATCCATGCAAAACAGATTTTAACGGAGGATGCGGCGATCGTCGGCACGATCAATATGGATTACAGGAGTTTTTACCTGCATTATGAGAATGGTGTGTGGATGTCCGGGGAGAAGATCCAGAATGATATTCACAGGGATTTTGAGAAGATGTTTCAGGAGAGTAAGGAGATCAGCTATGAGGACTGGCAGAGACGTCCGCTTGTCTGGAAGTTGATACAGCCGCTGTTAAATCTGTTTGCAACGCTGTTCTGATGCGGCTGCCTGTGCAGTGGTACGGAACACTTTAGAAAGGTGCGGTTATTGATATGTATACCAATGTATGTAAGCATTGCCATAAGGTTTTTCATTCCAAGATACGGACCTTGTGCTGTAAGGACTGCCGTGCGGAGGATGAAGATCAGTTAGATGATATTGTAAAGTATCTGAAGGAATATCCCAACAGCAATGCACTTCAGATCTCCGAGGAGCTCGGAATTCATCCTTATGTGATCCTCAAGTTCATGGAAGAGGGCTGGCTGGGAGAGTCGACGGGGAGCTTTGAGAAGCTGCCGGATTGAGGTGAGTGTATTGAAGTCATTATAATTATATAGGAAAAGGAGTAATCATGATTCGATATATTAAGGGAACGCTGGAAATGATCGAGGAGGATGCGGTGGTGCTTGACAATCATGGGATCGGCTATCGGATCCTTGTGTCGGGGGCGTTGATGGACAGGCTGCCGGGCATTGGCGGTGAAATGAAGATATATACTTATATGAATGTCAGGGAGGACGCCATGCAGCTGTTTGGCTTTGAGAGTATGGATGAGCTGGAGATGTTCTGTCAGCTGATCACGGTCAGCGGGATTGGTCCGAAGGCGGGATTAAGCATTCTTGGAACGCTGTCGGCAGACGATATCCGGTTTGCGGTGTTGGCAGATGATGCGGCAACGATCGCAAAGGCACCGGGCATCGGTGCCAAGACGGCAAAGAAGCTGATCGTGGAACTCAAGGATAAAATTGCGGCGAGGGAAACGGTCGATGCCGTATTAGAGAAGGCGGCAGAGCGCGGCGGTACGCAGAATACGGCACCGGTGGCAAAGGCGTCCGCAGAGGCGGTCGAGGCACTGGCGGCATTGGGCTATTCTGCGGCAGAGTCATTAAAGGCAGTCAGGCAGATTACGAATGCAGACGAGCTTAGCACGGAGGAGCTTTTGAAGCAGGCGTTGAAGCTGATGTAACCGGCACGGCGTGAAGGAAAGGCGTAACCGGCGCGGTGTAAAGAGAAGATGTAACCGGCGCGGTGTGAAGGGGAAGCAGCAGGAAATCTTGTGGGCTGGACACCGAATTTGGGAAAGGCATGGTTGATTAGAATGGCAAAACGGACGATCAGTACGGAATTTACAGCGGAGGATGCGAAGCTGGAACCGACACTCAGACCGCAGCGTCTGACGGATTATATCGGACAGCAGAAGATTAAGGAAAATCTGGCGATCTATATTGAAGCGGCAAAGCAGAGAGGCGATGCATTGGATCATGTGCTGTTATATGGTCCGCCGGGACTTGGTAAGACGACACTTGCAGGCATCGTGGCAAACGAGATGGGTGTCAATATGAAGATCACGGCGGGACCGGCGATCGAGAAACCGGGAGAGATGGCGGCAATCCTTACAAAGCTTCAGGACGGGGATGTGCTTTTCGTGGACGAGATCCATCGTCTGAACCGCCAGGTGGAGGAGGTACTTTATCCGGCAATGGAGGATTATGTGATCGACATCGTGATCGGAAAGGGACCGTCTGCACGGTCGGTGCGCATCGATCTTCCGAAGTTTACCCTGATCGGAGCAACGACGCGTGCCGGTATGCTGTCAGCACCTCTGCGTGATCGGTTTGGTGTTGTGAACCGTCTGGAGTTTTATACGCCGCAGGAGCTGGCGGCGATCGTGAAGCACTCTGCAAGGATCCTTAATGTGGAGATTGACGAGGAGGGTGCGATGGAATTGGCCAGAAGATCCAGAGGAACGCCGCGTCTTGCTAACCGCCTTTTGAAGCGGGTGCGTGATTTTGCGCAGATCAAGTACGACGGCAGGATCGACAAAAAGGTCACGGACTTTGCGCTGGACCTGTTAGAGGTTGACAAGCTGGGACTGGATAACACGGATCGTCAGATCATCGAGACGATGATTCATAACTTTGGCGGTGGCCCGGTGGGGCTGGAGACGCTCGCAGTATCGATCGGAGAGGATGCAGGGACACTGGAGGATGTGTATGAGCCATATCTTGTCCAGAACGGACTGATCTTAAGGACGCCACGGGGACGTATGGCATCGGATCTGGCGTACCGTCATTTCGGGCTGTCCGGAGAGGAAGCGTAATGCGCAGAAGTACGTGAAACAATATCATAAAAGAAATGAAACACCAGACAGTTATGGAGTCTGGTGTTTTTCACATTATAGGAAACTTGTTGTTTCCTATAATGTGAAAACGCTCCGCGAGGATGCGATCACCGCACAGAGGAAGATTGCGTAAGCAATTGTGCGGTGACGCGCAAAGTGGGCAAGCCCGCTTTGTTCTTTATCCTTAAATGTGACACAAATGTGACAAAAAAATGAATAAATTATGGAAAAGGGGTTGATAAATTCCCAAAAACCAGTTAAAATAAATTTGAAAGTGGTAGAAAGTGGGGGAAAGTGTCAGGGAATACCCAAAAAGTGGAGAGGTGGTGATAGCGATGTTCATGGGTCAGTATGAGCACTCGATCGATGCAAAGGGCAGAGCTATCGTACCGGCGAAGTACCGTGAGGAACTGGGAGACCTTTTTTATGTCACCTGGGGCGTGGACGGATGCCTGTATTTATATCCACAGCACGATTGGGAAGAGCTGGCACAGAAGCTGCAGAGTCTGCCGTCCAGTCATCAGAGCCGTATGATCCAGAGACAGTTAATGGCTTCTGCTTCGGAGGTGACACTGGACAAGCAGGGCAGAATACTGATCCCCGCCAAGCTTCGCAAAAGTGCCGGACTTGAGAAGGATCTTGTCTTTGTCGGCATGATCAACCGTGTGGAGATCTGGGACAAGGATACCTTTGAGGCACAGACACTTGGCAGTGAGATGTCGATGGAAGAGGCAATGGATGCTCTCGGAATCTCTCTGTAAGAAGGGTGCAGCAGGAAGTGGTTAGCCGCTGAAAGGAGACGGGATCATGGAATTTTCTCACAAATCAGTGCTGCTGCATGAGGTGATCGATTCTTTGAATGTGCAGCCGGATGGAATATATGTGGATGGCACATTGGGAGGAGCCGGACATGCCTATGAGGTGTGCCGGAGACTTGGACCGGATGGTCGGATGATCGGGATTGATCAGGACGAGGATGCGATTGCTGCTGCGACAAAGCGGCTGTCTGAGTTTGGTGACCGTGTGACGATCGTGCGGAGCAATTATGAGGCGATGATGGAGGTTCTTCACGACCTTGGTATTGAGAAGGTGAACGGCATTACGCTGGATCTTGGCGTATCGTCTTATCAGCTTGATGCTGCCGAGAGAGGCTTTTCATACCGTGAGGATGCGCCGCTTGATATGCGGATGGACAATCGCCAGGAAGTAACCGCTGCCACTGTGGTAAATGAGTACACAGAAAGCGAATTGTTTCAGGTGATTCGCAAGTATGGGGAAGATAAATTTGCAAAGAACATTGCGAAACACATTGTGCAGGAACGCCGGAAGGAACCGGTTATGACGACGGGCAGACTGGCACAGATCGTAGATCAGTCCATACCGATGAAGTTTAAGAAACAGGGAGGACATCCTGCCAAAAGGACATTTCAGGCAATACGTATCGAGGTGAACAGAGAACTTAGCGTTCTTGAGGATCACATCAGTGAGATGATCGATCTACTGGCGCCGGGAGGGCGCTTCTGCATCATCACATTTCACTCGCTGGAGGATCGCATCGTGAAAAATGCATTCCGGACAGCGCAGGATCCATGTACCTGTCCGCCGAACTTTCCGGTGTGTGTCTGTGGAAAAAAGTCCAAAGGAAAAGTGCTTACGAGAAAACCTGTGCTTCCATCTGAGAAAGAGCTTGAGGAAAATTCCCGCTCGAAAAGTGCGAAGCTCAGAGTATTTGAACATATATAAGCCGGATCAGCCGGCACGACAAATTCTTGCGGATTGGGGGATCCGTAGTTTGTTGAATAAGGTTGACGGCGCGGATTACGGGCGCCGTCAGAAAATGGCACAGAATCATCTGTGATGGGATATCAACCGTGTTCGGTGGACACGGCAATCAAGCAGGGAGGCGTAACAAATGGCGACATCACCAAATTATCGAAGCGGATCACGCCGTGGCGGTCAGTATCGGAGCGGTCAGGGACGTGACGTTTACAGACAGGAACGAAACGGATATGTGTATGGCAATCTCGCACATCAGCTGGAGGAGATTCCGGAGAGAAGAAAGCAGCCGGGGCGAAAAAGGAGAACAAAGACATATCCGCAGCCAAAGCCGGTGGCGATGCCGTCCATTGGATTTTCATCCTTTGTATTTCTGATGGCTGCATTATCATTAGTTCTTGTGGCAGGCTTTATGTATCTGCATGTGCAGTCAGGGATCACGCAGATGAAGAATGAAGTGATCAGTCTGCAGTCAGAGATCGCAGATGCCAAGCAGGAGAATGACGATGCTTATCAGAAGGTTATGGATTCCGTAGATCTTTCCGAAGTCTATGCGATTGCAACAGGTCAGCTGGGTATGATCCAGGCTGTTGACAATCAGGTTTACAAATATGATAATAAAAAGAGTGACATGGTGAAGCAGTACGGAGACATTCCCGCAAGCTCAAAATAACGGGCCGGGTTACAAGGACAGGGATTTATAATGGCAAAAAGAAGAGCAAGAGATACACGTTACAAGAATAAACCAGGCACTCGCAGGATGCGTTTTCGCATCCTGCTGGTGTTTGGTTTTGTTATTTTAGGATGCATTGGACTGACGGCGCAGATCATCCGTCTGAATAAGGTCAAGGGAGACAATTACACGAAGCGTATGCTGGCACAGCAGAGTCACACAAGCAATGCGATCCCGTATAAGCGCGGGGATATTGTGGATACGAATGGCAACAAGCTGGCAACAAGCGTGAAGGTATATAATCTGTTCCTTGATCCGGCGGCGATCTTAAAGGACAAGAAATATCTTCAGCCGACGAAGGATGCGCTGGAAAATGTATTTGGCATTTCCGGCAGCGATGTTGACAAAATTCTGAAGGACAATCCGACATCCCGTTATTACCTGATGAAGGAATACGGGGAATTGGACAAGGACATTGTCACGAAAATGGAGAAGTTGCAGGAAAAGGATGAGAATATCCGCGGTATTCATTTTGAGGAGGAATACAAGAGAGAATATCCGTATTCCACGGTGGCATGTGATGTGATCGGCTTTTGTGCCGATACCAATAGCGGAACCTGGGGCATTGAGAATACCTATAATGATATGCTCAACGGTACAAACGGCAGACAGTTCGGTTATTATGATTCGGAACTGAATCTGGTCAAGACGATCAAGGCGGCGACCAACGGATATACCGTTAAATCGACGATCGATGTCAATGTACAGGGTATCATGGAACAGCATATCCAGAAGTTTATGAAGAATACCGGTGCCAAGAAGATTGCCTGCCTGTTGATGAATCCGAATACAGGAGGCATTGTGGCAATGGGTTCCAACTCTGTGTACGATCTGAATGATCCGCGAAATCTTTCCGTTGCCTATACGCAGGAGGAGATTTCGGCGATGTCCGAGGAGGAGCAGCTTAAGGCACTCAACGAGCTCTGGAGAAACTACTGTATCAGTGATTCTTATGAGCCGGGTTCTACCTTTAAGCCGATTACGGTTGCGGCATGTCTGGACGAGGGTAAGGCAAGCCGGAAAAGCACGTATGTCTGCGATGGTGGACAGCAGGTGGCAGACCGTTATATTAAATGTGTGGCAAACCGTTACGGTGGTCATGGTGCGCTTTCTCTGGGACAGGCACTCATGGTTTCCTGTAATGATGTGATGATGCAGATCAGTGCAAAGCTTGGCAAAGAGAAATTCCTGGATTATATGGATGCGTTCGGCATCGGAAGAAAGACAGGGATCGATCTTCCGGGTGAAGCAACGGGAACAGTCTTTAACAATGATACGATGCATTCCACACAGCTTGCGACCTCAAGCTTCGGACAGAGCCAGACGGTCACAATGGTACAGATGGCTGCAGCATTTTCGGCGATTGTCAACGGAGGTAATTATTATCGTCCACATGTTGTTGAGGAGGTTTCCAGTGAGTCGGGTGCTGTGATACAGGCGGAGGATGATGCCGTGGAGAGCAAGGTGATCACAGAGAAGACCAGCCGCCTTCTGCGCAAATTCCTTCTGGCAACGGTAGAGGAAGGAACCGCTAATCCGGCATCCGTAAAGGGCTACAAGGTCGGTGGTAAGACCGGTACCGCAGAGAAGATTCCGCGTGGACAGGGCAAATACCTTGTTTCTTTTATCGGTTGTGTTCCGGCAAATAATCCAAAGCTTGTCGTTTATACGGTTATTGATGAGCCAAACGTCGAGGATCAGGCACACAGTACCTATGCGACAGAGTTTACAAGCAGCCTGCTCAAAGATATTTTACCAATGCTTGAGATCTACCCATCCGGGAAGAAATCAGATATTACAAAAGCAAGTAAATTAAAGCTGCCATCTACGGCAAAGAGCAATCTGGATGAGGAAGCTCCGGAGGGAGGTTATTCGGATAGCAGCTATGGCGTTGCCCAAAAGGCGGCAGATGATGAAGAGGGTGATACCGGAATGAATAATTAATCGCTTTTGCTAATAGATATTAAGGAATGTCAGTAGAAGCGGAGTGATCCGGTGGATGACGGAATATCTCAAGCAGAGCAGAACCAGACAGAGACAGAGGGTCCTTTTTGTCTATGCAATGGTTGTACTTGTGATGATAGGACTTGCCGGCAGATTGTTATATCTGATGGTAAACAGGGCAGACTATTATGGAGAGAAAGCGAAGAAAGTACATCAGCGTCAGCGTGCTGTTAAAGCGGCAAGAGGCATTATTTATGACAGAAACGGTACGGAGATTGCTTCGAATAAGCCGGTATCAACAATCTCAGTGATCCACAATCAGATTGTGGAGCCGGAGAAGGTGATCGAGGTGTTGTCAACGCTTCTTGATCTTCCGGAGGAAAAGGTCCGCAAACGTGTGGAAAAGGTGTCCTCCATTGAGAAGATCAAGTCGAATGTTGATAAGAAGATTTCTGACAAGATCCGTGATATGGAGCTTGCCGGGGTGATGGTGGATGAGGACTACAAGCGGTATTATCCGTATTCGGAATTTGCGTCAAAGGTGATCGGCTTTACCGGGGCGGACAATCAGGGCATTGTCGGCATGGAGGTTGCCTATGACAAATATCTTCAGGGAACGGATGGAAGCATCCTGACCATGACAACTGCCAGAGGGCTGGAGATTGATGGCAAGGCGGAGGAACGCGTGGAACCCGTGGCGGGAGCAAATCTTTATACAAGCCTTGATGTTAATATCCAGACGTTTGCACAGCAGGCGGCAGAAAAGGTCATGAAGGCAAAGAAAGCCGGGAGTGTGCGCATCCTGATGATGAATCCGCAGAATGGAGAGATCTATGCGATGGTCAATGTGCCGGAGTTTGATCTGAACGATCCGTATACACTGCCTGACAAAAAGGCTGACTCCTATTCGGAGAAAAAGAAGCAGGTAGCACTCAATGGAATGTGGCGTAATGCCTGTGTCAGTGATACCTATGAGCCGGGCTCAACCTTCAAGGTCATTACGGCGTCCTCGGCACTTGAGGCGGGGGTGGTGAAGCTTACAGATACCTTTCACTGCCCGGGCTTTAAGATCGTGGAGGATCGCCGGATCCGTTGTCATAAGACAACCGGGCATGGTTCGGAAACGTTTGTACAGGGCGTACAAAACTCCTGCAATCCGGTGTTTATGGAGGTGGGAGCAAGGCTTGGCGTGGACAATATGTTTCAATATCTGAACCAGCTTGGGATCTTAAGCAAAACCGGCATCGATGTTCCCGGTGAGGCGGCGACGATCATGCATCAGAAGGAGAATGTGGGAGCGGTTGAACTGGCGACCATGTCCTTCGGACAGTCATTTCAGCTTACGCCGGTGCGGCTTCTGTCCACGATCAGCATGATCATTAACGGCGGTACACAGATTACACCTCATTTTGGCGTTAAGCTCGAAAGCAGTGATGGTTCAGCGGTAAAGAAGCTTACTTATCCATCCGCAGAGGGTGTGATCTCAGCGCAGACCTCGGAAACTATGCGGATGATCCTGGAGTCCGTTGTGTCTGAGGGCTCCGGTAAGAAGGCGTATGTGGAGGGATATCAGGTGGGTGCCAAGACAGGAACCTCCGAAAAGCTTCCACGCAGCAGCAATAAATACATTGCCTCCTGCATGGGCTTTGCCCCGGCGGACAATCCGGTTGTTGCCGCACTGGTTCTGATCGATGAGCCGCAGGGGATCTATTATGGAGGCACGATCGCAGCCCCTGTGATCTCCGAACTATTGGACAATGCGCTTCCTTATCTGGGTGTCGAAAGAGGTGAGGTCGTGACCAATGCGCCGGGTTGATTTCTGGCGGTGATTGGATTACAATAATCATTACGAATGAAAAGGCTCTGTATGAGTATCAAAGTACCATTAGAATCCGAAATAAGCATGAGGAGGAATAAGAATGGATTACTTCGATACGGTGATACCGGTGCTGCTTTCATTTTCAATCAGTGTCATATTATGTCCTATTGTCATTCCGTTTTTAAAGTGGCTGAAGTTTGGACAGTATGTCAGAGATGATGGACCCAAAAGCCATCTGAAAAAGGCAGGAACGCCTACAATGGGCGGACTGATCATATTGATCTCTGTCGTTGTGACATCCTCGCTTTATCTGCGTGATTATCCGGAGATCCTTCCGGTGATCTTTGCGACAGTTGGGTTTGGATTGATCGGATTTCTCGATGATTACATCAAGATCGTTATGAGGCGTTCTCTGGGACTGCGGGCATGGCAGAAGCTGGTGCTGCAGCTTCTGGTGACAATTATTTTTGTGTATTATTACACACAGCACCTGCATTACGAGATGCAGATGCTGATCCCGTTTACCGGAGGAATTGCATCCGGAAGATATATTGCTCTGCCGGGATGGTTGTTTATTCCGTTTTTATTTTTTGTCATGGTGGGAACTGTCAACGGCACAAATTTTACGGACGGACTGGATGGGCTTGCATCCAGCGTGACGCTGCTTATTGCTGTGTTTTTTACGGTGGTCGCGATCGGTACGGGAAGTACGGTTGCACCGGTATGCGCAGCGGTTGCGGGAGCGTTGATGGGATTTTTAGTATTTAATGTGTATCCTGCCAGTGTCTTTATGGGAGACACCGGCTCGCTGGCATTGGGAGGCTTTGTTGCTTCGACAGCGCTTCTTCTGAAAATGCCGCTATATATACTGATCGTAGGGATGATCTATCTGGTGGAGGTTCTGTCGGTAATCCTTCAGGTAGGATATTTTAAGATAACCCACGGCAGAAGAATCTTTAAAATGGCACCGATACATCATCATTTTGAACAGAGTGGATGGTCGGAGACAAAGGTAGTCGCTGTGTTTTCAATCGTGACGGCGTTGTTTTGCCTGATCGCACTGGCGGCTCTATAAAAGGTACCGATGAGATAGGAGGAAATCATGGATTTTACAGGGAAACGAGTTCTTGTAGTAGGAACAGGAGTGAGCGGTATTGCAGCGATCAGGCTGTTGGCCGCCAAGGGAGCGAAGCCGGTTGTGTTAGAGGGCAACGAAAAGGCAGACAGAGAGCAGGTTGTATCAAGGATTCCGGAGGGGATTGGGTATGATCTGATCATCGGCAATCTGCCGGAGGAAGTTATGGATACACTGGATCTTGCTGTGTTAAGCCCGGGTGTACCAACGGATCTTCCGTTTGTGATCAAACTTCAGGACAAAAAGATACCGGTCTGGGGAGAGATTGAGTTAGCATATGCCTGTGGCAGCGGACGTCTTGTGGCGATCACCGGAACCAACGGAAAGACAACGACGACAGCACTGACCGGTGCGATTCTGCGTGAGTATTATGACAGTGTATTTGTGGTAGGTAATATCGGTCTTCCTTATACCGAGTACGCTCTGGAAATGAAGGATTCCTCTGTGACGGTTGCCGAGGTCTCAAGCTTCCAGCTCGAAACGATCCATACATTTCAGCCGGAGGTCAGTGCGATCTTAAATATCACACCGGATCATCTGAACCGCCATCATACGATGGAGTGCTACATTGACACAAAGGCGCGCATCGCCGAGAACCAGACGAAGGCTCAGATCTGTGTACTGAATTATGAGGATGAGCATCTTCAGAAGCTGGCAGCAAAGATCCCGGCAGATATTTTCTGGTTCAGCAGCAAGCGACCGCTGGAGCGTGGAATTTGGCTCGATGGAGAGGATATTATCTATAAGGATGGAGAGGAGATCAAAATCTGCACGATTCATGATATGCAACTGCTCGGTGTCCACAACTATGAAAATGTGATGGCAGCAGTGGCGATCGCGATGCATATGGGTGTTCCGGTTGAGTGTATCCGCAAGGCAGTGGCTGAATTTAAGGCAGTGGAACACCGTATCGAATTTGTTCGTGAGGTTGGCGGCGTGAAGTATTATAACGATTCTAAAGGAACGAATCCGGACGCAGCGATCAAAGCGGTAGAGGCAATGGTAACACCGACGGTAGTAATCGGCGGCGGATATGATAAGCAGTCCTCCTATGAGGAGTGGATCGCTTCCTTTGGAGACAAGGTGAAATGCCTTGTGCTTCTCGGAGCAACAGCAGATAAGATCGAGGAAACAGCGCGAAAAGCAGGGTTTACGAATATTGTCCGCGTCGGTTCCCTGAAGGAGGCTGTGGAGGCATCCGCAGTACAGGCGCAGAGTGGTGATGCGGTTCTTCTGTCGCCGGCATGTGCAAGCTGGGATATGTTTAAGAGCTATGAGCAGAGAGGTACTTTGTTTAAGGAGTATGTGAATCAGTTATAATTAGTCCGGAAGGAATGGAAAGTGATATGGCAAGAGTGCAAAATGGCAGACGGGAGCAAACCTCCCGCAGAAACAGCACTGCAGGTGAAAGAAAGAAAAGAGAACGCTATTACCGCCAGTATGATTATATGCTTTTGTTCATGACGGTGGCGATCGCGCTGTTTGGTATTCTGATGATCTACAGTGCCAGCTCCTACACGGCATCAACCAGCCGTTTTGGAGATCCGTTTCGTTTCGTGTCCCAGCAGCTGAGAGGACTGATTCTTGGTGTGGCAGCGATGCTGATCATATCTAATCTGGATTACAGAGAGCTTTATCTTGGGAAGATCAACTGGATCTATATTTTCTATGGGCTCTGTATTGCGATGCAGGTTGCGGTGCTGATCCCGGGGATCGGAATTGAGCATAACGGTGCGAGACGATGGCTGAAGATCGGTGTAGAGTTCCAGCCTTCAGAGTTTACCAAGATCGGTGTGATCCTGTTTGTGGCATATGCGATCTATCAGTCCAGACGTTCGATGGATACTTTTACAGGCTTTTTAAAGCTGATCGGCGTTTATGTCTTACCGGTGGTTGGACTTATCGCGGCGGAGAATCTGAGTACGGCGATCATCGTCGGTGTTATTGCTGTTGGAATGTGTTTTGTGGCGAGCAAACGTAAGAAATACTTCATTGTCTGTGGTATTGTCGGAGTTGCGGCGGCTGCGGCGTATGCTATGATCGGCGGAGGTTTCCGTGCCGGTCGAATCACATCTTGGCTTGACATCGAAAATTCGCCGGGAGGCTTTCAGATCCTTCAGGGCTTATATGCGATCGCATCCGGCGGGATCCATGGAAGCGGGCTCGGAGAGAGTATGCAGAAGCTCGGTTATATTCCGGAGGCATATAATGATATGATCTTTGCGGTTATTTGCGAGGAGCTTGGCATCGTGGGTGCTGTCATGGTGATGGGAGCATTTCTGGTGCTTTTGTGGCGTATCGTCATGATCTCCTGTAATGCACCGGATATTTTCGGAAGCATGGTCTGTGCCGGTTCCATGATACATATTGCGATCCAGGTGCTTTTTAATATCGCGGTCGTAACCAACACGATCCCGTCCACCGGTGTACCGTTGCCGCTGATCAGCTACGGTGGCACTGCCTGTGCGATCATGATGTTAGAGCTTGGACTGGTGCTTGGCGTCTCAAGACAGATCAAGCTGAAATAGGAGGAATTTTTTGAAACACATAAAGATAATCATTGGAGTGATCCTCGGCATTCTGCTTATTGTATCAGGAACCTTTTTCTTCCTGAAGATCACACAGGTGAAGGTTGAGGGTGGAGATATTTACTCGGATCAGCAGATCATAGCATCGGCAATGTCCGACAAATACGCCTATCATACACTGTATTTTCTGGCAAAGAGCAAGCTGGGACATGTGGACTGCCTGCCGTTTGTGCAGGAGATTGATGTGGAATGGGATTCGCCGACCGGAATTGTGCTGCATGTGTATGACAAGACCATCAGCGGCTGCGTCAAATATATGGGGCAGTACATTTATTTTGATAAGGACGGTGTTGTGCTTCAGAGCCTGACAGAGCCGATGGACGGAGTGCCGGTGGTTACAGGCATCAAGTTTGGTAAATTTACCATGAATGAAGCGTTCGAAGTCAAGGATGATACGCTGTTTGAAACGATCATGAATCTGTCCAGACTCATCAGGCATTATAAGGTGAAGGTAGACCAGATCAAGTTTGACGGGAGAAATGTCACTTTGTATTCCGGTAAGGTGGAGGCTTATCTGGGACAAAAGGATTTTTATGATGATGATATGGCAGCACTTGCCAGTGTTCTCAAAAAGACGCGCAAGAAGGATATGGCGGGAACGATCAACATGGAAAATTTCACCTCCGGAGACCGTATTATCCTGAAAACAGCAGGGGATACGCCGGCAGATGGAACATCAGATGCGTCGGATTCGCAGGATGCAGATGCACAGCCGACCGATCAGCCGGATGACGGGCAGACAGAGGGCGATAGCGTGGAATAACAAAACAAACGTTCTCCTTGATTATTCTGTGTTTTCTTAGTATTATATAGAATAGGTTTGGAATGTTGATTTGTTCCAGTTTGAGACAGGAATTAACTGATGATAGCAGATAAGATAAATTATATGAAAAAGAGGAGGAGCAGTCGTGTTAGAAATTAAGACAAGTGAGTCAGATTCATCTGCAAAGATTATAGTAATAGGTGTCGGCGGCGGCGGAAACAACGCAGTAAATCGCATGATCGAGGAAGGTATTCAGGGTGTTGAGTTTGTATGTGTCAACACCGATAAGCAGCATCTGTTAAACTGCAAGGCACCGAATTGTCTGCAGATTGGCGAGAAATTGACAAAAGGACTCGGTGCAGGAGCTTCTCCGGAGGTAGGACAGGCAGCAGCAGAGGAGAACAAGGATGAGATCACGGATATTATCCGTGGTGCAGATATGGTATTTGTAACATGTGGTATGGGAGGCGGCACCGGTACCGGTGCCGCGCCTGTTGTTGCACAGCTTGCAAAGGATATGGGAATCCTTACCGTAGGTATCGTGACAAAGCCATTCTCATTTGAGGCACGTACCCGTATGAACAATGCGCAGTCAGGCATTGACCGCTTAAAGGAGCATGTTGATACATTGATCGTGATTCCAAATGATAAGCTGTTACAGATCGTTGACCGCAGAACTTCCATGGAGGATGCACTTAAGAAGGCAGATGAGGTTCTTCAGCAGGGTGTTCAGGGTATCACTGACCTGATCAATGTACCTGGACTGATCAATCTTGACTTTGCCGATGTACAGACTGTTATGAAGGACAAGGGCATCGCTCACATCGGTATCGGTACCGGTGAGGGAGATGAGAAGTGTCTGGATGCTGTGAAGCAGGCTATTTCCAGCCCTCTTCTTGAGACAACGATCGAGGGAGCATCCCATGTTATCGTCAATATTTCCGGTGATGTGGCACTTCTTGAGGCTAATGAAGCCGTATCTTATATTGAGGAGCTTACCGGTGAGAACTGTAACATCATCTTTGGTGCGATGATCGATGATACCATGACCGAGAAGGTTAAGATCACTGTTATTGCGACAGGACTGGACGGAGAGACACCGGCAGCAATTCCAAGCTTTGCAAAAGCTGTGGCTCCGAAGACGAACTTTGCAACAAGAGAGGGACAGGTTGCTTCCTCTGTTCAGAAGAATGTTTCTGTATCACCGGTTCAGCAGACGGCACCGGCTCCACAGGGTGCGCCTGCGTACAGCAGACCGGCGTCAGAAAGTGGCGAGATAAAGATACCGGTATTCTTACAAAGAAAGAAATAAAATACATAAACGAGAGGGGTTGCCGTAAGGCAGCCCCGTTTTCGCAGTATGGGAACTACCGGTGAGGCGGCAGCTTTGAAGGTATTGTGGCATCACCGACAGAAATGAGGTTATAGAATGGATCAGAAAGATATCAGACAAAGAGAAACGGAGGGACAGGAGACAGCGGTTCTTCTGAAACGGTTGCGTGTATCGGCAGTGTTTCATGCACTGCTTGTATTGCTGGGGGCATTTGTGACGCAGTTTGTCGCATCTATGCTCTGCATGATCGTAACAGGAGCGTATGTACTGTTTGTGCAGGGAAGGACGAGAGAAGATCTGTCAAAGCTTCTGATGGGGTCACTGGGTGACTACTCCATGATCATTTCTCTGGTCTATGCAGTGGGGGCGATCGTGTGGTGCGGCATCCTGTATTACCGCTGGACCTGGAGGGAGCGGCCGTTTTCCTACCGGAAGGCCTTTAAAGGAGCAAGGATTCCATGTGCGATCGCGCTGGGCTTTGGTGCCTGTATGGTATTTAATGTGATCGTCAGTGCGGCGGCAACGTTGTTTCCGGATGCGTTTGTTTCCTATCAGAAGCTGATGGGCAATCTTGATTTCAGAGCGAGTATTCTGACCGTGCCGTATGTTATGCTGGCCGGACCGGTGGCGGAGGAACTGATCTTTCGCGGCGTGATCTTAGACCGCTTAAAGCCGGCATTTCCGTTCTGGGTTGCCAATGTCATGCAGGCAGCACTTTTTGGATTTTTCCATCTGAATGTGATCCAGGGCTTGTACGCTTTTGTTCTTGGTATTTTAATGGGAATGGTTGTGAGGGTGACAGGAAGTATCATCGGCTCGATGATCACACATATTATATTTAATGCGACCTCGATCGGACTTAGTGTTCTGGCAGTATATGCAGAGGACTTCTACCGGAAGACGGCGATCTATATCCTGACAGCGGCAGTGATCTGTTTTATTCTGGGCTTCCGCTATTATGTGCATCAGTATCATGTGGTAATGTCCGAAGAATCACAGACATTGGAATAAATGATGAATTATGATATACTAAAAGATAAGCAAAACCAAAGGCAGGGAGTGCTGAAATGAAAAATGAGAATAACAATCCGAGAAAATCAAATATTATAGGCATTTGCGTTTCACAGCTTCAGAATCATGAAGTGTCTGGTCTGACACATACCATATATCAGTGCGCCAGAGCAAATGGTTATCAGGTTATGGTGTTTGGCTGCTTTGCCAAGATGGATTTTCCGACACCGCATTCCAATGGTGAGGCATCTATTTTTGAGAATATTCCGATGAAGGATCTGAAGGCACTGGTCCTCATGGGGCAGACGATTCTGCACAGGGAGCTGTTGCTGAGACTGCGCGATGAAGCGGTAGCGGTTGGAACACCGGTGATCACGGTGGATTACGAGCTGGACAAATGCTTCAACATACGCCTGGACTACCTGTCCTGCTTTAAGCGGCTGGTGCGTCATGTGATCGAGGGGCATCACAGACATAATCCGTATTTTATGGCAGGGTATAAGGGCAATGCCTTTTCGGAGGAGCGTCTGGACGCTTTTGTTGAGGTGTTAGAAGAGAACGGGATGCCGGTTGTACAGGAGCATATTGCGTATGGTGATTTTTGGGGAAAGCCGGCACGCCGTATCTGTGAACAGTGGATGGAGAGGACAGACGATTTTCCGGATGCGATCATCTGCGCCAATGATACAATGGCACTGGCGGTAATCGATGTGCTGGAGGAGAACGGTTATCATGTGCCGGAGGATGTGATCGTGACCGGTTTTGATGGCATTGAGCTGATCAAATACTGCATTCCGAGGCTGACGACCGGACGTGTTGATCAGGAGGAGATTGCAGAGCAGATTATGCATATTGTGAAACGTGTTGAGACGGATCCGGAGACGGTACCACAGTCTGTGCTGGTGCCATTTCATATTTTGCGGGGAGAATCCTGTGGCTGCATACCGATCCATTTCCAGCCATCGAATCAGTATGTACTGGAGTTAAATGAACGTATCGACACAAAGCAGATTCACATTGACCGGATCTTCGAGATGATGACAGAGATGACGGAGGGGCATTCTATGCTGGATGTTCTGAAGCGTTTTCCGGAATGTGCACCGGATATGATAGACGGGGACTGTCAGGTGTTTGTGAATGAATACTTCTGTTGTCACACAGATATACCGATATCGAAGGGCTTCCAGAAGGATGATATTCTTCTTCTGGTGGAACAGAGGGACGGAAAGATGTCACTTCCGCTCCGTAAAGTGAAAAGCCACAGCATTGATATGATCCCGCAGGAGATCCTTGAGAAGACGGACAGGCTTTTGTATCTTCCGCTGCACTGGCAGAATGAGGTTTATGGTTATATATCGCTGGAATGCAGTGATAAGGAGTTTGATTATGAGCGCCTGAAGGATTTTATGATGGCAATGTCTCAGATCCTTGGTATTGTCAGAAACCAGTCACAGCTATATGATATGTATATCAGGGATTCGCTGACCGGTCTGTACAACCGCAGGGGCTTTTATGGAGAGCTTGCAAGCCGCATGAAGTCGTTAAAAGGAAAGAAATGCTATATCTTTCTTGCATCTGTGGATCTGGATCATCTCAAGAGCATCAATGATACACATGGTCACGGAGAGGGAGATGTAGCGATCCGGGCAGTAGCAGATGCACTTGTCGAGGCGGCAGGAGACAATGGAATCTGTGCGAGATTTGGCGGAGACGAGTATGTCGCAGTCTGTCTCTGGAATGAAGGAAAGGTTCCGGAGGACTTTGTGGCAGGCTTTCAGAAGCGGTTGCTACTGTGGATCGATGACTGGAATAAGGCAGAGAATAAGCCGTATGAGCTGGGAGCAAGCACGGGCGTGATCCTGGAGCCGATCCATGATGTAGATGATATCGACGAGCTGATGAAGAAGGCGGATGATAATATGTATGATTGTAAGGTGGGACATCATAGCATACGGGCAAGACGCAGAGTATAAAGCGTTCAGGGCTTACGCCTGGATGGCAGGGACGATTCTGAACCAATGAACTTATGAAGAAGAATTAAATAAATACCGCAATGTCTGTGCGGTGAGGAAAGGCGGGTGTTGTCATGGGAGATAAAACAGTCAGCGATGAAATGCAAATGTACAGTCATGTGTTTTCTGTTCTCGGAAAATGCACGGATGATTATTTGTTTGTACTGGATCTGCAGAACAACCGGTATATGATTTCGGACAGTGCAACCAAGATTTTTCCGTTTGAAGCGCCAGAGATGTCGAATGCGTTTGAAGCACTGAAAAGTATCGTATATCCGCAGGATTATCCGATGCTGGAGCAGAATCTGCAGGATATTATTACCGGACAGTCAACAGAGCATGATATGGAATATAGATGGGTAGGCAGGAATGGAAAGCCGGTATGGATATCCTGCCGTGGACAGGTTGTCAATGACGCAGATGGAAAGCCGGAATTTCTGATCGGAAGAATTACCGATATCGGCAAGAAGAGTAAGATTGATGGTGTGACCGGTCTGTACCGGGAACATTCCTTGAAGAACCAGCTTCGGAGAATGTCTGAAGAGGATCGGCTGGAGGGATATCTGCTGCAGATCGGTATCGATAATTTCAAGGAGATCAATGAGAAATGCGGCAGTGAGGTCGGCAATGAGGTTCTGCTGAATATGGCAGAATGTATCAAAAAGGTTGTCGGAGATACCGGCAAGGTATACCGTATGGGCGGAGATGAGATGGCAATCCTTGTTCCGGGGATCTTTCATGAGAAGAAAGAGGATCCGGCTAAAGCATTGTACAAGAAAATCCGTGATAAGATCGACCAGATTTTTTCGGAGGGCGGTCATATGATCTATTTCACGATCTCTGCCGGAAGCATTTATTTCCATAAGGAGAACCGGGATGCCGGAAAGCTGATCGAGTATGTTGGCTTTGCATTGCATCAGGCGAAGATCAGCGGCAAGAATAACTGTATGAGATATTCGTATGCCGTTTACGAGGAATATGTCCATGCGCTGGATGTTCAGGAGGAGCTTCGAAAGGACATTGAAAATGATTTTCAGGGCTTTGAACTGTATTATCAGCCGGTGGTCAATATTGCAAAGAAAAAGATCCTTGGAGCGGAGGCACTGATCCGCTGGCGCAGCAAGAAGTTTGGTTTCATGTCACCGGGACAGTTTATTCCGATGCTGGAGGAGACAGGTCTTATTATTCCGCTGGGGCGCTGGATCACGCGGACGGCAATACAGCAGTGTGTGAAGTGGCAGAAGGTTGTGCCGGGGTTCCGGATGAATATAAATCTTTCCTTTGTGCAGATTAAGAAGAGTAATGCACTGCAGGATATTCTGTTTCTGATCGATACGCTCAATGTGGACAAGAGCGTTCTGATGATCGAGGTGACGGAGAGCGGAGAGATTGAGAGCGGCGTGGCTGCAAGAGTTCTGCGTTCCTTTAAGGATGAATCTATCCCGTTAGCGATCGATGATTTCGGCACAGGCTATTCGAATCTTCGCTATGTGAAGGATATGACGTTTGATCTGGTAAAGATCGATCAGTCCTTTATCCGGAATATCACGCGCAGCAAGTATGATTATCTTGTGGTGAAGCAGTTTACCGAGCTGGCACATTCTCTGAATCTGACTGTGTGCTATGAGGGTGTGGAGACGGAGGAGGAGTTTAAATGTGTCCTTGGTCTGAAACCGGATTATATTCAGGGATATTATTTCTCCCGGCCGGTTCCGGCAGAAGAGTTTGAGCAGAAATGTCTCGATCAGCCGGTAGTATTTTAATGACAGAATGAACTACATAATATAAAGCGCGCAGGGAGCGCAGAAAGAGGAAAATTATGGCATGGTATGACAGTGCAGTATTTTATCACATCTATCCGTTGGGACTTTGCGGATGCAACAAAGAGAACACAGGAGTCCCAGAGAGCCATTTTGAGCAGTTGAAACAGTGGGCAAAGCATGCCTGTGATATGGGCTTTACGGCAATTTACATCGGACCGCTTTTTGAGTCGGTGGGACATGGCTATGAGACAACGGATTACAAGAAGGTGGACATCCGCCTTGGTACCAATGAGGATTTCAGAGACTTTGTGGACTATTGTCATGATATGGGAGTAAAGGTCGTTGTGGACGGTGTGTTTAATCATGTCGGACGACGCTTCTTTGCCTTTGAGGATTTGCAGAAGAACCGTGAAACTTCCCAGTACCGTGATTGGTTCTGCAATGTGAATTTTGGTGGCAATAATGAGTATAATGATGGCTTTTCCTATGAGAACTGGGGTGGCTACAATCTTCTGGTGAAGCTGAATCAGCGTAATCCTGCGGTAATGCAGTATCTTTATGATGTGATTCGTTTCTGGATCGATACGTTTGATATCGATGGAATCCGTCTGGATGCGGCAGATGTGCTTGACTTTGATTTCATGAAGGGAATGCGTCATGAGACAGCTCAGATGAAGGAGGATTTCTGGCTGATGGGCGAAGTGATCCATGGCGATTACAGCAGATGGGTCAATGACCAGACGCTTCATTGTGTCACAAATTATGAACTGCATAAAGGACTTTATTCCGGTCACAATGATCACAATTATTTCGAGATCGCTCATACGATCCGACGTTTAAATGACATCTGCCGTGGCAGCCGTCTGTATACCTTTGCGGACAATCACGACGTGGAGAGGATTTATACGAAGCTGAATCAGAAGGAGCACCTAAAGCTGGTAACACTTCTGGTTTATACGTTGTATGGAATTCCCTCTGTTTATTATGGATCTGAGTTTGGCATTGAAGGAAAGAAGGAGCAGGGCTCTGACTGGAATTTACGTCCGTATCTGGAACTGTCCGATTTTGTGGACACCGTAGAGAAGAATCCGGTGACGGCACTTTGTGCGAAGCTTGGAGCAATGAAGAAGCAATATCCGGAGCTGACCGATGGAGCATATCAGGAACTGCATCTGACCAACCGCCAGTTTGCATATGGCAGAGTGTTAGACGGAAGCTGTATGGTGACAGCATTGAATTGTGATGATAATACGGCAGTGCTGGAGTTTGGCGTGCCGGTGGACGGCAAGGTTACAGACCTGCTTGGTTGTGCAGAGAATGTCAGACTTCAGGATGGAAGACTTTGTGTGACGCTGCCTGCCAATACAGGTACTGTACTATATGTTGGACAGAGAGAGGAGGAGCAGGCAGATGATGGATTGTGGAACGCGCAGCCTGTCTCAAAGACAGAGATGTCCACGCAGCCGGAGAGCACAGTTGCGAATCAAGATACAGAGTCGGTGAATGGACAGGAGAACCCGGTGACAGCCTGTGAAGATAATGAAAATGCGCAGGAGGATGCAGCAGGAAAGACGGAAGCTGCACAGGAGACAGTGGAAAACGCAGAAGCCGTAGAAAGCAAGGCTGCTCAAAATGTATCGGGACAGGCCGTAGTGTCCACAAATACGGACACACAGAACACTCCTCAAATAGCAGGAATCATTCTGATGACAGAGGATATGGGACGGATGATGGATTTCTACCGTAATGCACTTGGCTTTGAGATGGAACAGCAGGGAAGCAGAGCGTATTGTAAGAAAGATGATATGGTGCTTACGATGGTCGGACGAAGAGATTATGAGCGTCTTACCTGCCGTGGTTATGGTTATGGCGGTGGTGTGACGAATCATTTCCATCTGCGTATTCTGACCGGAGATGTGGAGAGTCTATATCAGAAATGTCTCGGCTGCGGTGCACAGCATGTGACCGGACCGGCTGGCAATGAGTGGGGCGAGTTTACTGCATGTGTGGCAGATCCGGACGGTAATATCGTTGAGATCGTTGACCGGTAAACGGGTGATATAATGAAAGCATTGAGGCGATACAAGTAAGAAGCTTTGCTTTGAATATGGCTGGGAGATTTCAGATTTTGGGAAAGGCTTGGTAAATATGGCAAGAAGAGATAAGACAAATTATTATCTGGATCTGGCAGATGTCGTATCGAAAAGGGGAACCTGTCTGCGACGTCATTACGGTGCGGTGATCGTCAAGAATGACGAGGTCATTTCCACAGGTTATGTGGGAGCACCGAGAGGACGGAAGAACTGCAGTGATCTGGGAAGATGTATCCGTCAGGAAATGGAGATTCCGAGAGGAGAGCGATATGAGCTTTGCCGCAGCGTTCATGCGGAAGCCAATGCGATCATCAGTGCGGAGCGTGAGAAAATGATCGGGAGTACGCTTTATCTGTCCGGGCGCGAGGTGGCAACCGGACGCTATGTGAAAAACTCCAACAGCTGCTCGATGTGCAAGAAAATGATCATTAACGCAGGCATTGAAAAGGTTGTGATCCGTGACACGCAGGATGATTACAGAGAGATCATGGTGCAGGAATGGATCGACCATGACGATTCCCTGGACGGTGTCCGCGGATATTAATGGCATGTAAGAATAAGAAGCGCGAAACAATTTCAAACTGTTTCGCGCTTCTTATTCTTACATGCAAAGGAAAATGCTTGTATCTCCTTAACTTAAATAGAAAACAGCAGCTCCGTGCTTTTTCAAGGAGACATTGATCGTCTCTATTGCCTCGGCGGTCTGTCCGCTCCAAAGCTCTGTGGATCGTACCGGATGGTAGATTTCAAGATCCTCCAGTGGAATCCGGATCTCACTGTCCTTCTCGTCGGTATTAAAGATAGCGGCATACTGTCCGCCCTCGCTGCTGACAGCGGTCCAGAGGATGTGTTCGGTGCCGTCGATCAGCTTCTGCCATACCGGGTGGGAATGGCGGGCGTTGCGGTGCATTTTCAGAATCTCCTCGTTGGTGATCAGTCCCATTGTGAAATCATCAAATCCGGTCATCTCACCGCCGATGATCAGAGGAGAGCGGAAGATGCTCCACAGAGACATCATTGTGATCTGTTCGTCCTGTGTAAACTCGGTGCGAAGAGCCGGGTCATAGTCTTGCTTGATCGGACCGATCGGCAGCATGTCCGCATCCGGATAACAGCCATGACCGGTGTGAATGCACCACTGTCTTGCACGGTCAAACATATCATAAAGCTGTGACCAGGAATCCCAGAAATCATCGGTGATACGCCACATGTTGGATGTCTGCTTATAAAGCTCAGCCTTCTCGATCAGAGCCGGTCCCGGTGACAGGCTTAAGACCATGTCTCTGCCACAATCCTTTAGCGACTGAGACAAAAGGATCAGCTCAGACTCCTCATGAGGAAGCTCTCTTGCGATGTCATCGCACTTGATAAAATCAACGCCCCAGGAAGCGTAAAGCTCAAACAGGCTGTCGTAATATGCTTTGGCACCATCGGCATCCGGGTTGACACCGTACATATCTGTATTCCAGTGACAGATGCTGTCTGTCTTGGCAATCTGTCTGGCGGTCTGTTTGCTTCCTTTGATCGGCGTGTTCTGATGAACGGCCTGACGTGGAATTCCACGCATAATGTGGATGCCGAACTTCAAGCCGAGAGAGTGAACATACTCTGCCAGCGGAGCGAAGCCCTTACCGTCTGCCGAAGAAGGAAAACGGTTAACAGCGGGGATCAGGCGGGAATATTCGTCCATGCAAAGCTCTGTAAACGGATGATATTCATGGTTCTGTGCCGTTGGCTCTGCCCACTGGATATCCACGGTAATATATTCCCAGCCGTACTGCTTGAGATGCTCTGCCATAAAGGCTGCGTTGTCACGGACAATATCCTCCGTGACAGCGGCACCGTAGCAGTCCCAGCTGTTCCAGCCCATTGGTGCGGTTTGTAGATTCATAGATAATCCTCCGATTCTTTTATTTGCAAAGGTTTGTCACGACCTGATTGATCACCTTGCCGTCGGCCTTGCCTTTCAGCTCGCCCATAACAGCCTTCATGATCTGTCCCTTGTTGCCGGTAGCAATCACATCGGTAAACTTATCGATGATGATTGCACGGATCTCATCCTCAGATAATTGCTTTGGTGCATACTCCTCCATGACGGAGAGGGTAAATGTATACTCGTCCTTCAGATCGGTACGGTCAGCAGGGCAGGTGTCGATCTGCTCCTTGACACTCTTGATTTCCTTAAGGATTGCGCGGTCGACTAACTCCTCAGGAATGTCATCGCGGCATCCCTCATCGATCGCAAGCTTCTTAGCCGCGGATACCAATACGGAAATAGCCTCCTTACGTTCTTTCTCTCTTGCCTTCATTGCGGCGATCATCGCCTGCTGTAATGTTTTAAACTGCATGATATAACCTCCTTAAATGCATAAGCCGGTGTCTTTTCTGGCAGACGGCATATAATTTTTCTGTGTCTATTATAACAAAACAGTCCGAACTCGTATAGCTTTTTTGCATTTTGATTTTGTACATTTGTGGCGGAAATATTGGTTTTAAAGAAATGGATGAATTGAATTCATTTACAAAGTGAATGAATTTAAACATTTTCGCTTTACAATTTGTCTGAGCCATATATAATAGTTAATGTTGCATCATTTTTGTCAATGAAGCAGCAGATTTGAGAGAGCTTATCAATTGATAGAAAGGTTTGGTTATCAGCATGAAAAATGGAATTGAGATCAGATGGCATGGCCGTGGTGGTCAGGGAGCAAAGACAGCAGCGCTTCTGCTGGCAGATGTTGCATTCAAGACAGGACAGAATGTACAGGGTTTCCCGGAGTACGGTCCGGAGCGAATGGGAGCGCCGATCACAGCGTATAATCGTATCAGCTCTGACAAGATCCGTGTTCATTCTAATATATATCATCCGGATTATGTGGTTGTGGTTGATGAGACACTTCTTGCGTCTGTTGACGTGACTGCAGGTCTTAAGAAGACCGGTGCCATTATTATCAACACACCGAAGTCCAGAGAGGAAGTTATGGACGAGCTGGGTAGCTATGAGGGCAGAGTTTACACGGTCGATGCACGAAAAATCTCTGTAGAGACACTCGGTAAGAATTTCCCGAACTCACCGATGCTTGCAGCAGCCGTTGCAGTCAGTGACATCATGCCGAGAGAGAAGTTCATCCATGAGATGAGAGCCTCTTACCAGCACAAGTTTGCCAAGAAGCCGGAAGTGATCGAGGGCAATATGAAGGCACTTGAGTGTGCATATGACGTGGTTGAGGCAGCTATCGAGGAAGATAATCAGATTTCAGCATAACAGGATACAGGGTACAAAAGCAGACAGCAGCCTGTGGTATCCGTTGAGGGCGGAATGTCTTTTACTGCCGATATCATAAACATTAACGAAATGGAGAATACAATGAGAACAGATATTACAAAGATTAACGAGAAATCTCCGCATACCGAACTGACCGAAGGGTTGATGGTATTTGCCGGTGGAACATCCAAGATGTTTCAGACCGGTGAATGGAGAACAAATACACCGATCTTTCATGAGGATTTATGTAAGCAGTGCCTGCTTTGTGCGCCGGTCTGCCCGGATGTAAGCATTCCGGTAAAGGACAGCAAGCGAGGGGCATTTGATTACGACCACTGCAAGGGATGCGGCATCTGTGAGAGAGTCTGTCCGTTTGGTGCGATCGAGATGAAGGAGGGCAACGTAAATGGCAATTAAGGAACGTATGTCAGGTAATGAAGCGGTGGCTTACGCCATCCGTCAGGTGAATCCGGATGTTATGCCGGCATTCCCGATCACTCCATCTACAGAGATTCCGCAGATGGTTTCAACCTATATTGCAAATGGAGAGATGGATACAGAGTTTATTCCGGTGGAGAGTGAGCATTCTTCCATGAGTGCTGCGATAGGAGCAGAGGCAGCAGGTGCAAGAAGCTTAACAGCCACCTCTTCCGCAGGTCTGGCGCTGATGTGGGAGGAGCTTTTGCTGGCTGCATCAAATCGTATGCCGTTAGCACTTACATTAGTCAACAGAACACTTTCCGGACCGATCAATATCAACTGTGACCACTCCGATGGAATGGGCGCAAGAGATACCGGCTGGATCCAGATCTATGCAGAGAATAATCAGGAAGCGTATGATAACTTCATTCAGGCATATCCGATCGCGGAGGATAAGAGAGTACATCTGCCGATCATGATCTGCCAGGATGGTTTTATTACAAGCCACGCCGTAGAGAATATCGAGCTTCTCGAGGATGAGCTTGTCAAGGATTTCGTTGGCGAGTATGAGCCGGAGGAATATCTTCTCAATCCGGGCAAGCCGATCGCCGTCGGACCGTATTCTATTTCCAATTATGCGATGGAAGCCAAGAAGAATCAGGAGATTGCTCTGGAAAATTCTAAGGAGGTCATCTTGGAGGTGGCAGAGAAGTTTAAGGAGCTTTCCGGAAGAGGCTTTGGTCTTTTTGAGGAGTATCGTACAGAGGATGCGGATTATATCATGCTGTTGATGGGATCTGCCGCAGGTACGGCAAAGCAGGCAGTGGATGAAATGCGTGAGCAGGGCAAGAAAGTCGGTGTCTTAAAGCTTCGTGTGTTCCGTCCGTTTCCGGCAAAAGAAATTGCAGAGGCGTTAAAGAACTGCAAGGCAGTTGCAATCCTTGACCGCTGCGAGAGCTACAACGGCAACGGAGGACCCCTTGGCAGTGAGGTAACTGCCGGTCTGTTCCGTCATAAGGTGATGATCGAGGCAGTCAATTATATTTATGGACTGGCAGGGCGTGATTTTACCGTCAGCGATGCGGTTCATGTATTTGAGGAGCTGGAGGATGCCGTAGTCAATGGCAAAGAGATTGAACAGTTCCAGTATATCCGTCTGCGCTAATCGCAGCCGGATCTGTAAATCATAAGACGAAACAGCAGAAAGAGGGAAAATATGAGCGATTACAGTTTGAAAAATATAATGAATAAACCGGAGCGTCTGGCACCGGGACATCGTATGTGTGCCGGATGCGGTGCAACAATCGCTGTCCGTGCGGTGCTTCGTGCGCTGCATGAGGATGATCATGCCGTGATCGGTAATGCAACAGGATGTCTGGAGGTATCCTCCTTCATGTATCCTTACACGGCATGGGAGGACAGCTACATCCACAATGCCTTTGAAAATGCCGGAGCAACCTTAAGCGGTGTGGAGACAGCTTACAATGCATTGAAGAAGAGAGGAAAGCTTCCGGAGGATGCAACATTTAAGTTTATTACCTTCGGTGGTGACGGTGGCACATATGACATTGGCTTCCAGTCCCTGTCAGGAGCAATGGAACGTGGCCACGATATGGTATATGTCTGCTATGACAATGGAGCTTACATGAATACCGGTATCCAGCGCTCCTCTGCAACACCAATGTATGCGGATACAACGACAACACCGGTTGGCAAGCAGTCCGATGGTAAGATGCAGAACCGCAAGGATCTGGCAAGCATTATTGCAGATCATGATGTGGCTTATGTGGGTCAGACAACATTTACTGCTGACTTCAAAGATCTTCACAGCAAAGCCAACAAGGCAATCTACACAGAGGGGTCTTCCTTCTTAAATATCATGACACCATGTCCGCGAGGCTGGAGATACGACACGCCGGATATCATGAAGATCTGTAAGCTGGCAATAGATACCTGCTACTGGCCAATGTTTGAGGTGGATCATGGCAAGTGGAAGCTGACCTATGAGCCGAAGAAGAAGCTGCCGATCGAGGATTTCCTTCGTCCACAGGGCAGATTTAAGCATCTGTTCAAGAAGGGAAACGAAGATCTGATCGTACAGTTTCAGGAGGAAGTTGACAGACGCTGGGAGGATCTGTTGTACAAATGTGCTAGATAGAGAGGAATATCATGACACTTCTGACATATCAGGTATTTAAGACGGTGGCAGAGCAGGGAAGTTTCCGCAAGGCAGCGGATATTCTTGGGCTGACACCATCAGCTATTAGCCACGCTATTTCCGCGATGGAGGGAGAACTTGGCTTTACCGTTCTAAACCGCAGCAAAAACGGAGTGACACTGACGAATTACGGGGAGCATTTGCTCCCCTATGTGAATGCCGTATTAAACAGCGATGAGAGCCTGCAGCAGGCAGTCTCTGAGTTTAATGGTTTGAAGCGCGGAAAAGTGAAGCTTGGCTGCTTCTCGAGTGTATGTACCAACTGGCTTCCGGACATCATGCGTTCCTTTCAGAAGAAGTACCCGGATATCGAGATCGAGGTATTTCAGGGAACATATGATGATGTGGTCTACTGGTTGAAAAACGGAGTCGTTGATCTCGGATTTTTGTCAACCTCCAGTGCAAAGGATATTCCGATAGAACCATTGTGGAGAGATCCTCTGTTATGTATTGTGCCGAAAGGAATGCAGAAGCAGAAGGAGTCCGATTTTATGGATATCGAGGAGATGCAGAATCATCAGTTTGTGACTCAGAGAGAGTCAACTGATGCAGATATCCAGAACTTCCTTAAAGAAAATTCGTTAAATGTGCAGTCAAATTATCATGTGGTAGATGATCTGTCGACCATTGCGATGGTTGCGAACGGATTTGGAATCTGTCTGATGCCGCAGATGGTTATGCGCGATATTCCATATGAGGTAGACTGTTATCCGGTTCAGCCATATGCAGAGCGCGTGATCGGGCTTGCAACGCTTCATCCGGAGTTTATGGCACCGGCAGTGCGTTCCATGTATAATCACATTCTCGAAAATTATCGGGAAGACTTTTGATAGAATTTGCCAAAATTGAATCATCCAAAAAGAAAAGATGTGTCCGATTTTTAGGACACATCTTTTCTTTATCACTTTACAAGGATCTGGCTCTTCATCGGTTTGTCGTTTCGTTTGCGGAGCCGGATCTTTTTGACATTATATTTCTTACCATCGAATACCTTGATGTCGGTGTCAGGCTGTACCAGGGCACCGTACATTACTTCATCGCCGTCGGCAAGTGTGATTCCCTTAAGACCGCGGCTTGTTTTTTTGAATTCGTTGACCTCTGCCAGCGGGAATCCAAGGGACATGCCCTTCTTCGTGATCATGATAACCTTGCGGTCGCCGAAGATGGCATCCTCCGGCATAACCTGATCTACAGCGATCAGGCAGTCATCCTTGTCAAGCTTTGAGGCATTGACCATATATCTGGTTGTCTCAAACTCGATGCCCGATACCTGTTTGACGAAGCCTTTTTTCGTGATGAATAAGAGCTGCGAATTGAAAAGCTCCTCGAAGGAGATGAGTAACAGAGCATTCTCCTCGTTGTTCATCTTACAGAGATTATGGACGAGAGTACCCTTGTCGCGGGCTTTGCCCTTCGGGATATCCTTTGCCTTGATCTGGTACATATTGCCCTGATCGGTAAAGGCACAGAGTTTGTCGGTATTCTTCATCATAACCGTATGCGGGATCTCCTGCAGGGTTTCCGGAGCAAGACGACCGTAGGAAGCACTGTCCATGGACTTGGCATAGCCGAAGCGGTCAACCAGAACATAGATATCCTCCTCCTTGACCTCCTCCACATAATTGGCAACCGTCATATTGCAAAGCTCGGTGCGTCTCGGTCTGCCAAACTGCTTTTTGTAGGTCGTCAGACGCTTTTTGATGACCTTGTGAAGCTTCGGGATGCTGCCAAGGATATCTTCGTACTCGGCGATGTTGGCAAGCAGTGTTTCATTCTCCTGATGCAGTTTCATCAGCTCAAGACCAACGAGGCGGCTGAGTGGCATCGCGAGGATCGCATCTGCCTGTCTCTCTGTGAAGGTAAGTGTCTGTGCCTGATATTCAGAATCCGGATTGCGGAAATTGATACCGTCTGTGATGCCGAGTGTCAGACAGAGTTTCGCCTGCTTAACGGAATTACTGCCGCGGAGGATCTCGATGATCAGATCGATCACATCTGTGGCAACGATCAGACCGGTGACGATTTCCTGACGATCCTTTGCTTTGGCAAGAAGATGCTCATATTCCTTTGTGTAAAGCTCCTCCTGGAAGTGAACAAATTCATCGATCACACCCTTCAACGTGAATGTAAACGGCTGTTTGTCCTTAACAGCAAGGAAATTGACACCGTAGGTATCCTCCAGTGCTGTCTTTTTGTAAAGACCATTCAGAAGGTTCTCGACGTTGCGGTCCTTCTTGACCTCAACGACAAGACGGATACCTTCCTTGGAGGATTCATCGCGGACGTCATAGATCTCATCAAAAACCTTATCCTTCGTGAGAGTCACAAGGGATTCCAAAAGTTTCTGCTTGTTGCCGGCGACGGTATATGGAATCTCGGTGATCACGATGTTCTTACGGCCATAGTCGCTGTCCTCAATCTCGGTTCTGGCGCGAAGTTTTAGCTTACCTTCGCCGGTTTCATAGATCGTGCGGATGTCATCGGCATTGGTAATGATCGCTCCGGTCGGGAAGTCAGGACCCTTAATGTACTGCATCAGCTCATAGGTGGAAATATCCGGGTCATCCATATAAGCGATCACGCCATCGATCACTTCGGAAGGGTTGTGTGGCGGAATGTTGGTTGCCATACCAACGGCGATGCCGGTCGTACCGTTCAACAGAAGATTAGGAAGAGTTGCAGGAAGTACAAGCGGCTCCTTCTCGCTTTCGTCAAAGTTTGGACCAAACGGGACGAGTCCTTTATCGAGATTGTCTAGCATCGTCATGGCTCCGGAGGAAAGACGTGCCTCTGTGTATCGCATCGCTGCGGCACTGTCACCGTCAATGGAACCGAAGTTACCGTGTCCGTCTACCAGAGGGATCGACAGAGAGAAATCTTCTGTCATATGTACCAGTGCATCGTAGATCGAGCTGTCACCGTGTGGGTGATACTTACCCATCGTATCACCGACGATACGGGCACTTTTACGATGTGGCTTGTCCGGTGCAAGACCAAGTTCCTTCATAGCGTAGAGGATACGTCTCTGAACAGGCTTTAAGCCGTCCCGGATATCCGGCAGCGCGCGGGCGATGATAACACTCACGGCGTAGTCGCGGTAGGAGTTGCGCATCTCCTCAGAAAAGTCTAATTGTATAATGGATGAATCCGTTGTTTTCATAATCATACCTCATTTTAAATATCAAGATTGGCGTATTTGGCTTCAGACATGATAAATTCACGTCTCGGTGGAACGTTGCTGCTCATCAGTGTGGTGGTTACCTCATCGGCATCGACCGTGTCACTGATCGAGATCTGGGCAAGGATACGGCTTTCCGGATCGAGCGTTGTCTCCCAGAGCTGTTCTGCGTCCATCTCACCAAGTCCTTTGTAACGCTGGATACCCGTGATCTTGTAGGATTTGTTCTTGCGGAACTTCTCCAGCTCAAAATCGTTAAAAACATAACGTGATAATTTCTTTTTGCCCTTTTTCTTTGTGGTGACCGGCTCGTCCGGCTCCTCATCCGGCGAGATCAGTCCGAGTGCGATATCCTCCTCGCGCTGCTTTGCTGCCTGGCTGACTGTCTCATAGTCGACCTTGTAAAGAGGCGGCAGACCGCGGTAGATCTTGCCGGCGTAAATAAGCTCCGGCATAAAGCGGTAGAAGAAGGTCAGCAGAAGTGTACTGATATGGGCTCCGTCTACGTCGGCATCGGTCAGGATGATGATCTTATCATAACGGAGCTTACTGATATCAAAATCGTCGCCAATGCCGCAGCCGAAAGCAGCGATCATAGATTTGATCTCATTATTCAGAAGGATCTTCTCAAGCGTTGCCTTTTCAACATTCAGGATCTTACCACGCAGTGGAAGTACAGCCTGTGTCTTGCGGTTACGGGCTGTCTTAACAGTACCGCCCGCAGAATCTCCCTCGACGATATAGACCTCGCATTCTTCCGGCTTACGGGAGGTGCAGGCGGCAAGCTTGCTCTTTGTATCGACATCGTTGAGCTGTTTTAAGACAGCGGTTCTTGCCTTGTCGCCCGCCTTACGGGCGTTGTAGGATTTCATGGAGTTTTCGAGAATCGTACGCAGGATCTCAACATTCTTATCGAAATAGCGCTGGACCTCGGTGCTGAATACATCATCCACGGCAGTCTTGGCATCGGTGTTGCCTAACTTTGTCTTCGTCTGGCCCTCGAACTGCGGATCCGGATGCTTGATGGAAATGATCGCAACAAGACCGTTACGGATGTCCTTGCCGTCGAAGTTCTCGTCCTTATCCTTCAGTATGCCGAGCTCTCTGGCATATTGGTTCATCACGCGGGTGAGAGCAGTTTTAAAGCCGGTCACAAGAGTACCGCCGTCCACAACGTTGATACGGTTACAGTATGGATTGATCTGCTCCGTGAAGCTGGTCGTGTACTGAAATGCGACCTCTACCTCAATATCGCCGCTGGTTCCTTCAATATATATCGGTGTCGGGTGAAGTGTGACGGCATCGCGGTTGATATAGCTGACAAAGCTCTGAATACCAAACTCCTCCTGATAGGTGATGGTTTCGTTCTCTGCCTCGTTCGTATAGATCAGCTTTAGGTTCTTATTCAGAAAAGCAATCTCCTTGAGCTTTTTCTTGATGACATCCGGTTTAAAGGTGATTGTCTCGAAAATCTCGGCATCCGGATAGAAGATGACCTTTGTACCGGTGTTGGATTTGGCACACTTGCCGATGACAGGAAGCTGACCGCCCTCAAGCTTCGTCACGGGATGTCCTCCATCACGGTATTCATCGCGGTAAAGCTTCCCGTCTCTGCGGACCTCTACGATCATATGGGAGGAGAGGGCATTGACCACGGAAGAACCAACGCCGTGGAGACCACCGGATACCTTATATACCGTGCTGTTAAACTTGCCGCCGGCATGAAGAACGGTATAGACAACGCGAACGGTAGGGATCTTCTGGGTTGGATGGATGTCTACAGGGACGCCTCGTCCGTTATCCTCGATGCAGATGCCACCGTCCCTTTGCAGGGTAATATGTATTTCGCTGCAAAAGCCTGCAAGCTGCTCATCGATGGCATTGTCTAAAATCTCCCAGATCAAATGGTGCAGACCGCGGGAACCGGTGGAGCCGATATACATGCCGGGACGTTTCCGGACAGCTTCCAGTCCTTCCAATACTACGATTTCTTTTCCGGTATACTCACTCATACTGTACTCCTTTTCTGTTTCGTGCAAACATACATTCGTCATCCACCATACCATAAAAATGAAAAAAAAGCAACAAAACGCATGATCCGCCCGTGTTTTATCTTGCAAGCGGAGAATGTTTTTGGTATATTATGATGCGGGAGCATGAATGAAATGCTTCTCCGTGTTTGTTAAGCGTGCAATTATATAAAGGAAGGAAGTTTTACGGATGAAAAAGATACCATTTGTGACGAAGGAACAGGTCGAGGAGATTGCAAAGACATATCCGACCCCTTTCCATATTTATGATGAAAAGGGGATCAGAGAGAATGCAAGACGCCTTAAGGCAGCATTTGCATGGAATAAAGGCTACAGAGAGTACTTTGCGGTAAAGGCAACACCGAATCCGTTCATTCTGAAGGTTCTTCAGGAGGAAGGCTGTGGCGTTGACTGTTCATCCCTGACAGAATTGATGATGTCTGAAAAGTGCGGTTTTTCAGGCAGTGACATTATGTTTTCTTCCAATGTGACACCGGCAGAAGAATATGTAAAGGCAAAGCAGCTTGGTGCATTTATCAATCTGGATGATATTACACATATTGATTTCCTGAAGGACTGTGCAGGCATTCCTGAGACGATCTGCTGCCGTTATAATCCGGGTGGAGTATTCCAGCTTGGAACAGATATCATGGATAACCCGGGAGATGCCAAGTACGGTATGACAAAGGAGCAGATGATCGAGGCGTTTAAGCGTCTGAAGGAGCTTGGTGCAAAGCGTTTTGGTATCCATTCCTTCCTTGCCAGCAATACCGTATCCAACGATTATTATCCGACACTGGCAGGTATTCTGTTTGAGCTTGCTGTTGAGTTAAAGGAAAAGACCGGTGTAGATATTGCATTTATCAATCTCTCCGGCGGTGTAGGTATTCCATATACACCGGATAAGGAGCCAAATAATATCGAGATCATCGGCGACGGTGTGCGTCAGAAGTTTGAGGAGATCATGGTTCCGGCAGGTCTTGGTGATGTTGCGATCTTTACCGAACTTGGTCGTTTCATGCTGGCACCTTATGGAGGCCTTGTAACAAAGGCAATCCATGAGAAGCATATCTATAAGGAATATATTGGTGTAGATGCCTGTGCGGCAAATCTGATGCGTCCGGCAATGTATGGTGCATATCATCATATTACCGTACTCGGAAAGGAAGATGCACCATGCGATCACAAGTATGATGTAACGGGATCTCTGTGCGAGAACAATGATAAGTTTGCCATTGACCGTATGCTTCCGAAGATCGACATGGGTGATTATCTGTTTATCCATGATGCAGGAGCACATGGCTTTGCAATGGGATATAACTACAATGGACGCCTTCGTTCTGCAGAGCTTCTTCTGAAGGAAGATGGAAGTGTGCAGATGATCCGTCGTGCAGAGACACCGGCTGACTATTTTGCAACTTTTGATTTCTGTGATATTCTGAAATAAGATCATATTCCAATGGAATAATGTTTCAAATTTAACACCTTTTTTCAAAAAGGTGTTAAATTTTTTGAAAAAAACTCCGATACACATATAGAGATCATGAAAATGTATAAATTTAGGTGGTGATATTTATGAGAATTGATGCATACAATCAGGTCAGTCAGCTTTATCAGGCATCCAGACCGCAGAAGGTCGCAAAGAAAAGCGAAACCACTGTAAGGGATCAGTTTACGGTATCCAGCAAAGGCAAGGATTACCAGACAGCGAAGAAGGCACTTGCAGCAGCTCCTGACATCAGAGAGGAGAAGGTTGCAGCATTAAAGGAACAGATTGCATCCGGCAGCTACAATGTGTCTGCTCAGGAGATTGCAGATTCTGTTGTGAGCAAGTTTTTTGATTCTAGCATCTGATGAGGAATGAGGTAACCCATTGGCGAGTTTAATGGAAGAATTGATTACTGTTCTCGGACAGGAGAAGGAGATCTACGAGAAGCTGATCCCTATCTCCGAGCGTAAGACGGCAATATTGATCAGGGAGGATCTGCCGGAGCTTCAGAAGATTACGGACGAGGAGCAGAGCCTGCTGGATGCGGCATACGCAGCAGACAGGAAGCGAGAGAAGATCATCGCGGATATCGGTGTTGTTTTAAACAGGGATCCAAAGGAACTGGATCTTACAACACTGGCAAAGCTGATGGCGAGGCAGCCTGCAGAGAAGAAACGGCTCAGCGAGCTTCATGATTCACTGAAGCCGGTGATGCAGCAGCTTGTCAATGTCAATCAGCGCAATAAAGAATTAATCGAAAATTCCCTAGAAATGATTGAATTCAATATGAATTTTATTCAAAGTACACGGATGTCACCGGGGAGCAATAATTACAACCGCAATGCGTCAAGCAGCTACGGGATCGATATGGGACCGGGCGCTTTTGATGCCAAGCAGTAATTATTCCGAACCAGCACCTTCGCTGGTTCAGACCAATGAATTGGGGCGCTGGAGACATTCGCTTTTTCCATTTATAAGGGAGAGCTTAAGATAGAGATAGAAAGGTGCAGGTAATCGTATGGGAAGCTTATTTACCAGCTTTAATACCGGTGTGTCAGGGCTTCACACAGCCCAGTCGGGATTAAATACCACATCCCATAATCTTGCCAATGTCAAGACAAAGGGATATACGAGACAGCAGAATATACAGACGGATCGTTATTACCAGAATGTCAAGGTGGCAGTCGACGGTTCACAGATCCAGACGGGACTTGGAACAACCGTTTCCGCCATCCGCCAGATCAGGGATGCGTTTCTGGACAAGGAGTACCATCTGGAAACAGGACGTAAGGCATTTTACGAGAAGTTGTCAGAGACATCTGGAGAGATCGAGGATATTTTCGGCGAGACGGAGGGCATGGAGTTTCGTAATAATCTCCAGTCTCTGTGGAATGTGATGCAGGAGATGGCAAACAATCCGGAGGACATCACCAAGAGACGGCTTTTTGTTTCAACGGCAGAGTCTTTCCTGGAGACGGCACAGAACATTTACACCCAGCTCAATACATATCAGGTCAGTCTGAATAAGGAGATTAGTGACCAGGTCGACCGGATCAATACGATTGGCGAGACAATTGCTTATTACAATAAGGAGATTGCGAAGATCGAGGCAGGCGGCGTGGAGAATGCCAACGATTACCGTGATGCAAGAAACCTTCTTTTGGATGAGCTGGCAACCTACACGAACTTCAATTATCAGGAGGATGAGAAGGGCAGCATCCAGGTGTATATCGAGAATGCATTGTTTGTGGATGCGGGAGTCAGCTATCATCTTGGCTGTGAGAAGATTCCAGAGAATGGCTTCTACACGGTGCGCTGGATGGATAACGGATATGGTGATGCGTTTGATACCTCAGAGGCATATTCCACGGAGCGAAAGACTGATGTCGGCTCTCTGCGTGGTATCTTGACGGCAAGAGGTCTTAAAATCGCCAACTACTCGGATATTCCGGATCAGCCGCAGAAAGAGGATTTCATTGACAACAAGGGTGTGTTTGACGAGACCGCATACAAGGTTGCACAGAATAAATACGAGGCGGCGGTTTCCGCTTACAATAATACAACGGGCAATTCGATCATTACGCAGATCCAGGCACAGTTTGACCGTCTGATCCATAATGTTGTGACAAAGATCAATGATGCATTTGCACCCAATATTGAGATTAAGGGCAATCAAGTGAATCTTGGTACAGTAACGACAGCTACGACAGCAGACGGGGAAGCCTTTGATATGACAAAGCTTACCGGCGGAAAGTACAAGGTGTTGGATGTGATCAATTGTCCGGTCGGGGCGGATGATCATGAGACAATCGGCACAGAGGTATTTTCGAGAGGGCAGATCGATCGTTATCAGAAGATTACCCTGAACGGACAGATTTATGGAAAGGATGCGGACGGCAACGATATTCCGCTGGCACAAAAGACCGTAGATGCGGACGGCAATGAGACATATACATTGTATCTGTATAATGAAGAGAATGAAAGCGACATCGACTGGATGTACACGCTTAACAGTATGGTGATCAACAAGGAGCTGACCGCCGATTACTCCCTGCTGGAGGTTAAGGCGAATCCGGAGCTGGGACTGGATGGAGCGTATGCATTCGGACAGAATCTGTTTCAGGATCTTTTACATTCCTGGGATGAGGATCTGGGAGTTCTTGATCCGAACTCACAGGCATCCTACAATTTCGACGATTATTACACCAATATGATCGGTGGTCTTGGCATTCGCGGAAACGACTGGAATAACATGGTCGATTACCAGACGTCTCTGGCGGAGAGCATAGAGGACAAGAGGCAGCAGGTGGCCGGTGTTTCCTCGGATGAGGAGCTTGTCAATATGATGAAGTATCAGCATGCATACAATGCGGCGTCCCGTTATATTAATACTATCGACAGTATGTTAGAGACGCTGATCGAACGACTCGGATAGGAGGAAGAATATGCCATCTACATTTTTTGGATTAAATATAGCGACATCGGGTATGAATGCCTATAACATGGGTTTAAATACAACGGCGCATAACATTTCCAACCGCAACACCAAGGGATACAGTAAGCAGTCTGTTGAGCAGAAGGCAGGGATTCCGCTGAGTCTGCGCACTTCATACGGTATGCTTGGTACCGGTGTGGAGGTTACGGATATTGTCAGCAGCCGTGATGATTACTATGACTATAAGTACCGTAAGAGCAATTCGGTTTATGGAAGATACAGTACGTTAGATCATTATCTGCAGGATATTCAGGGATATCTTTATTCCAAGGATGCAGAGTCCGGCGGTATCACCAATGCACTGGATGATTTCTTTAAGACCGTGACGCAGCAGACAACAGATGCATCTGATACCACGATGCGTCGTCAGGTATCCGGATCCGCCGATACGCTGATGAATTTTATCCGTGAGACAGCCGATAATCTGCAGACGGCACAGAAGGAGATCAATGCACAGGTGAAAAGCGCCGTGGACAAGATCAATTCCTATGCCGGACAGATTGCTTCCCTGAATAAGCAGATCAATACACTGGAGGTAAATGGTGGTTCTGCAAACGATCTGAGAGACCAGAGAGCAAAGGTGATTGATGATCTTTCTGCTCTGGTTGATGTGGAGGTCGAAACATCTGTCCCGAAAGACGGACAGGGCACAGAAGAATTTCTTGTATTTATCGGTGACAGTGTACTTGTCGATACGTATATGACGAATCAGATCGAGCTTGTGGCCAAAACGACCAAGGACAACCAGACGGATTACGATGGTCTTTATGAACTTCGCTGGAAGAACGGACAGGATTTCAATATGCGCAGCAGCATTCTCGGAGGAGAGCTGCAGGCACTGTTGGAGATGAGAGACGGTAATAATTCCGAGAACTTTTCGGCAACGCTGACCGGATATACAAAGGGTTCTGCACAAAAAGCGGGAACGATCACGCTGAAGGCTTCCCAGGCTGACGGCGCATGCAGTGACAGCTCCTGGGATCTGTCGAAGCTTAATATTCCGGAGAGCGACGGAAAGCTTAAGATCTACAATTATGAATTTGAATATGATTCCTTTGAGGTATCTGTCAGCGCCGATGGAAGTTATGAATATACATTTACTTTAAAGAAGCCGTTAAATGAAGGACAGAGTGGTCATTTAGAAACCGCCTTGAACAGAGACAAGACTACCTCCACGATCGGAGACGATGTGGGATTTCGAGGCATTCCTTATTATATGGCACAGCTGAATGAGTTTGTGCGTACCTTCTCTGCCAATGTCAATCAGATCCAGAATACCGGATATGATCTTTATCAGGAAAAGGGCTGTGATCTTTTCGTGGCGGCTCCGCTTGCGGATGGAACAGAGTATGAGATGGCAGAGCTTTTGTACAATAAGACGGAGGGCTGTTATTATCTGAACGGCGAGGCGCAGAAGGGTCTTGCCGGCGCGGATGTGGTCTATACCTTCTCCTCGAAGACGCAGAAAGGACAGAAGCTGTCTTACTACAGCATGACCGCATTAAATGTACAGGTATCGGAGGATGTGTTGAGCGATGGAAAGAAGCTGGCGTTTTCTACGGAAGCCAATGCCGGTGTAGCTTCCTTTGATAATCTCAGCAGATTTTCGGCACTGCGGGAGGATAACACTATGTTCAAGCAGGGAATGCCGTCCAACTTCCTTGCGATTATGACGGCAGCAGTCGGTGTCGATGGTACAAAGATCAATGACTGCACCACCAATTCCAAGAATATTGTGGATGGGGTCGAGAACCGCCGTTTATCCAAGTCCGGCGTTGATGAAGATGAAGAAGGAAAGAACATGATCGAGTATCAGAATCTTTTGAAATATCAATATCGTGTCATTTCGGTAATGAATGAGGTACTGGACCGCCTGATCAATTCAACAGGTGTATAAGACAGAAGGAGCGTGTGAAATATGAGAGTAACCAATTCAATGATATCCAACAGTGCGCAGACGCATATTGGAAATGCCAAGAGCAGTCTTTTGAAATACGAGGAGCAGTTTACTTCCGAGAAAAAGATCCAGAGACCATCGGATGATCCGACGGTGGCAGTACGTTCCTTAAAGTACCGTAGTACCATATCCCAGATCAAGCAGTATGTGGAGAAGAACGTGGAGGACGGTCTTTCATGGATGGATACGACAGAGTCTGCCATGAAGAACATCAACTCCATTCTGGTCAACATGAAGGGATATCTTGATCAGGGTGCCAATGACTATCTGGCGCAGGACGAGCGTAATTCCGTATTATCCGTATTAAAGCAATATGTTTCCTCTGTGTTTGAGGATGAGGCAAATGCGGATTATTCCGGAAGATATGTGTTTACCGGTTATCGTACGGACACATCACTTCTGTTTGATGAATCCACGAAGAATCTGGCATATGACATCAAGGAGAACTTCAAGTATACAGATATCGGAACGGTCAATGTTGTTACCGGTATGGTGGAGTACAAGAAAGGAGCAGATGCGCAGAATTATGCAGACCAGATGGCTGCCATTGAGAAGAAATCCTTCTATAAAGTTCAGCTTGCATATAAGAATTGTTCCGCAGCCTCCTATGCTTCTGTCAAGGATGGCAAAGATGCAGCAGAGAATTATGTGACACTGACGACAAGCTATAAGGGCACTGACGGAACGGATGTCGAGAAGGTCTATAACCCGGTGACAAGGGCTTCAACGGATGCGAATGCCTATGAGGTTGGCGATGATGAGGTCATTTACCTTTATGATACCGGAGAGATGCTGATCGGCAAGAATGTTTATACAGAGATTCAGGAGAATCAGGCTGATTTCCGGGCAAATTACTGCAAGACAGAGTTTGACAAGAGCGATATCCGCCCGGAGATGTACTTCGAGTGTCAGAGCTACAATAAGGTTTCCAAGAAGGAGACAACATATGCGGATCCGGATGGACAGGAGATCAAGTATGAAGTAAACTTCAGCCAGAATATGACTGTGAATACACAGGCGAGAGATGCGATTGATACGGATATTTACCGTGTGATCGATTATCTGAGCAATGCGATCGCCGATGTTGATGAGGTGGAGAGCCGCATTGCGAATGCAAACAAGATGATCGCCAATACCACGGATCCGGATGAGTTAGAGAAGCTCAATGCGTATAAGGAGTCTCTGGAGACGGAGAAGTCTCTTCGTGTCACGGTGATGACCGAGGCGTTTGGCAAGGGACTGACCATGGTGGATACAACACAGAAGAAGCTGAATGTTGCAGTGGCAGATCTCGGTACACGCTATGATCGTCTGAAGCTTACATCCGATAAGCTTGCAGATCAGAAGGTTGATGTTGAAGAGCAGCTTTCCAACAATGAGGATGTTGATATTTCGGATGCCTATATCAATCTGACTCAGGCAGACAATCTGTATCAGTATGCTCTGACAGCCACATCAAAGATCCTTGGCAATACATTGTTGGATTATATTTAATATGATGGGCTGAAAGCAGATCGTTGCAAACTGCCCGGTAATGGAGTGAGACGTGGTATTATTTTACAAAGAAAAGAGGGTGAACTATGTTAATTGATACAAGATATTTTGGGGAGATCGACATGGACGAGAAGAAGATCGTTCATTTTGAACATGGATTATTCGGTTTTGAGGAGTACAAGGACTATACGATTCTGTACGATTCGGAGAGTGAGAAAGAGCCGTTTTTCTCATGGCTGCAGTGCACGACAGAGAAGTCACTTGCCTTTCCGGTCGTGAATCCGCTGAAGGTAAAGTCCGATTATGATCCGGTGGTGGAGGATGAGCTGATGAAATCACTCGGTGAGTTCGGCGAGGATGATCTGGTGGTTCTTGTACTGGCAACGATCCCGCCGGAGGTTCAGAAGACATCGGTGAATCTGAAGGCACCACTCATTATTAATGCAGGCACCAGAAAGGGTGTACAGCTTGTTGCAGACAATCAGGACTATGAGATAAAGCATTATCTTATGGCACAACATTAAGGAGGTGCAGATATGCTGGCATTAGCGCGCAAGAGCAATGAATCCATAATGCTTGGAAATGACATAGAGATCACGGTTCTGGAGATCAAGGGTGATCAGGTAAAGCTTGGAATCAAGGCACCGAAATCAGTACCGATCTACCGTAAGGAGATTTACCTGCAGATCCAGGAGGAGAACCGGCAGGCAGTTCGGGAGGTGGATGTAGAAGCTGTCAAAAATCTGTTTGGTGGTCAGCAATAGGCGTATTTGTGGAGAAATTTGGAGGGAGATGTAATGATTTCCCTCCTTTTTGCCGATATAGTATCCAGAAGTAACAAATTTAGATAAGCACACGGAGGTGTTAGGGATGAAAATCGAAGGATTGGGAAGTGTTAAGACAGGCACGGAAGGAGATTTTGACACTGTGAAACCGGTAGAAAGTACGACTGGCAGAGGGACGGCATCGCCGATAACGGCGCCGATCGTCACGAAGGTAGTGACCGAAACGGGAGCACCGATGGGGGGGCAGGAAGGCGGAGAAACGGAACAGCCCGGCGCAAAGGATCCGACACAGAAGACCATTGATGCCATGATGTCAGAAGCCAATCAGAAGCTCAGCAAGACAAGATGTGAGTATTCCTATGATGAACCGACCAGAAGAGTTTCTATTAAGGTTTATGATAAGGAGACGGATCAGCTGATCCGCGAGGTGCCACCGGAGAAGTCTCTGGAGGCATTACAGAAGATCTGGGAATTAGCCGGCATCATTGTTGATGAGAAGAGATAAAGGTTTTTTAGAAAGGGAGGGTTATTATGCCACTTAGAATGACGGGAATGACTTCAGGACTCGATACAGATTCCATTGTTTCTGCGTTGATGGAGGCACAGACAACCAAGAAGACAAAGGTCGAAAATAAGAAAACGAAGCTGGAGTGGACACAGAATATCTGGACAGGTCTGAACAAAAAGCTCTACAGCTTTTATACGGATTCTGCCGGAAAGATGCGTTTCCAGTCAAGCTACCAGACCAAGAAGGCAGCATCTTCCGATGCTTCCATATTGACAGCAACAGCACAGTCAAGTGCGTCCAGCGGTTCTTACACGGTTAAGGTTAACCAGCTTGCAGCTGCACAGTATGTGACAAGTGCGAAGGTTTCTGCCAAGTCAACCGATGCCTCCGGTAAGGTAACAGAGAGCAAGGTGACATCTGACACGAAGCTGTCTGCTCTTGGCTTTGATACAGAGGGAGATACCACGATTGAGATTACAGCCGGTGAGAAAACGATCAATCTGAACGTGGATGAAACTACCACAGTCCGTGATTTTGTCAATGCACTAAAGGATGCCGGTCTGAATGCGTCCTTTGATGAGAAGCAGGGACGTTTCTTTATCAGTGCAAAGGAGAGCGGAGCAGACGGTAAGTTTACGATCACCAGCAAGACGATGACCGGAGAGCAGGTTGCAGCACAGAACAAGCTGATGGACTCGGTGGATTATTCAAATTTGTCTTCCGGTGATCAGGACACGGTCAAAAAGATCCTCAGTGATCTTAAGAACGCACAGGATACCAGTGCTGCAGCAGATGCAGAGAAGAGTCTGCAGGATATCTCAGACCGCACGGCGAAGGAGAAGGCAACAGAGTATTATAAGAACAAGCTTACGGATGATATGCTTTCCAAGTACAAGTACGAGACAGATGGCACGGATGGCAACGGTGATGCACATAAAGCCGGAGATATCGATTACAGTAAAGTGAAGCAGGCATTGCAGGAGGCTGGTCTGGACAATAATGTCTACACAGAAAGTGATCGTCTGATCGTACTGAAGCAGAAAATCATCGAGCCTGCCGTGACAGAAAAGCTCGCTTCTGAGGAATATACCGGTAAGATTGACAACGCAGTGACAAGCGGTCTGGGGGATGCAGGCATCGAGAAGCAGAGTGAACGCTACGCAACGATCAGTCTTGCCGTGAATGGTTATGCGCAGGCAATGAAGGATGGCACAGAGCAGTCAAAGGAATCAGCACTGAAGCTTCTTGGTATGGATGATATTGACGGTTCTGCGGTCAAAGAGAGTGCAGATGGTACCGGCATGGTTGTTATCGAGGCAGCTGATTCTATTGTGCAGGTCAATGGTGCAACGCTGACCAGCAGCAATACAACACTGGATGTCAATGGACTGTCCCTGAATCTGGTCTCTGCCTCTGACAGGGAAGTAAAGGTTACCGTATCCAATGACAGCACTGCTGTTTATGATGCGATCAAGGACTTTGTAGAGCAGTATAACTCCGCATTATCGGAGATGAATAAGTATTATTATGCAGATTCTTCCAGAGGATATGATCCGCTGACCGACGATCAGAAGGAAGCAATGTCCGATGAGGAGGTAGAAAAGTGGGAAACAAAGATCAAGGATTCCCTGCTTCGTCGTGATTCAACACTCAGCGGTATTCTGGAGACCTTCCGTACTTCCCTCACCGGTATTACGGTGAAGGCATCCGATGGTAAGACATATTCTCTTGCAAACCTCGGTATTACAACCGGTAAGGATTATAAGGAATATGGTCTGCTTCATATCAAGGGCGACGAGGATGACACTGATTATGCAGATTCCGAGAATACATTGCAGTCCATGATCAACAGTGATCCGGATATTGTCATGGAGGTTATGTCAGGAATCGCATCGAACCTGTACAATAATATCAACAAGAAAATCTCTACCACCACAACGATGAAGAGTGCGTTGTCCTTCTACAATGACAAAGAGATGACAAAGCAGATGACGCAGTACAAGAAAGACATCAAATCGTGGGAGACGAAGCTGTCTGACATGGAGGATCGTTATTACAAGCAGTTTTCCGCAATGGAGACAGCACTTTCCAAGCTTCAGTCGCAGCAGAATTCGTTGGCAAGCTATCTTGGCAGCAACTAGGATTTGCAGGTGCGTATAAGAGGAATTCAAAAGGGAAATAATTCGCAGAGTTTCGGAATAGCTTTAAAGCAGGATCTCTGCCGGGAAATGGAGTGACATATGGCAACATTTAACAGAGCAGCACAGATGTATCAGAAAAATGCCGTACAGACAGCGTCGCCGGCAAAGCTTACCCTCATGCTTTATGATGGAGCAGTGAAGTTTACAAACATTGCGATCGAAGCCATCGAAGCGGGGGATATTGAGAAGGCTCATAATAATATCGTGAAGGCACAGAACATTATCGTAGAGTTTCGTTCCACACTGGATATGAAGTACCCGGTGGCAAAGGATTTTGATGTGGTTTACGATTATATTTACCGCCGTCTGGTGGAAGCCAACATGAAAAAGGACAAGGACATTCTGGTGGAAGCACTGAAGCATATCAAAACCATGCGGGATACATGGAGAGAGGTTATGAAGCTGAATAATGTTTCATAACAAAGGAAATGAGGAAAATGATGGATAATATAGGAGTGTATGTTTCTGCATTGCAGGAATCCTTACAGAAGAAGCTGGATGTGCTGCTCGAGCTTTTAAAACTGACAAAGGAGCAGGGTGCGATCCTGAAGGAGAAGGAGCCGGATATGGATCGGTTTGATGAGATCATTCAGGAGAAAGCAAAGCTTTTGGACAATATGGAGACATTGGATCGGGGATTTGATGCATTATTTGCGAAGGCTGGTGATACGCTCAAGAATAACAAATATGAGTATCAGACACAGATCACCGAGATGCAGAATCTGATCCGCAGCATTACGGACACCGGCGTGCAGATAGAGGGACAGGAACATCGCAATAAGACGGCGTTCCAGCAGTATCTTACCGGTGCCAGACATGAGATTAAGGAATTTACGGTTAATAATCATGTGGCCAACAGTTATTATCACAATATGGCCAACCAGCATCAGTCCTGGCAGTCCTATTTTCTGGACCAGAAGAAATAAACAACACCCCCCGGACGCAAATGTCCGGGGGTTATTCTTTGAAAGACTATTGGCAAATCGATATTTTGGGTGTGGAAAGTTTAGGTGAATAATTGACAGCTTGACCGGAAAGGAAAAACGATGATTTACAAATGTTTAATGGCGTATCTTATGATCAATCTTGCCGTGCTGCTTCTCTATGGACTGGACAAATGGAAAGCGAAGAACCACCGATGGCGGGTCTCGGAGGCTGCACTGATGATGGCAGCCGTTTTCGGCGTTTTCGGTGCATATGGCGGTATGCATCTGTTTCATCACAAGACGCAGAAGCCGAAGTTTTATATCGGTGTTCCGGTAATCTTTGTCGTGGAGCTTATACTTTTCGTAGTATTTGCGGTTACATTTCATTAGAAAAATAACATGCCAAGATGATAGACAATGAAGGATACGATCAGAGCGGCTGAGATCGTCTCATAGAGCAGAGTAAATTCCGTACATGACGTTGTCATTGTCATGGGGGTATGATAAAATATGGGCATGAATAACAGAAAATTATATATGTAATACCATAAAGATAACGAGGGGTCGGTGGGTACAGACGGTATATGGGAATAGACAGAGATAGGATGGATAGAATGAGGGAGGGATCGGCATGAAACGAATCCGGAAAAGATGCATTGTGTGGCTGCTGACACTCTCTTTATGGATTACCGGTGGGATATATCCGGGTAGCATCACAAAGCAGGTCAAGGCGGCAGACACGCAGGGGGAAACAGAACATGAGCCGGAGATTGCCTCGGATGCAGTATGGCTTTCGAAGGAGGAGACAGGCAGTCTGCCGCTTACAATGGAGATGCCGGATTTATACTATACAGCCGGACAGGACGAGGCACTCAGTCTGAATGTACAGGCGGAAGGAACCGGAGAGTGGCGGTATGTTTTCCATGTGGAACTGGATGAGTGGACGGGATACAGCTGGGAAGAAGTGGTTATATTTAACGGTCCGGGTGCAAGCCTCGATGAGAATAATGTATGGCATATGAGTCAGGAGCATTATCATTATTTCCGTAAGGGAAGGACATACCGTTTTGTTTTTCAGGTGTCCCGGATGAACGGTGTGACCGATTACGATATACAGTATTCGCTCCATGCAACGACGAATGCCGGCTGTGAAAATGGCGTGATCTGGCGGAAGGGCGTCAGTGAATGTCATCCGGATGACACGGAAGAATATGCTGTGATCGAAGGGTATGAGGGCGATGAAGTAATCTGGCGTATGCCGTCAGAAATCGGCGGCTATCCGGTTCGTTATGTGGAGCTTCGCTTCCAGCAGGAGAATAACAATGTGCAGGTGGTCATGGTGGATGCCCCGGTTATGATTAACTATGGATTTAATCGTTTCCCTGCGGTAAAGGACGTCTATCTGATGAACGACAAAATCAATCTGATGAATACCTATTGTTATGCAGATGATTTTGTGATCCATTGTTACGCCGGAGGTGGGGCAGAGAGGGAATGTAAAGGGAACAGGATCACCTATCAGATTCTGGGGGAGGAGACGCTGCATACGCCGGAGCCAACGGCTGCACCAACGGCTTCCCCGAAGGTGACACCGAATCCAAAGCCTCTTCCGACTGCGGTTACCATGTCTGCGATTGACTGCCTGTACCGTGTCAATGAGCAGGATGAGGTGACAATCTTAAAGTATACCGGAAGTGCGCAGAATCTGGTTATATCCCGGATTGATGGAATGAATGTCACGGCAATTGCGGAGGGAGCCTTTCAGGAGAAAAAGCGCCTGCGGAAAGTTGAACTGCCGGATACACTTCGGGAGATCGGAGAGAAGGCATTTTATGAAAGCGGTATTGAGAGCATTGCGCTGCCGGAATCTGTGGAGAAAGTCGGAAAAGAAGCGTTCAGCCATTGCTACAGTCTGACAGCGGTTCAGGCGGGAGACCACATCCGGGAATGGGGCTGTAATGCACTTGATTATACTGCTTATATGGATGATGAGGCAAACTGGAAGGACGACATGCTGATCGTTGGAGGCAGTCTTATCTTGTACCGGGGGGATGCGGAAATATTGACGATCCCGGAGGGAATTACGACTCTGGGAGATTATTTTATACCGTATTCTCCCAATATGCGTTATGTTTTTCTGCCCAAAAGTCTGTATTATATTGGCGAAGGAGCATTTGCAATGACCAGCCTGATGGGAATGGAAATTGCAGCCGATGATCTGCGGGTGATCGGTAAGGATGCATTTTTTTGGACAAGTATTCGGTCATTGTATTTGTCCGGCGATTCGGTAGAGATTCAGGAAGGGGCATTTCGTTATTCTTCCGTGCATTCTCTTCAGATTGCGGCGAAAAATGTGATCATCGCTGAAAATGGTTTTAAGGATTCCGAAAAAATAATGGATATGCTTGTACTCCCTGACCTGACAAAAGATATTTGCAACTTCTTAAAAAATGGGAACGGTGCGAAACAGCTTGCATTTACTAATGTCTCTGCCGGACAGTTTGAGAAGATCTTAAAGGAAAACGGAGGAGCGGATCTGATGGAAAAGGCAGATGCCGTCTACGTTCCGTTTGCAAGAGAGGAGCTGTCCGATCCCGATCTGCTGGAGGACAGTAATGTATTCTATCAGGGAGAGTGGCATCTGGTACGTTATATGATGCAGAATCATGCGGAAGAGATTTACGCGGTCAGGGATGGTGAGACATGTCCACAGCCTGGAATGGCAGATGTATATAGTTATCCTCCGATTGGTACTGTGCTCTATCACAAGGGCTATGATCTGAACGGGGATGGTGAGCCGGATGAACTGCCGGAGAAGGTGACAGAGAATCTGGTTATACAATGTCTGTATGAGATTGCAGAGAAGGAACATACCTGGGAGTTAGTGGATATAACCTATCCGGAAGGAGATTGTGAGGAGCCGTCGGAGTCGCGGTATCGCTGCGGCGGCTGCGGAGAAGAGAAGACGGAGAAGTTGGCAGCACTGGGACATGACTATGAGAAGGAGTGGACGGTTGATCTGGCGGCAACCTGTACGCAGGCGGGGATCAAATCGCATCACTGCAGGAGAAGTACATGCGATAAGCTGGGAGCGGTTACGGTAATCCCAAGTCTGGGTCATCAGTGGGATAACGGAGTTGTGACGAAGCAGCCTTCCGCGAAAGAAAAGGGCATTAAAACATATACCTGCCGTCAGTGCGGGGAGATCCGCACCGAGGAGATTTCATGGACATCGACACCGCAGCCGACAAAGCTTCCGGAAACAAAACCGCCGGCTGCTTCCATGACGCCGGCTGCTTCCATGACGCCGGTGCCGGTCAGAACGCCGGAGCAGTCTGCAACGCCGTCGACGGAACCAACCAGACAGCAGGAGCAGACAACGTCGTCTGACGGGGATAATACGGCGGGAGCGGGCAGTTCATTAACAGACAATACTTTACCGGCAGCTTCTGTAAAGCCGGCTTCCTCCGATAAGAAAAACAGAAACAGCACATCGGGTGTCTCATTGAAAAAGAGCGGTGGTATAAGTAGAAAAACACTTTCTGCGCCGGTGATCCGCATCCAAAAGAAAAAGCAGGGGAAGCTACGCTATCTTGTGATCAAATTGACCAAATATCAGGGGGATCATGTGCAAATCTGTTACCGAAAGAAGAAAACAGGAGCCTGGGTGCGTCTGGCAATGAAGTATGACACGCTGAAGAAGAAAGAGGAGATATTCCGGATCCGCTATCTTTCGACAAAGGGCTCGCTGTATGTGAAGGTACGGACCTGGAAGAAAAGCGGCAGCAAGAGAGTGTACAGTGCGTATTCGAGACAAAAGCAGATCCGCCTGACGGATAAATGGGAAAAGACGATTTGTGGAGGACACGGTAAATGAAGGTACGATGGAAAGCGAAAATTGCATATCTGCTCACAGCAGGCTTATGTCTGGCAGGAGCCGCGGACATTATGATACCGGTGGTGCATGCACAGATAGAGCATGTGCAGGAAAGCAATGCGGTGGACAACCGGTGTTTTCAAACACTTTCGGATGTTTCCACATTGACGGCAGCAGACTGCATTTACAGTGTGGATGACAAAGACGAGGTCACGATCCTTAAATACACCGGAAATGCTAAAAAGCTGATCATGACGGAGATTGATGGCAAAAAGATCACGGCAATCGGTGATGGAGCTTTCGAGGAGCAGGGGCAGTTAGAAGTGGTTCAGTTTCCGGATACCCTGCGGTCCATTGGCTGCAAGGCGTTTTACCATTGTGGCTTCCAAAGTATTATATTGCCCGATTCGCTGGAAACTGTCGGTGATGAGGCGTTTAATGTGTGCATTGGATTAACGCAGATTAAGGCTGGTCCCAATATCCGGAAATGGGGATATCATGTGATCGATCAGACAATGTATACAGATAACGAAGCAAACTGGAAGAATGACATTCTGATGGTGGGAGAACAGTATGCGATCGAACACAGATGGGAACAGGAGATCATCAATATTCCGGAGGGAGTAACGACGATCGCCGATAATTTTATAATTTTTAGTTCAGAGCTTCATTATGTTTATATGCCGGAGAGTGTGAAATATATCGGGGAGGGAGCGTTTGCATGCTGCCCGTATCTGAAGAGTGTTGAATTTGCCGGGAATGATCTGCGTCTGATCGGGGAGGAAGCATTTCAGTCGACACAACTGGAAAAGGTATATCTGTGCGGAGAGTCGCTCGAGATCGGAGCGAGAGCGTTTCAGAACTGTACCGGGTTAAAATACATGCAGATCGATGCCGGGCATGTTACTCTTGGACAGGATTTTATCAGTGACATACCGGAGGGGAGGATGGAGCTTTTGGTACTTCCGGAGTTGACACAGTCTGTCTGTGATATTATGATGGATAAAGCAGTGTCAAAGAAGCTGGCTTTGACGGACACCTCCGCAGAAGCTTTTGAATCGGTCTGTCGGGAGGCAGGGACAGGATTTTTAAATAATCTGGAAGAAATCGATCTTCCGTTTGCAAAGCAGGCACTTGCGGATTCCTCACTGCTGGAGGGAAATAAAGCACTCTATCAGGGAGAGTGGCATCTGGTACGCTATCTGATCCGTCACTACATGGAGGCAGAATATATCGTAAAGGAAGGGGAAAACTGTCCGTATCCGCTGATCGGGGATTCGTATTGTTATCCGCCTGTCGGGACGAGCCTGATCAATCTCAGGTGGGATCTTGACGGGGACGGTGTGGCGGACAGACTGCCTGGTGTTGTGACAGAGGATATTACGGCGAAAGCCCTTTATGAGATTGAAGAGGCGGCACATGACTGGCAGCTTATTGAGACAATCTGGATCACGGATGACTGCGATTCCTATGGAACGGCAAAGTACGTTTGTCTAAACTGTGGGGAGCAAAAGGAGGAGCTTGCCACGCCGCGTTGGCATGATATTTCCGAGGAATGGACGATCGATCAGGAGGCAACCTGTACGAAGTCCGGAAGCAAGTCACATCATTGCAAACGAAGCGGCTGCAATGAGAAGGAGAACGTCACTGTCATACCGGCTACCGGTCACAAATGGGATAACGGTGTGGTGACAACAGAGCCAACTGGTGAGACGGATGGAGTCCGAACATATACCTGCAGCCGATGTGGAGGAACACGGACGGAGGCGATCGCCAGACTTGCGACGCCGCAGCCGGTGATCACAAGCACACCGCAGCCGACGGACTCTTCCGGTACATCACATCCGGCAGAGCCCTCCGGAGTGCCGCAGCCAACGGTTTCCTCTGATGTGCCACAGCCGACAGATGGGACACAAGCCTCTGTCACGCCGGAAACCGGAGATCAGACGGCTCAGCCATTGTCACCATCCGGAGATCCGTCAGATCCCGCGGCAACGCCTGAAGGCGGAGAAAAGCTGACGGGAGGAAACATCACCAATGTTGGTAACACCGGCACCAAGAAATTTCCGGCTCCCATTGTGCAGATGCAGAAGAAAAAAGAGGGATCGATCCGTTATCTGGTGCTCCGGGTGGAGCGGTATCAGGGAAACCGGGTAGAAATCTGCTACAAAAAGAAATCCAAGGCTTCCTGGACAAGACTTTCCCTAAAATATAACCGGCTCAAAAAGAAAAAGGAAACCTTTAAAATCCGTTATCTGTCCACCAAGGGCTCGCTGTATGTGCGGGTGCGTACCTGGAAGAAGAGCGGCGGTAAAAAAATGTACAGTGCTTACACAAAGCAAAAACGCATTTCGTTAAAAGAATAAATAGTATGAAGATAAAATGTAAAGGAGAATTATATGAAGGAAGTTTGGATATGATACATTGCGGATTTGCAAAATGGTATCAAGCATTTGGATTTAGGCTACTAAATAATTTATGGCGTTGCGAAGGTTGATTTACATTCCCCTTGTAAGTACAAATGTTGCGTGCCGATAAAGGTGTGTTCCGTGTCTTTATATAATCTTAATACAGAAGTAGAGACTCTTATACCATCTTTGAAAGCAATTGGATATAATAAAATGCATCACGAAGGTGGTGCTATTAGAATTGATAATAAGGAGTTTTAATTAATTATGCCGGAAAATTTATGTAAGAAAAAGCACATGACATCTTTTCGATTAATTATTCTGGGATTTGCAGGCGTGATCTTTTTAGGAACCGTTCTGCTTATGCTTCCCATTTCCACATCGGAGCAAGTGTTGACCCCATTTCATGAGGCTCTTTTTACAGCCACTTCTGCGGTATGTGTGACGGGACTTGTGGTGAAAGACACCGGAAGCTACTGGTCTCAGGCAGGGCAGACGATTATTCTTGTCCTTATACAAATTGGAGGACTGGGAGTGGTAACTGTGGCGGCATCTGTTTCTCTTCTTTCCGGGAAAAAAATATCTCTTATGCAAAGAAGTACTATGCAAGATGCGATGTCAGCACCTAAAGTTGGAGGAATCGTCAGACTGACAAGGTTTATTTTAAAGGGGACATTTTTGACTGAAGCTGCAGGGGCATTGTTATTGCTGCCAGTTTTTTTATCGGATTATGGGTTAAAGGGGATTTGGCTGTCAGTTTTTCACTCTGTTTCTGCTTTTTGCAATGCCGGATTTGATATACTGGGAACAGCAGTTCATGCTTTTCCGTCTCTGACAGGATATTATGGGAGCATCCTTATAAATATGGTAATTATGCTGCTGATCATTATAGGGGGAATTGGTTTCCTTACCTGGGATGATATTTATACGAACAAACTGAATTTTAAACGTTATCGCATGCAAAGCAAGATTATTCTCATGACTACCACATGTCTGATCTTGCTCCCGGCAGTTTTTTTCTTTACCTGTGATCTGAAAAACTTGCCCATGGGGAAGCGGCTGTTGGCAGCTGTGTTTCAATCCGTAACTACAAGAACTGCAGGTTTTAATACCATAAATATTTCAGAGATGAGTGAGGCATCAAAAGCGGTTATGATATTGTTAATGCTGATCGGTGGATCGCCGGGCTCTACAGCTGGTGGAATGAAAACAACAACGTTTACGGTGCTTATTTTAAATGCGATTGCAACGTTTCGAAGCCAGGAAAATGCAGGGGCTTTTGGACGAAGACTGGAATATGACGTGATAAAAAATGCAGCGACAATAGCTATGCTTTATTTTTCCTTGTTCTTTTGTGGAGGAATTGCAATCAGCGTATACGAGGGAATTCCTCTTTTAGACTGCCTATATGAAGCTGCCTCGGCTGTTGGTACGGTAGGTCTGACACTGGGAATTACACCGAGGCTTCATGTTTTTTCACAGGTTGTGCTGATCATACTGATGTATCTGGGCCGTGTAGGCGGTCTGACTTTGATTTATGCGGTATTTTCCGGAAAAAACAAGGGGAATGCAAAGCTTCCTTTGGAAAAAATTACAGTTGGATGAGAAGGAGAAAGATAATATTATGAAAAATGTATTGATTATCGGGCTTGGAAGATTTGGAAGACATGTTGCCATGCAGCTTAATCAGTTGGGACATGAAATTATGGCAGTTGACTGGAATGAAGAAAGGGTGGATAAAGTACTGGCATTTGTGACCAATGCTCAGATTGGTGACAGTACCAATGCTGAATTTTTACAATCTCTAGGGATTGGAAATTATGATATCTGTTTCGTGACCATTGGAGGAAGTTTTCAAAATTCTCTTGAAACAACTTCCCTTCTGAAAGAACTGGGAGCAAAACTGGTGATATCCAGAGCTGAGCGTGATGTTCAGGAAAAATTTCTTTTACGCAACGGTGCAGATAAGGTGGTCTATCCAGAAAAGCAGGTCGCAAAATGGGCTTCTATCCGTTACACGGACGATCATATTCTGGATTATATGGAAGTGGATGCTTCCCATGCGATTTTTGAGGTGGAAGTACCAGAGGAATGGGCTGGAAAAACAGTAGGCGAATTGGATATCAGAAAACGCTACAACATTAATATTCTGGCAGTAAAAAATGAGAGAGAATTCAATATTGCAATTTCTCCGGATACGTATTTGGCAGAGAATACTAAATTACTGGTGTTGGGAGAATACAGAACCCTTCAGAAGTGCTTTCGCATATAGTTTATTTGTTATGAAGAGGCTGGTAAAGAGGTGAAGGTAATGGCAGAAGGTATGTTGGCAGTTGCTGTATTTTGTATGTTTGCATTTGGGTTTTACATTGCAGATATAGTAGATCAGTTTTTGGGCAAAATTCAGGAAAATGTTGAAGAGATACAGCATTCATCGAAGATATTGTTTTTAAATTTTCTTTCAGATGAAGAATTATTAAGAGAAATTCATGAGTGTAAAAGGCAATATAAGGAAGCAGAGATTGTAATTTTTGATGTAAAGGGAGGAAACAAAAAAGAGTTTTGACCATAATACAGTCGCATGATATAATTTCAAAAACAGTAGAAAAAGGTGGCAGGAAAGATGAGTTTAAGAATTGAAGGAGATAATCAAAAAACAGATGAACATATCCTTGTTTGTCTGTCTGCTGCACCTTCGAATCAGAAAATAGTAGCTACAGCGGCGAAAATGGCGAATGCGTTGCAGGCGCGTTTTACAGCTCTGTATGTGCAGACTGGTACAAAATCAGAAGCCTTAGATAAAGAAAATCTGGAAGAACATATTCGGTACGCAGAAATGCTTGGAGCAGAAATTGTAACGACTCATGGGGAAAACATACCAGTACAGATTGCAGAGTATGCCAGGCTGTCCAATGTTACCAAAATCGTGATCGGACAAAGTAATGCCAGACGGAATCATTTTTTCAGCAAGTCAACTTTGACGGAAAAGTTGATTGAAATTGTACCGGATATTGATATCCATATAATCCCAGATACGGTAAAAACCAGGAGTTATCAGAAACAGCCATTTACATGGTATGTAGAAAAACCGTCTGCAAAAGATTATTTCCTGACAGTTTTTATATTTGCAGTATGCACTTTCATTGGGTTGTTGTTTCAGAAGCTGAAATTCACAGATACGAATATTGTAACGATATACATCTTGGGTGTTTTGGTTACTTCAATAGTGACAGATGGTTATCTTTGCAGTATAGCCGGTTCGTTCTTAAGTGTAGTTTTATTTCGTTTTTTTCTGACAGAACCCAGGATGTCTTTTCATACTTATGCGGTGGGTTATCCGGTAACTTTTTTTATAATGCTTATTTCATCCGTACTTACGGGAGCACTTGCGGCAAAGCTAAAGACGCATGCAAAGATGTCTGCACAGCTTGCCTTTCGCACACAGGTGCTGTTTGATACAGATCGTCTGATGCAAAAGGCCCAAGGAGAAACAGAGATCCTTGATGTTACCTGTACACAGTTGATCCGTTTGCTAAACCGTAATATTACAGCATATGTTGTGGAAAATGGAACTTTATCAGGGGGAAAGCTGTTTTCTGAAGAAAAAGAAGACACAGAAGATTTTTTAATACCAGAAGAACAGCGGATTGCCAGATGGGTCTATGAAAACAGACAGCGTGCCGGTGCATCCACGCAATATTTTCCACAAGCTAAATGTCTATATCTGGCAATCCGAAACGGAAATAGTGTTTACGGTGTAATTGGAATACCACTGCAAGAAGAAATTCTGGATTCTTTTGAATACAGCATCCTGCTGTCTGTAATAAATGAATGTGCGCTTGCAATGGAGAATGCGAAAAATGCTACTGAAAAAGAGAAAAATGCGGTTTTGGCTAAAAACGAGCAACTGCGGGCAGACCTTCTTCGGGCAATCTCCCATGATCTTCGGACTCCGCTTTGTTCAATTTCCGGCAATGCAGATATGTTGCTGAGCAATAGTAACCGTCTGGATGAAGCTACAAAGCATCAGATTTACACCGATATTTATGATGATTCTGAATGGTTGATCGGAGTTGTGGAGAATCTGCTGTCCATTACCAGGCTGAATGATGGAAGATTGAAATTTAAATTTACAGATCAGCTTTTAGATGAGGTGATTTCAGAGTCGCTGCGTCATATTAGCAGGAAACATGATGATTATAAAATTGTGGCTGACTGTGAGGAACTTGTTCTTACACGTATGGATGTACGTCTTATTATACAGGTTCTGGTAAATTTAATTGACAATGCGATAAAATATACGCCGTCAGGTTCTGTTATTTGCATTCGGGGGATCAAAAAAGATGGGAAAGCACAGATAAGTGTAGAAGATGATGGTCCTGGAATTCCGGAAGAAATGAAACCGCATATTTTTGAAATGTTTTATACAGGGAAAACAACAGTTATGGATAGTCATCGGAGTCTGGGACTTGGTCTGGCACTTTGCCACTCTATCATAGAAGCCCATAACGGAACACTGATTCTGACGGACCATGATCCACACGGATGCAATTTTATTTTTACATTACCCTTGAGCGAGGTGACATTAAATGAATAAGACATTAATCCTAGTGGTTGAGGATGACAGGCCTATACGTAACCTGATTATTACTACATTAAAAACACATGACTATAAATACCTAGCAGCAGAAAACGGATCTTCGGCCATTCTGGAGGCTTCATCCCACAATCCGGATATCGTTCTTCTGGATCTGGGACTTCCTGATCTGGAAGGTGTAGAGGTGATAAAAAAAATTCGAACTTGGTCGAATATGCCGATTATTGTGATCAGTGCCAGAAGTGAGGATGCGGATAAAATAGAAGCATTAGATGCAGGGGCGGACGATTATATTACAAAACCATTTTCCGTAGAGGAATTACTTGCTCGCATCCGTGTTACTCAAAGGAGGCTTGCTATAACGCAGACAGGGGAACAAATGGAAAAATCTGTTTTTGAAAATGGAGAATTGAAGATAGATTATGCAGCCGGCTGCACATATCTGAAGGAAGAAGAATTGCATTTGACGCCCATTGAGTATAAGTTGCTCTGCCTTTTATCCCGCAATGTAGGAAAGGTATTGACACATACCTATATTACCCAGCAGATTTGGGGACGATGTTCGG
>ERZ773115.88-NODE-88-length-109468-cov-4.693126_pt1 | contig 109468 bp, 94 predicted proteins | sample MGYA00511116_ERZ773115 | MGnify/ENA primary metagenome ERZ773115 (study PRJEB29015, sample SAMEA2737869) | human gut metagenome | biome: human gut; feature: human-associated habitat; material: faeces | place: China | collected 2012 ... | reverse complement strand
GGTGTGTCGGACATGCACCCGTCGGATTGTCCAAACGTGGAAGAGACACGGAATCCGATGCAAACATTCCACTGGAAGAAATACTCACATTTTTCTCCAACGAATATTCCATCTGCATTTCCACATGAAATCCTCAAGTGTGTTTCTTATAATATTACTTATCACCCAAAAGAGATCTATGCTTATTGCGACAGTCCCTCTTTTTAATGGCCCGGATTCCTGATCCAATCCGTTATCTATAGCACGATATAACGCTCCAGTCCTTTGACCGAGCGCAGATACAAATCTACACAGGACTGGTTTGGTCCGATATGATAATCTGCTTTTTTGCACAACTCCACGATCGCGAGCAGCTTGATAAGATTCTTCCTGCGGAACTCCCAGTCCTGCCTGTTGAACGCTTCATTGTAATATCCGCGCTCTTCCTCCCCTGTCAACGTATATAACTCCCACTCCGGGCGCAGTTCCCGGATCTTCGTCACATTCGTGTAATCGTCCGTAAAGATAAAAAGCGGCTGACCGGACAGTCCCAGTGCCTCCACTTTTTCCACATAGCTTGCCGCATCCTTTAACTCCTTATACTCCAGGCATTTGTCGCCGCCGCGGATCTGCATGGAGACAAAATGTTCCGGCATATGGAGCTTTGAGATCAGTGCATCCATCTCCTTGCGCACATCCGGTTTCGGACAGATCGCGATCTCCCCGAATTTTGAAAACTGGGAGGTGGCTGTTCCCTTCATCCCAAACAGCGGAAAATCCACCGGATGATACTTAAAATCATTATTGATGCACATGCACCAGATATCCTGTGTCAGATAGTCGGCACCCGTACGCCGTTTTAAGATTTTGGGCAAAAAGTATCCTTTATACCACAGGCGGTGGTGGCGCATCGTGCTCTTATAGTCTGTCGGGCGATAATTTGCGATATGATTCAGCTTATCGTGATTGATCGGGCAGAACGGCTCAAACAGTTCCTCCCATCCCATTCCTCCCGCTTTTGAGAAATTGGCATCATCGGCATAGATCTCAAAACGGATATGATTTTCAAAGCAGAAAAGCATGTGCTCCATCATGCTGTCCAGCTCGGAAAAAAGACCTGCCCCAAATCCCACATGGAAGATCAGGCGTTTTTCGTAGGACTCATTAATCTTTCTATACTCTTTTTTTTTTAGCTCCGGGTCAGCCGGTTCCTGCTCCTGTCCGTACAATGTACGGATTCTCTCCCGGTTGATTGCCTCTATATCCGCTGCAAGTTCTTCCTCATTGCGGCGTGCGAGCATAAGCTCCGGCGCCTTTACCGGATGGCGCACCACCATGGCAAGTGCCAGAAAAAAGTTCTGAATTTTAATCAGCGTATTCTTCATATCTGTCTCATCCTCATTTTCTAATATCGCATAAATGCATACCCGTCAGAAGCATTCATTCCTGCATTGTCTACCATTTCCTGTAATTCATTGTCGTATACCATAATATTGATCCCATTTTCCGCCGCATCACAGTTGATCCCCTCGATCGATACCTCCCGATACAGGTAAGTATCATCCAGCATGGCGCTATACCGTTCTTCCGTGAGCACCGTCACACTCTTTCTTCCCAGATCCTGATAATAGACCTTATCTTCTGTGGTGTCTGCCGGAACGGTCATCTGAAGTTCTCCATCTTTCCATACCCACACAGTATCGGTGTCAGGATCCATTCCATACTTTTTCAGCATGGACTTTATAAACGGCCATTTCTGACTACGATAGTCTCCTTTCGTCATCACACAGATCGTATAACGATCCGTGTTTGCAAAAAGCTTTTTAAAATAGGCGTTCGCATCGGTCGTCTTTTTCAAATCCACATTCTGGGCATGTTTTTCATAGTAACGGCTGTTTGCCTCCCAGGAATCATACCGCTTATCACCCCTGCGGTCACTGACCTTAAAATGTTTTGCAATATAATTACCCAGATAGCTTGTATATTTCTCACTTCCGTAATAGTTCAAGTGACTGCTCTCCGCAAAATCCTTCTGCGGATCCAGACCGATCTGTTCAAACTGTCTGTTGAAATCCACAAAATCCACCTGATGCTCTGCCGCAATCTCTGCCACCTGATTATATAACATCTCATCCTCCTCGCCAACCTCCATATAGGGAGCGGCTACGAGAAGAAGCGGGATATCCTGCTCTTTTGCCAGGTCTATAATCTCTTTCAGGTACTTTTCATTCTTTTTCTCCATCTTACCGGTTTCCGTCACCCATGTCACATCCGGGAGTCCCTCAAACACAGTCGTACTGATGGAATTAATGTTAAATCCCTTGTAATTTCTACCATTTGCATCTCCATGGTATGGCAGAAAATCATCTTCTTTTAATTCCTGGTACCTCGCATGGTACACCGGATACCGCAGCAGATAATCGAGCTGTTCCTCCTCAGGCGCAAGGCTGACCTGCAGATTTTCCACATAATCATCGGAATGGCGCAGGCCAAACATGTTCATCGTCATCCGCTCTGTACCCTGGTACTCATCCTCCTCCATGACCCGGTAGACATCCACCACAACAAGCTGTGGTGTCTGGTATTTTAACGCCTCCTTCATGTAATAATAAGTATTCCACAACGTCTGGTTCGATCCGGCAAGATCATATGCCGCCATCCCGTATTCATCCCACAAAATAGCCGGATTAATATTCGTATAGGTATGACTGCTCCCGAGGCACAAGACGTCAACGGTATTCTCCTCCTGCTGATAGAACATCTCCGCCGGATAACAGCCATCTGTCGATTTAAAATGTAGCAGGCGGTAAGCCCCATAAAGCATCCCGGCTGCAAGACCGGCAAACAGCAGACAGGCTGCCGTACGTTTTATCATTTCTTTCATTGTTTTCCTCATGCTCTTCTTTAGAACTGAAAATATATAAACTGTGCCGCATCATAATCCGGACCGTATTTTCCATACACGACCACAAGAAGAATGAGCAACAGGCACACCAGCCACCGGAACCATATATTCTGTTCCTGCAAAAACACATCCACGCGTCTGCCCAGCCGATAACGTACCAGGTCAACCAACAACAGAATGAACAGTGCAAAAAACAACACATTTGCTTCAAACTGCTCCAGTCCCATTGTATATAACGTCCCGTTAAAAAGCGCCCACGGGTTCACTCTTGTTGCAATCCGGCTTATATATACACACGCCTGTCCCAGATTGTCTGCCCTGAAAAAAATCCATGCAAATGTGGTCAGCACAAATGTAAACGCAATCTGTGTCAGTTTAAAACTGATACAATCTGTTCGGACGTCAAAGATCTCCACGATCTTCTTTCTTACCGGGCGAAGCAGATCCCCGATGATCTGATAGAGTCCGTGCAGTCCACCCCAGATCACATACGTCCATGCTGCGCCGTGCCAGAGTCCGCTTGCGAGGAAGGTAAGCATCAGGTTGCAGTATTTTCTCACTTTTCCCTTCCGGTTTCCGCCAAGAGGAATATAGAGATAATCCCGGAACCAGGTGCTCAGCGAAATATGCCATCTTCTCCAGAAATCTTTGATCGATGTCGCAAAATACGGCGTATTAAAATTCTCCATCAATGTGAAGCCCATCACCTGTGCAGCCCCGATCGCAATCAGGGAGTAACTTCCAAAGTCACAATAAATCTGAATTGCAAACGCCACCGCCCCGGTAACCAGTTCCGCACTCCCCAGGCTGTAATAATGGTCAAATGCATAGTCCGCCACAATGGCGATCCGGTCTGCCAGCACCATTTTTAAGAAAAATCCATACAACATGAGTATGAGTCCGTTGACAATCCGATGATATTCAAATGTCTTTTTATAAGGCACTTCCCGGATCTGTTTCAGCAGATTTCCCGACCGCTCGATCGGTCCTGCAACCAGCTGCGGGAAAAATGATACAAACAGCGCATAGCGAAGCGGATTTTTTTCTGCCGCAATCTCTTTCCGGTAGACATCCACCAGATATCCGAGTGCCTGAAAGGTATAGAAGGAAATTCCCACCGGGAGCAGAACCTCCAGGCTGCTGGTCAACGTTTTTTTCTGAAAATGCTCCAGCACCACATTCAGGTTCGTAAGGAAAAAGTCAAAATATTTGTAAAAAAACAAAATGCCGAGATTGGAAAGGAAACCAACCGCGACGACCAGCTTTCCTGCCACGCTCCAGCCTTTTTCTTCATGTGTACCGATCCACTCTACAAGAAGTCCACACACATAGGTAATCAGCGTTGAAGCTCCGATCAGCAGCGCATACGACGCATTCCATGACATGTAAAAATAATAGCTTGCCACCAAAAGCCAGAGATAGCGCACTTTCTTTGGAATGATCCAGTAAATCAGCACTACTGCCGGAAAAAATACGAGAAAGTCAATTGAATTAAACTGCATCGATCTCCCCTTTCTGACATGCGCCGCCATCCAGTACAATCCAGTCAGGCAATGCCATCTGCTCTACCCCGTGAAACTTCGGAACAATGACAATCCTTCCCGGCAGCGTGTTCAGATACGCTGCCCATGTAGAATAGGTACTGTTGGAAATGATCTGATTCTGGCATGCAGACATCAGAAAGAATTCATCAATATCCGACAGCGCTTCCCCAAACTCCGCAATATAGCGCATTCTGGCTTCTCCGTCATCCAGGCATTCTTTCGCCTTCGGAAGATCATTCGTAAACACAATAAACGTCACATCCGGTTTTTCCTTCTGCATCCGTGCAATCGCCTGCTGAAAATACGCACGGTTCGGGCCACCAAGATCCCCACCACGCACATGTAGTGCACAAGTCGGCGTCTGTGAGAACTGCTGCATGAGTTCTCTTACCGCATCCGTCTGCTCATATGCCGGTGTAAACATTTCGCGCAGATCATCCAGATATTCTTCAAAATACCCGAGGCACTGCCAATAGCCATGAAGATACCTGCCCCGCCGGGCTGGTACAAACACCCGCTCATCCACAGCATACATATCCCGTTCCCGGATCACATGATACCGGATATCGCGCCGCAGGCGCTTGTAGAGCTTCTGCCAGAATGTGCGGTTCGGAAAGGATTCTTTTTCATCATACACCACGCGGAAATGATCCAGCTCATAATCACGCAAGGTCGAATTATCACACTCCGAAATATCCAGCCTGAGCTTTTCCCCGCTCCGTTTTGCCGCAGCATAGCCACAGGCATAGTTGTACATCTGGTTGCCCATGCCATCGCCGATCTTAACCGTTACCAAATCATGATCCTCCCTGTTTCTCCTGTGTTTCCACGCTTGCATTCTTCCTGTAAATTCCCACAACATCCGCCACCGGCAGATTCTTCTATCTGCCAAGAATAATGTCACAGATACGATCCACCTGGTCAATCCGAAGATCTGCATACAACGGAAGGGTCAGTACCTTTTTCGACAGATCCAGCGCTACCGGTGTATCTCCCATATCAAACATGCCCTTATAGCATTCAAACGTGTTCGTCAGCGGATAAAAATATTTTCTTGCGTAGATCTCGTTGACCTTTAACAGCTCATAGATCTCGTCCCGACTCTTTCCAAATTCCTCCGGTTCAAAGATTACCGGATAATATGCATAGTTAGGCTTCACGTCCTTTTGCGGTGCAGAAATCTTTAACCCATTTACACCGGACAGTCTCTCATTGTAATGCTCTACAACTGCCTTTCTCTTTGCAAGTTCTCTGTCAATATGGCGCAGATTGCATAATCCCATTGCCGCCTGGAACTCGTTCATCTTGGCATTCGCACCGACATCCTTGATAAGTTCCTCATCCCAGATGCCGAAATTCTTAATGCCGAACAGCTTTTCCCGCAGACCATTCTCACTGCTGTTAAAGCAGACAGCACCACCCTCGATTGTATTGAACACCTTGGTCGCGTGGAAGCTGAAAATGGAGGCATTTCCAAAGGTTGCCACTCCTCGTCCCTTATATTCCTCGCCAAAAGTATGTGCCGCATCATAGATGACTTTCAGATTATGCCTTTTCGCGATCGCCTCGATTGCCTCGACATCGCAGAGATGCCCGTATACATGTACCGGAATGATGGCACTGGTTTTCTCTGTGATGAGCGCCTCGATCTTATTTACGTCAATCGTGTAGTCCTCCGGATTCACATCACAGAACACAGGTGTCAGTCCATTGCGGACGATCGCGTGCGTGGTCGATGCAAACGTGAACGGTGTTGTGATAACTTCTCCGGTAAGTCCCATTGCCTGAATCAGAAGTTCCAGTGCCATGTGCCCGTTGGAAAACAGCAGAATATTTCTCACTTTCAGATATTCTGCCAGTTCCTCCTCCAATCTGTTATGCTTCTCCCCCATATTTGTCAGCCAGTGGCTTTCAAAAATACTCTTTATCTCGTCCACATACTCATCCAGTTCAGGCATGGATGAACGTGTCACCAAAATCTTCTCCATATCTACTCCATTCTACCGGATTTTCTCCGGTTTTCTTTCATCTGTGAAACACAATCATCATACTCCAAACACCGTTGTTTTGTCAACGAAGTCCACTTTTTCCCTTGACATTGCACACGCAGGATTTATAATAAAAATTATTGCGTATTGACCACTTTCTATAAGGAGATTTCATGAAACAGAGGGTTCTCTATTTATACTACTATTTGAAGCACATTCATCATAAACTCCGTGCCAAACGCACCGGAAGTTACAACGTTCTCGGATCTTTTCTGGGAATTCCGGCTCCGACAGACGAAGAAGCCAATGAGCTGATCAAGGACTTTATCAAAAGCGGCAAGCCATTTGCAATCTGTCGCCTTGGCAGCGCTGAGTTTTCAGAGTTGCAGCTCTACGACGAGCATGTCCTCTTCCACACGAACCGTCTTGGTAAGAGTAATATGTTTGAAACGTTTCACCACAGCACAGAGGAAGTCGGCCGCTGGTCGTCTCTGATCAAGCGTGATAATCAGGATATCGATGTGATGGCTTACTTTGACGATCATCCTGCCGAAGAATACATTGTACGCACCAGCTGTCCAAAAGATATGAAGTTGATCCGTCTCGGTCAGTTGGAACCACTGGCTTACAAAGAGCCATGGACACTGGCTCTTGCCGGGAAAAAGGTTCTTCTCGTCAATCCATTCGTAGATACCATGTTGGAGCAGTACCCCCACATGGATCAGATCTTCCCGGACCGTATGGTTCTTCCACCTGACATCACATTCCGCACATTCAAAGCCGTGTGGTTCACCGGACGCGGAGACGATTTTGACACATGGTTCGATGCTTTAAATTATATGTATGAGGAGATCATGAAGATCGATTTTGATATTGCCCTGCTCAGCTGCAGTGCTTTCGGCTATAATCTGGCTCCGATGTTAAAACGCGCCGGCAAACAGGCCATTCAGATGGGGGGATCCATGCAGCTGCTCTTCGGGATCTGGGGATCGCGTTGGGATGACTACCCACCCTACCTCCCTCTCAAAAATGAATATTGGGTTCGTCCACCAAAAGCAGAAGCTCCTAAGGACAAAAAAGGACTGGAAGAACTGGACAATGCCTGCTACTGGTAACAGATAAGAAATCAATGGCAAAGATCAAAAAAGACACGCCCAAATGGACGTGTCTTTTTCTGTCACCTATGTTTTATTCAATTACCAGACTCTTCCAGTCATCCACCGGAACAAGTGCTATATACGTCTTACCGGTATTTAACTTGATCTCATTGCCATCTGCATCATAATAGCGTGTCGGGGAAGTCATGCTCGTCTTCTTCCAGGTAACCGGAATCGCCTCGCCATTCGTCACATAATATCCACCACCGGATGTAATCACATCAAAAATCATATAACCATGTTCGTCATACTGTGTAAATCCTGCACTCTGAATCAGCAGATTCTTAAAGCAGAGCTGTGCATTGTCATTGCCCGGATCCACATGTGCTTTGCCATACTCGGAATAATAATACAACTGATCATCTGCATCGTACTCCAGATAGGATCCATTATGCGGGAATGGCAGATCCACTGTCTCTGCTGTGATCGCGTCTGCTGCATCCGAAAGATCCACCGGGTTGTCCTCATTTGCAAACTGATAGTGCTCACCCTCATAATAAGATGTATACTCTTTGGACACATCCGAATTACTGAAGTTCTTGTCCATATCACCGGAAACGATATACTCCGTATATTCTCTTGACTTTCCGTTGTTCACACGGGAAAATGTCCCACTGAAATGGTCGGAACACGGCTCTGCCAGATATTCATCAATATAGAATGGTCCTCCATCATGACAAATGATCGCATTCCACTCTGCTGCCAGAATAATATTCGTCGGGCGGACGCTTCGGATGCTTCCGATCTGATCCACGCTCTCGTAATCTTTAAACAGTGCCATAAATCTGGTAATACGACCATTCATTGTACTGTTCATCATCTCATATACGACATCTGCGTGCGATAATCCATAATGCGGTAACGCAATAGACTCATTATCCACCATGACCGCAATCGGACGCTGATCCTTCAAGGAATCATCGATCAGTTCATTCGTAAGTTCGCTCCGGTATTTGCCTTCCGGAAGCACTTCTTCCTCAGACTCAGTCTCTGCCTGTTCGGTCGTCTCTGCAATAACCTGCTCAGTCGATGTGTCCGCGCTGCTCTCCTGAGCATCCTTTCCACCACATGCCATAATGTTGATAGAAACCGCAAACAATGTCAATAAGGTGACTGCTCTTTTCTTCACAATGTATACCTCTCAATATCCTATTAATTAAGGGCTTTTCTAATTTCAAACTGCGCCCCTATTTTTATCATACCATACTTCACCCGCGTATAAAAGTGTTTTTTGTGCACATTTCCTAAAACAGGCTATTTTATCCGTTTCACTTCGTCCATATTGCTCTCTGCGACAATATAATGCGGACGTTTTTTTACTTCGAGGTATGTTTTGGCAATGTATTGCCCCATAATTCCCATACAAAAAAGCTGTACACCGCCAATAAATGTAATGATACACGCTGTGGATGCCCATCCGGTCACGGGATCTCCAAAGACAAGCTTTCGTATAATAATAAAAATCACCGCCACAAAGGACAACACTGTCATGAACATTCCAAACCAGGATGCAAATGCCAATGGTGCCTGTGAAAAATTGATAATCCCATCAATCGCATACTTAAACAGCTTCCAGAAATTCCATTTCGTCTCGCCTGCCCCCCGGTTCACATTCTCATACGGCAGCCAGCATGTCCGAAATCCGATCCAGCCAAAAATCCCCTTGGAAAAACGGTTATACTCTCCCATCTCAACGATCGCATCTACCATCTCACGCCGCATCAGCCGAAAATCCCGTGCCCCATCCACGATATCCGCATCTGACACGCGGTTGATCATCCGGTAAAACAACCGGGCAAACCAGCTCCGAATCGGCGGCTCTCCTTTTCTGGTCACACGGCAGGTTGCTACACTGTCATATTCACCTGTCAGAAGCTTGTCTAACATCTCCGGAAGAAGCGCCGGCGGATCCTGCATATCAGCATCCATCACTGCAACGTAGTCTCCGGTGACATTGCAAAATCCTGCATACATTGCCGCTTCCTTTCCGAAATTTCTGGAAAAGGAAAGGTACTGCACACAGCCATCCTGCCCTGCCAGTTCCTTTAAGACAGCCAATGTCCGGTCTCTCGATCCGTCATTGATAAACACAAACTCATGCTCGCATGGCATGGTTTCCAACACGTTCTTCGTCTCCCGATAAAAAATCGGCAATGCTTCCTCCTCATTATAGCAGGGGACTATCAGTGAAATCTTCATAGCATCTCCTTCTGTCGTAATACTTTTTATATTCTACAACATTCCGCTCCAAAATGCCACTTCTATTCACACCGCTTTCTGATATCATGAGGGTTTCCTCAAAAGCATATGCTTATAAGACGTAATCAGCTCCCAGTGCCACATAACAGGTCTTCAACCCTTTATGCTTCTTCTCCACATAATCCTGCCCGATCAGAAACCTTATGAAATCCTTCACATCCTGCTTTTCACACTTCACAGAAAATTCCTGCTCCAATGCCTCCCTGATCTCAGTCTCATTCATTGCATGATTACGATCCCACAAAATATTAAGGATCTGATTTGCAGTCTCCGGAAGTGTGTCTACCATTACGCATTCTATCATTTTATCTCTTCCTTTCATATGTGTGAAATTAGTTTATTCTACTCCCTTCGGCAGGAAAAGACCATTCGATATGACGTAAATTTAAACTTACGTCATATCGAATGGTCTTTTGTCAAAACCTCTCCTAATATAGCAAAAAAAGCAACAGAAAAGGAGATTTGTTTATGAAAAAAGCATTTATTATCACCACACTTGCACTCATCTTGTCCGCAGCCGCAGTACCAGGTATCGTCAATTCTTTTGGGGTATCATCCGGCGTGACTTCATGCTTTATTTTTGGCGAAATGACAGAGGGGTACTAACTCATAATTCGATACCATAGTTATTTTTGCACCAGTCAGCCGCCTGACGAGCTTTTTCATCTTTTTTCATTATTTCAAACAAGACGACTGACTGTGCAAAATATTTCTTTGCTTCTTTATTCCTGTCAAGTTCTGCCAATGCACATGCTTTGTTATACAATAACAATGGCAACATAATAAGATTTCCATATTGGATGCAAAATCCCACTCCTTCATCCGCAACCTGCTCAACTTTATCAAACTCTCGCGTCTGTGCCAGCCAAAGACTAAGATTATATACAATGACTGGATATTTCGCTGTCTTCTGCTTACTATCCATCATCCTCTCTTCCATATATTCTTTTAACCAATACCCCAATTTTAATGCAATATCAAGATGTTGTTCTCTTGCATGTTTAAATGCGATAGAATTAATAATAACAATTTCATCAAATGTCAATAAGTTCTCACGCAAAGGTGTTTTTCCATCAAACTGCGGCAGCGTAACATGAATCGCTTTCATTAATAATTCATACACCTCATCGGATGCGCCGTTTTTCTTTCTCAATAATTCTGCCTTTGCAAAGTATAAATATTGTCTTTCCAGGTGTGATGTTTTCTTTGTCAGACCTTCTACTTTCTGAATCTGCTTTTCCAATTCCTCAAAATTCCCATCCGCAATATTTCTTACCATTTCCTGGACGCACTCATAGAGTTCCATCTCCTCTTTGCTCACGAAGATATTAAACACACTGTTCTCCATACCCAGGCGTTCCATTAACTTATCCAGTATATATCTGCCAAGTGTCTGCGCTCCATTTTCAATGCGCGACAGTGTTGCAGATGTACAAATTCCAAAACTTACATCCTCCTGCGTGTAGCCCTTACGAAGCCTGATCTCTCTGATATAATCACCAATCACATATGTTGCCATAGCTTTTTCCACCCATCATTTGTTCTATCATTGCAGATTTTTGTGTATCCGTTTTCATTCTATTATAGTAGTTTTGTTTTGCACAAATACCACATGGCATTCCAAATTTCCTGCCTTGCAACAATTATGTTAACATATTTCTCTTTCCTTTTCCACTTTCTATTGTAGATTACTAGACAGGCACGTTCCGAAATTATTTTTGTAGATTTTATCGGTTGATACTACCGATCAAGAATGAGACAGATCTGTCTCTACATTTTAGACTGGAACTCTTCAATAGAATCCGCGCGTGCTGCAAGCTTAAGCCACGCCGCCAGAGTATCTTCCCGCTTTTCAGCTGCAATACACTCCCTTAATTCTTCCGGAACGCTTCCGAGTTCAGCTAATAACGCCACTATGTTCTGCGCTATTTTTGAAGCCGCGAGTGACTCTGCCATTGACTCTGCCATTGACTCTGCCATTGATTCTGCCATTGGCTTTGCCAGCATTTCCGCCATTGACTCTGCCATTGGCTTTGCCATTGATTCTGCCATTGGCTTTGCCAGCGTTTCCGCCATCTCTTTTGCTCTCCGCTCCGCTTCCGAATGGATATATTCCTCCATCGTCATATAGCCCGCCTCCAATTTTAGATCACGTTTTAAATATCCACCCTCCGGTGGATCAGTTGAATCTCTTCATCGTTATGCATATTGACAACTTCTTCGGTGCTTTGTTTCAAATATTCAAACAGGTGCAGCAACTGCGGAGTTATATTCTCACTGTCGGTGCCATTCGTATTAAAAAAGATCTTCTGCGTTCCATCCCCCAATGCGAGCCCTGCCTCTTTGCAGTACTCTTCGAACACATACTGGTATCTTCCCTTTCCAAACGGATCAAACGCACAGATGAAAATGATGTAACTGGGCTTTAACTCCTTATAATTCTCCCCCGGCTTTAAAGATGAGACATCCAGCTCCGCCTGATAATATCTACAGCGCCTGGGCAGATCCCTGCCAAAATCATTCTGCATCTCAACGTCATAGCTGACCTCCTCAGCATCCAGCGCATACACATCAAAGCGCACCGATTTGAAATCGCTGTCAAGGAAGAGCGTATGCTCTGCGTGCGATCTGACCGCAGTGTTCTTACGGTCCAAAGCGATCTCCAGCACATTCCGGCAGATTTCCTCATCCTGCAGCGCCGCTGCAAACAAATATGCATTTGTCAAATTCAATGTCTGAAAACATTCTCCCATACACGGGTACCTCCTCATTTGGAAGTGCCTGTCTACGAGAATATTATAAACATAATTACATTTGTTGTCTATTGGGCGATTTCACGAATTCAGACTAACGGTTTCCGTGAAAAATCACATCCAGCATTCCCACTCCGCCCGCAGTTTCATTTCCGGGCGGGACAAGCCTTCCGGGCTCGTCGTCGTAGTCATCCGGCGGCATCCAGTCCTGCAGATAAGACTCAATCAGGCCGGTGCTGATATCCGCATCCCCGGGATCATACACAATCTGTGCGGCAATCTCATACGGAAATTTTTCCACAATTTCCATGATTTCATCACAGATTTCTTCCCTGATGCGCTCCTCCCATTCCAGCGCCACTCCCGTGAAATCATATCCCAAAGATTCTCCGTCAAAAAAAGTATTCTCCGATACCGTTGTGTTCACATCAAACCCGTCATAATAATCAGACTGGTCTACGTCCCTTGCATACACTTCGACAGCGTTCTGTAATCCCCGCACAAAACTTTTCCGGTATTTTGTAAACAGCCATTCACCGCCGGTTTTCTTCGCCTCCCGCGCAATCAATTCATAATCCCACAAATCCAGTTCCATCAGGAATTCTTCCAGTGTCTCCCGCTCCAGGTTTTCTCTCGTGTGATAAAACGCATCCATTTTTTCCTGCAGCAGTGCAAACAGGATTTCTACACTTTTATCTCCCTTATCGGTATAACAGCTCCCCGGCTCCTTCAAAAAAGCCTGTACAAACTCTGTATGGCATGTATCCCGTATCTCTCTGTTGCAGATAACCCCGAGAATTTTTCCGCGCATTTGCTCCAACATGGAAAAATGATACCGATAAATCTGTCCCTTCCGGATCAGGTCTTCCACACAGTCCGGGCAGATCCTCTCCAGCTGCACATACTCCGTCGCATATGCCGGCATATTTGCCCGCTCCATCGGATTCTCCCGGATATAATTTTTCAGGAAATCATTGATCGACGGGTTGCATACGCCAATCCGCTTTCTGCCGTTCTGTTCCATCAGCTGCACCATGGAATCTGTCAGCCGCCTCAACGCTTCCTCATACAGGTTTCTTGTGGTATCCATCCCTTCCAGACTTGAAAGACGCTTTAAAAACGCCCGTACCAGAACCGTTTCCTCCACACTCGTATCCGTCAGAGAATACAGCGTCAGCAGCAGCGCGCGATCCTCTGCTCCCAGTTTTCTTGTAAATTCATCCTTCCAGAGTTCTCTCGGATTTTCAAGGCAGTCCATAATAAATGCCGCATAGCGATCAGCTTCAACCTGTTCATAATTTTTCTTTTTGGTGACAAACTCGATCAGCCTCGGCGTATAATTGGCATGTCTGACTATCCCCCGATAGCGTCTATCCTCATAGACGTTCCTGTAATATTTCTCCGGAACCCCCGCAAAATATAGGTGATTGTAAAAAATCCATCCCTTCTCTTCCTCATCCAGTCCATTCATCTCGATCTTCCGGATTTTTATATTCTCATCCTCCATAAAATACCGGAAATCGCACGACCGCTCCCTCGCTTCATGAAAAATTGTAACACGCGAATTCATAATGAGAAGCTTGTTCGGATTGCGCATGATATACTTGACCAGCGCCAGCAGTTCATTTTCTTTCGTCTCCTGCATTTTAAAATAATGCTGTCCCAGACAGTCATCAAGAACGATCAGTTCCTTCCGTTCCCTGTCAGCGGAGAGCGCGCGTTTTAAATCCGACAGCTCGCCATTTGTCGTGTAGCGGATGCGGTATCCTCCCGCCGCAAAAGCCAATGCGAGCATCTTGGTCAGCATGGTCTTCCCCACTCCCGGATCGCCCAACAGCATCAGCATATGCTCTTTTTCCAGAAGCTTTCTGCCTTCCTCGTAATATTTTGTCTTCACAAAAAGCTTCTGTTCCTTTTCAATCCGATAGAAAAAGGCATCACAGTCGATCGAGATATTCTGATTACCAAGCCGTTCTAAAACACTGGTCGATTCCAGCCACAGCTTATAATGTTGTTCCAGAATATCAGCATTCTCTTTTTTATGTAGAAAACGGTCAATCTCCATCAGATCCACAACCGCTTCCGCATCATCCATATAATCTGAAAACAACTGATAGATCTCGGAAATATTTTCTGCCGTCAGCTTTTTCCCACAGCAAACATAATAATGCTGCGGCTGTTTCTGTTTTACCTTCGGGAGTTCCTTCTTTAAACTGGAGCGCAGTGTGGGGTAAGGGCTGTCGATATAATGTTTCACCTGCACCATATGTTTTCCTGACAGTTTCGTCTCTGTGATGTCTACACCGCCATCCCTTCCGGGCGCAAAACAACGCAGCGGACAGCCGATCTTCCGCTCCATGATATCCCGGCATAACAGTTCAAATTCAAAATCCGATAAATTTGCATAATGAAACATAATGGTTCTTCCTCTGGATTGTGTATTTCATTTGATTAATCCTTTTCTATAAACGAACTATTCTTTTGCAAGCACTCTATAGCTGTTGCAAAAAGTGTACCAGTTTGTCCTGTACACCAATTAGAATTGAAGCAATCGCAATAAAAAGGGTAATTACATTAAACGCAAGACCTCTTTCTCCACTTTTTATCCTATCACTTAGTTCTGCCAACAACATTATAACGACTAGAGCAAAAAAATCCAGAACCAGCCTTATCAAGTTAATAGACATATTTTCCTTGTTAATCACAATGCATCCCGCCATCGTCACCATGCTTGCGATTAGACTACATACAAATATATATCCTATATATTTTTTCAAAAAATTTACAACTTTATTTTCACAAATTCTGTTTTTTATAACAAGAATCTTTTTGTGTATTTTATTCTCATTGCACGATATATTTATTTCACCCCATATTCCCTGTAACAGATTTCGTAGTATATAAACAGCACCATACAGAGAAAAAAATACAACCACCAAAGCAAATATCCCCATTGATATAAGCAAAACAATATTTATTAGTCTGCTGCCCTCTGTGTTCATTTCAATTCCTGAACATACGTATGCTCCATATACCCCCAACAATACCATGAACAAGAAAAAAACTATTTGTGCCGTCGCTTCAATTAGATATGTATTAAAAAATTTTCTATCTGCCTTCTCAAAATTTTCCCGCTGCTTTTCTCTCTCATACAAATATTCCATTTTTTCTTGTTGATTTTTTATCACAATATCCAGAGCCTGTATTTTTTTATCAAGCAACTTTATTTTTTTCTGAATATTCATATCTTCTTTATATAACCTCTCACTACTTTGTGTTATGCGTTATCCAATCTTGCGTTCTTTTATTAACTAATTTGCAAAAATCTGCACTCTTACGCGCATCCATTGCATTTTTATCCGCATTTTCTTTTAAATAGTCCTCCATTGCTTTCCCGACGATCTCTTTGGCAGTCAAATAATATTTCTCAATTTGTTCATTTTTCAAACATTTAATTAAATCTGCGTTTTGTTTCTGTATCTCTTTGCTTGATAATTCTGGAACAACTACGCTTTTTACAACCAGTGATCGAACTATCATCATAATATAAAACCTCAAAGAATAATCTTTACGGTTCAGCACATGTTTCTGTTGCAAGTATACAAACTCCACAAACAAGTACGATGCAATATAGTAGCTCTCTAAGTTATGTTCTTTGCAAAACAACTTGTCCTTTCTATTTCTGAGAATATTCGCAGGATTATTGTTGTAAACAACATGTGCATCCTGAAAATAAACGCTTGTAATTGCACGAATCAATCCATGTAATGTAATCTTTTGATACTTTCCAAGCTTATTACTAATCGTATCTTGTTCACCAGACCGGCGTTCATAAAAAATTTCTAAAGGCATATCTTTAGAATACTGATCTATTAGCATTTGCAATTCCTTATGATAACGTTCAAGTGCCACAAAAGCTTCTTCCGGAACCGGGCTTTGTCGGTTTGTTGCTCTTACAATACTTGTTATCAAATCTGCGTCTGTGGTGTATATTATTTTTACGGGCACCAATAGATCCTTTGCATACTTTCTTGCATTATATATCTCATTGCTCGTTTGGCATCCGTTTACAACCTGAAAGTTTCTTAATTCATACATGTTTCCACCTAATGGGACAACCGATTTTGTAATAATTGTCACACCATTATTCAGCAACACAAACTTATCTCTTTGACGATCGTCTTCTATCGTTTTTCTGATCTCTGCATTTACCGCATTTTCTGGTCCCTGATAATCTCTTACATTTTCATAAAAAATTCTTCTTCGCAATTCCCCCTCTTTATTCGTAATAATTTTTAAATATTCATCTCCTGTTAAATAACCAATATATACTTCCTGAACATCATTTATCTTATCTAACGTTATACAATTTTTTAAATATACCTGTACTTCCGCATTATTTTCTATTTCATTATATGCCCCTATCATATATTGACTTCCAAATACTCTTATGTCGAAACTCTTTATATCAGATATGCTAGATAACATATTTTTTTCATTATCCCTGCACAGCGAATCCACAAGTGACTCATCCCATTCTTTTGCTGCAGTTACATAATAAATATAACATGCAGGCGATTTTCCAGAACAATATCTATAATTATCGTACTCAAATAACGCATCATATATTTCTTTCGCATTTAGAATATTCTCATTTTTTTCTGTAACAGCATCAAAATCCATCAAAAAATTTTTCGTTGCCTGTATCGTTTTAAGTAAATCGCCCGTATCACATTTTTCTTCTGTTTTTGTCTGTATAAAAATAATTTGTACATCTAACGTCTTAGATTTAGCATAACACGAAATATCCTCTTTGCTTACGACAAGATTGCCATTAACAATAAATGCTATTGCGTCTAATCCAAACTGACTCTTTTCATCAACTACAACTCTATGTAAATCTCCAACATCCGAGAACGCATCTGGATGAAGTTTGGATACCAATAAATAATTAGAGAAATATTCATACGCTTTTGATAATTCCATATCTTCCAGAAGAAAATCTTTTTTAAAATTGTCTATCATACCTTTAAGAATTTTGTTTACTGCCATATATATCTGCATAATGTATTGTTATACACTACGCTCCCCCCTCTGCTGTTAATATTTTATATTTACATCTTTTTTATATTACCCAATATTTTTACATTTGTAAATGCTTTTAACACTTTACCGCATATTATCTTTCCCAAAACATTTTATTTTCTCAAACTTGTAATAGATATTCTATATATGAACTACGGAGCATTTACTAAGGCACAAAAATCACCTCCAAACCGAGTAATTTTAACTTATATCAGTTTGGAGGTTTACGCAAACTTTAGGACACTCTCACTTCTTTATTCGAGAACATTCTTTTGAAGGAATCTTTCTATTTTTAATCTAACGACATAACACAGATCGTTTAGGATCCCCTAATTATAATGCAACAGCAGATACTGAATACAATTCAGCATAGACCCTACGTGCAGCATCTCTTTCAATACGTCCAAAGAGTCTCATATTTTACTCCTTTCAGCGCGTTCTAGCGCCCAGCTTTTTATCCTCACCTCTATCTGTCTCATACAAAGATATTGTCAAGTATAACATTTTTTCATTTATGTTTTTACTGATCTATTGTCATAAATAGCATACTTCTTTTACATTTTTCTATCAATTTTCTCTTCTTGGTCGCTTATGCCTACTACATCAATGATATTGCCAAGTACCGGATCATATACAATCACTATTGTGCTTTCAGTAAAATCGTAATTATTTTTACCTATCGTAATCGCAACCTTCTCTCCCTTCTTAGATTCTATCCATATGCCATTAAAGTCTACTGAAATCTGTTGTGTATTTAATGCATAAATATCCCTATTGCCATCATTATATATTAAAACACATTCCCCCTCCGGAAACTGAGTTTTTTCGTCAATACCTACTTTCTGTAGTCCATCAAACAGCTCTATACCATCGGAAGAAAGTATAACATATTCATACTTTTTCTTCCTTATAAAATCTATATACTCATTTATATCCTCTATTTTATTTATTTGCTTACTGTCTATATAAGCATGCCATAGTTGATCTTGCACTTTCCACGTATCATTTTTTTCTGAATTATTTCCAATACCTTTCTCCGACAATATCTTACCTATATATGCAGATAACTTAACACCTCCATTGTAATTTAAATGTCCACTATCAAAAAAATCTTCCTTTACATCGATTCCCAGTTCGTCTATCATATGAAAACCATTATAATATAAAACATTCTCACTTTTTAGTTCATCTTCTAGCTGATTGAATATTCGCTGTTGATCCATTTCTTCTGCAGTTGTTTCATATGGAATAACTGTAAAAATTAATTCAACTTTGTTTTCCGCACACACATCTATAATCTTTTGAATATAGGTTAATGCCGTCCTCGGAACCTCCTGTTTTTCCTTCTTATCTAATTCACTAAAATTACTTGCATCATATATTCCAAATTGCGGTGCAGCACCTTTTGTATAACAAGTCTGTCTATCAAAATCACTTTCCGTAATTTCTTTCCACCTTGTATGATACAAATACAATGGCATATAGAACTCAATTTGATTTTCCTCTGGAACAAGATCTGAAATCATTTGGATTTTATTCCTGCTCAACGGCCATGCATTTACCAAATTATGCATATAAGATATATTTTCAAGTTTTTGATCAGAAAAAGCCTTATATAAGTCCACCACAATTACATCTGGATGTTGCTCCCTTATAGCTTCTTTTACACAATAATACTCCAATGGAATCCCCACACCATCTCCGCCTATTACCGATGATTTAATTCCATAATCCTCCCATAATTGAAATGGATATATTGAATAATATAAGTGTGAACTACCTATAAACACTGCATCCAGACTATCCTCTGTTTCTTCATAAAAAGAGACTATTCTATACATTCCACTTTTTCCAACCAAAATACCATTTACCCAAATAAATATACCCCCCAATACTATCAATAAGATAATTATTTTTATACCATTACAAATTCTCCGCTTCATATATACTTCCACCCCTTCTAAAACTGAAAATAGATAAAAGATGTTGCATCATAAGACGCGCCATATATGCCATATACAGCAATTAAAATCAAAGGTACAATATATACAATATAGCGAAACACAATATTTTGTTTTGCTATACTATCACGTATACAAATATTACGGTATTGCAAAACGCTTACAAACATAAGTATTTCTAATGCAATGAACAAAACAAACATATCCTTAAAATCCAGTCCCATCGTACCTAACGTACCATCAAAAAAAATCCACATATTATTTACCATAAATATTCTTCTTATAATTTGAAATGCAGAACTAATATTATCTGCCCTAAAAAATATCCATGAGAAATCAATCAGTGCAAAAGGTCCTAACATTTTAAACATTTTTCCCCCAATTTTTTCGGATATTAAAGGCAATTTATACTTTCTATTCAAAATATTCTCCATAATTTGATATATGCCATTTATTCCGCCCCATATAACGTAAGTCCAACTTGCCCCATGCCAAAGACCACTTACCAAAAACACAATCATTAAATTTATATAATGGCGCAATGGTTTGCACCTGCTCCCGCCTAACGGGAAATACAAGTAATCCCGAAACCATGTAGATAACGATACATGCCATCTTCTCCAAAATTCGGATACGCTCTGGGAAAAATATGGTTGTTTAAAATTTTGCATTAACGTAAAGCCCATAACCTGTGCAGCTCCAATCGCAATATCCGAATAACTTGAAAAATCACAATAAATCTGGACAGCAAACAACACAGTAGCAACTACTAATTCCCATCCTTCATATACATTATAATTTCCATATACAGTATCTACTAATATTGCTGCTCTATCTGCTATCACTAACTTTTTAAAAAATCCCCATACCATTAATTGCAAACCATAACTGACCCTTTTGGTATCCCAAAAATGAGGTTCTTCGATCTGATGTAGCAAATTCTTTGATCTTTCAATTGGTCCTGCAACAAGCTGTGGAAAAAACGAAACAAATAATGCATAATTCACAAATTTTTTCTCTGCCTTTATTTCCCTTCGATATACATCCATTGTATATCCCAATGCTTGAAATATGTAAAAAGATATTCCTACTGGTAATAATAAATCCATTTTTCGGATAGTCACTTCAATGCCAGCTTTTCCACATAAATCACTGATAGTAGATATGAAAAAATTATAGTATTTAAAAATTGCTAAAATAAGAAGATTTATTGAAAAGCTTCCCCCTACCACAAGCTTTCTATTTATTTTAGGTTTTTCCAAAAGTAAACCTGTTACATATGTCACAATTGTTGAAAATAATAATAGTAGTATATATTTTACATTCCAACACATATAAAAATAATAGCTTGCGACAAGAAGCCATATTTTCTTCAGCTTTTGTGGCACACAAAAATATACTAATATAACAATTGGGAAAAAAATCAAAAAATCAATAGAGTTAAATATCATTTTCTCTTCCTCTTTGCTTTACTTTAGTTATTGTTTAATCAATTCGAATGAATATATTGCATATTGTCCCCATTGCTTTACTAACTTTGGATATGCTGATACTCCATAATGTTCATAAATAAATATTTGATATTTATACAAATTCCATGAATTTAAATCAGTAAACAAATAAATATTATCATCAACCATTTCTCTGATAGGTGATTTTATATTCAACATTTCTAATTGATCATTCATTACCGGATGATCAATAAACCATCCTCCAACACGCATAATATTATCCCAACTGCCCTTTTTCAACCCCCATAGGCTCCCATAGGCATTCATAATTGGAAATGGGCAATACGCAAAATTATCAATCAAATATACGCCTGCCGTATCATTCTGCATATATTCTAATGCTCTGCAAACATCCACATTGGGTTCAATGGAACTTCTGTTTAAAAATTTAGTTTTACTAAAAGACATTCCCAAAACAAGCGCACACAGACATATGACATACAGCATTCTTTTCCTGATCACTTGAACATTTGGTCTACAATGCACATTATCTACCCACAACGCATTCCATTGTATCCCATACAACAAATTGATACTTCCTATAAAGTAAAGACTATCCTGCACCCATGAGGGGAATCTGCCTGTCCATATAAAATAAAATACAATGAGCATTGTCCCACAAATTGTACAAATAAATGAAAATACAGATTTCTTGCCAATACAAATCAGTGAAATAATCGCACAAAGGAAGAACAGTATACTAACATTCCGTTGTCCAGACTGTACTCCCGAATTATAATACATCAAATTATTCATAAGTCGACTTTGCACCGCTACCCGTTTTTGCATTAAAGTTTCATTTTCTTGAAAATTAATTTTTGCAATCTGACGATATTTGTCTATACTAAAAAAATCATCATATATCATACTACCACGCAACATATCATAATCATTATAAGAAACACCTATTTTTTCAAAAAAATCATAATATGCCCAGTAATCACTAACTAAATAATCGTATGCAGATGCTCTTGCACTATTATATTCCATATAATCACTAATTGTTTCTAATTCACTATATTTGTATGTATGATAAGCATGTCCTCCCCCTGCCACTCCAATTGCAACCACAAACAACACAATAAGTATCAAATCCTCTTTTATTAAAAATTGTCTTTTTCGCAATTGTCTTCCAAAATATTGTATCATCCATATACCAACATACGGAAGTGCGAGTAAACTACACGAATATCGTGTCAAAGAACCCAATATATATATAAGGATTCCCATAACTACTCCTGATTTACATTTATTTTCAACAAAACAATAATAGATCAAAAAAGCTCCTGTAAAGCATAACAAGCATGCACTTCTAGTATAATTAAGTGACATATAAAAAGATACTTCAAACACTAATGGCATAAATATTGCTGCCATATATCCAAATATATTTTTCTTTCTTAAAAAAAACCATATAAAAACAGAAAATGAAATCCATACAGAAAAAATTTCCAATATTGTTAGCCAATTTAATTGTGGCACCCATATTTGCAGATAGTATAAAATATAGCTTAGTGGATAACTAATAACCAAAACATATGGAGAACTCTCCCCTGACATCCCAGACAGAATTCCACTGATCAAGAAATCATCTGCGCTTTCCCAACTAGGATATGCAAACTTATATACTAATAAAAAAATAATAAAACTATATAACATTCCCAAAAGTAATAGATTTTTTTCGCAAATTCTTCTTATCTCTAAAATGGGCTTTTCCAAAAAACTCAGTTTATCTTTTCTAATGTAATTCCACTTATATAGGCTGTTTTTTAAAAATTTATCCAAAATAAAGTGTATACTCCTTTGTTATATATTTAACATTGACTGTTTATTTTTCCATTTAGTCGCACAAATGCACCTTTAGACAGACAACTGTATTTCTATCCATCACAGGTGCATTTATGTGTCACACAACATATATTTTATTCTTCGTTCTTTAAATTTCTCAAGTACATAAATTCTGCAAAATCAAAATCAATTTGATTATCGATATCTGTTGCTTCAATCTCATCAATTAAATAAATCTTTGGATTATATCCCACTACATTTCTACATTCCATCATCTTTTCTCTTTTGATTATACTTATTGCAAAATTTAATGCTGCAATATCTGGTAAATCTTGACTTCTCGGTTGATTTCTTAAATCATAATTAATAGGTAAATTATCTTTAAAAAGAAATTCCTTTATCAAATGTGCCGAATTTAAGGAATCATATTCTCCAGAAATCTTTTTATATGTTTCAATTGCATTGATAATCGTCTGATCCTTCAGTAGAGGATTCGTTACATTTATATATGCTACAACATCTGCATCAAAATTCTCTGCCATATTACGATATACATCACTCATTGATACCTGATTTGAAGCATAAAATTGATCCCGCTTTACTGTCTCGCACCCCATATTCTGAGCAATCTGTAACATCTGGTCATCGTTCGAATTAACAATAATACCATCCAGATTAGGGATTCTTTTTAATTGGTTAAGCTTTACCTCTAACAACGTACTTCCAGCAAAGGGTCTGATATTTTTATTTACCACACGCTGTGAACCAGATCTTACCGCTACTAACGCTTTGATTTTCATTTAATTTCCTCCTTCAATACCTTTTCCTATAGATTGATCTTACAGTTAACGCACAAATGATACCTACAATTATTATTTTACAATTCCATGTTTAATGCAATATTCTTTCAATTCTTCAAATGTCTCTGGAACAAAATACTTATCTTTCTCTCTATACTTTCCACCAACGGCATCAGCAAATGCCATAATTTCCTTTCCAAGAAATGTATAATCAACTGGAAGTAATTTATATAAGAATATAACTGTAGGTTCATCATCAAACATCAATTTGGGAGATACACATGCCCCTGAAAAAATAGTGATTTGTACTTTATTGCTTATATCGTTATTTAATATTTCCAACTCCCACGGCAATGTATGATTCTTACTTATTGCAGCTCCACATTTTGCTAAGGTACTTTCCTTTTGTCTAGGATGTGCTTTAATAATTGTCTTATCTAAATCAATACATTCAAAAACATTATTCCAGAACTTTTCCTTATCAAACTCAACCTTCATTGGTCCCTGTTCCATAATTATTACTTCTTTAGCTGCATATTGATTTTCACTAACATTATACTCAAATGCCGTATTAAGTGCATTTACCAATCGTGGATTACTCTTATCAAGTTTCCTCATTTTTTCTATTTTTCCGTCATATCGAGTACACATCAGATCCGGTTCAAATAAATAAAGCTTATCAAGCATAGATCCATCCATACATTTCAAGCCTACCATTTTAATAAGCCACCTTAAATACCATGGTTTTTGAGCATAATCTGTCACATATGAACAATACGTATGCTCCAGAAAATTATTTTTAATATTTGGATTTTCCTTTATAAATCCTGTATAAAAAATAGAATTAATTAGCCATCCACTATTATTATAGTAACAAAAGTCGTATTTCTTCTTTTTGAGCAAATTCAGAACTTTTTTCCCATTTCTAACGACATTGATACATTTAGAAAATGTAATTGGATATGTAAGCAATACGTCATCTAAAATATAAACATTTTTAAAAACACCTGTGCCTCTGATTCTTTCCCCTACTTTTTCTGCCCCATCAAATACTTTAACAACATATAAATCGGCGTCTTTGATTTCATTTGCTATGACAAAATTAATTGCTTCAATAATTGTAAACGGTACCGTGCCTATAAATGCATGCATATCATCCTTCTCCTTTTATTTATTAACTTTATTTCAAATTTTTACTTTTCCTATAATGCATAAACTCTATTCCCAGGAATACTATTATTAAAATAACTACACCATATCTTATAACCCAATTATTTCGAATAAAATAAAATATTCCACAGTATAGCGCCATGCCTAGAATACCTATCATCATTTCTCTTCTGCAAAATACGCTCTTTTTATATTGAATAGCCGCTCTGTAATGTAACATAAACAAAATAATATAGGATATAATTGTCGCCATTGCTGCACCTACTGCTCTATAACGCGGAATCAACATATAATTTAATATAATGTTTAATACTGCCACCATTGCAGTATTCTTGGCAATAACTCCAGGTTTCTTTAAGTACATCAAGTATGCTGTAAAAAAAGCATAAACAAAAATTAGAAATGACGCAAACACTATTAAATTTACGTAATCTACCCCCCTCCAATATGTTTCTGGTGATAGGATTTTTATAACCTCTGGCGAAACTGTTAACAACCCCATTGTAATTAAAACAAATACCTTTATATACACTGCTTCCACTTTTCTTGTCAGTGAAATTTCTCCAATTGCTAAATTTTTATAAAACCATGGTGTCCATGCACCATTAATTGCTGTGTATAAAGCAATTAAAATAGATCCTATATTATATACCAACGAATAGACAGCTGTCTCGTCTGCTCCAACCATATCTGTCAACATAATTCGGTCACTTTGCATCAATATTAAATCTGACAATGTAAGCATAATACCCGGAACAGCAATTTGCGTCGCATATCTCCAATATTCCTTATTTATGACTGGTTTTTCATTTTTAAAATTGTAAATAATAATAACAATCGCAAAAATTACAAGTCCAAATACATTTCCAAGAATTTTACCATAATATTGATTACTAGTATATACCGCGATTAATATAACAGATAATATGGTATGTACTACATTTGGAAAAATCATTAACATCGTTCTTGACTTGTATCGATTCTCCATAGAATAAACTGCCATTTGCATATTAATAGTATGAACCGATATCGCCTGTAAAGCAGCAAGAAAAACAACAAATAAATCTGTTTTCCTATTCCAAAGTGCAAGTATACTCACTATAAGTCCAGTAAATATAAGAAATGCTATCAAAGATAATAACAAAACCGACGATACAAATTTGTGATACTCCTCTCTATAGTCAATATAAGCATTTCTTACTGTGATAAAAAGATTTAAACCTATAAACGTATTAAGCACCAAAACCCAAGCAGAATATGTACTTACCAAACCATAAGCTTCTTTGCTCATCATTCTGGTAAATATGCTGGAACTTAATAATACTATTCCCTGTCCAATTATATTGCCAACTAAATAATAAATACTAGCAATTAAATATTTTCCATCATTTTCCCTTGCCACAATATCCCCTGTTCTTAATTCTTATACTTCTTCAGACAAACCGTATCAAATGTGTCCCATTTTCTACGATCAATACAATCAAACCATATGTCTTCCTGTTCTTCAATTGCAATTAATTTTTGAAGCATGTCTTCTGTAATCTGCTCTTTAGGAATAATCACTACACCAGAATCATCACATACCATGATAGAACCATTGACATTTTCCATTCTATCTTTAATAATCGCCTGATCAAATGGCTGACTATTCTTCATATTAAAGCATCCGACTGGACTAAATCCTGTACACCAAATAGGATACTGCTCTTTAATCAACCTGTGTGCATCTCTCATTTTTGTATTTGTAACAATGGCTGCTGCCTGACGATATAGCAAAATATATTTCGACACTAATTCTCCTACAATTGCTCTGTCTCCACACTGAAATGTTTCAATATATACAATATCATCCTTCTCTGTATCACGTACCTGTTCATGTACATCCCAATTACTTTCGTTATATGCATATACCCACTTAACTTTTCCTACTTGAAACTGTCCTCTATTTACAGGCATAACATTAGGTAGTACCCCCGTCTTCCCTAAACAATCTGCCACCTCTGTTGTTGACACTTTATTAACTCGAATATATTTTATAATTTGTTCTCTTACTTCCATATATTATTTCCCCTCATATATAATATGTATTGTAGATTTCACTTTTTCTTCTAGTTCACGCAATTTTCCATAATTATCTGCCCATAAAATATAATGTCCTGCTCTGCTTCGATCATCCTTAGCCCGCTCTATTATATCGCCGGCCTGCAAAGGCAACATAATATCTTTTACACCCATATAGTTTCGTGCCTCATTTAGTCCTTCCACACCAGCCACTTTTCCTGGTTCTAAGTCAAAGAATCCCAAAATAGCACACTTTTCCCTCTCATCTGATAGTTTAACCTGCTTTTCTTTTCCCAAAAGCTGATTAATAAAAATTTCATTTGAGTTAATCCCTGACATAATAGGAACGATATCTGATGAAATTTTTGTTCCTCCTCCTCTTGCTGCTATCTCAATCAAATAAAATTGACCATTCATAAATTTGTATTCTGCATGTGTCATGCCGTATGGCAGCCCCATCTTGCAAACCATCTGCGTATTTATCGTACGCAATTCATCATAGTCATATTCACCATCATAATGAGAAAACAACAATTCCTGTGCAATACTCGCATTATAACTATAATGTTTCTTTCTGGAAATTGCTGTAACAAAATAACCATTTGAGGTTTTCAAACCATCAACGGTAAACTCGATTCCTTCAATATACTGTTCAACCAATACCGCATTTACAGAATGAGAATACTGTAATGTATCTGCATACAAACTTCTCAACTGCTCCGAATCTTCTATAATATGTATTCCTCTGCTCGATTGACTATCTACAGGTTTAATAATTGCCTTTCCCTTGATGCTCTTCTCAAAAAATTCTACTGCCTCTTCACAAGAATAGCATAATTTATACTTTGGATATGGGAATCCATTATTTTTACAAAAATCCCTCATAAGGCTTTTATTTGTAAACAACCGAGCCATATCTTCTCCAATGCCTTTTAATCCCATACGTTCAGCAACATATGCCACTGTTGGAACTGCAATGTCACTTTGATCTGTTAAAACAGCATCAGGACGATATTTCTTTGCTATTTCTAAGTTTTTTTCTTTGTCTAGTACATTAGCAACTTCTCCCCAGTCTGCATATTGAAACGCAGGAGAATTTTCATACAAATTCGAACAAATCACTTCATGTCCCATTTTTTTTGCAGTCTGCACAATTGGACATTGCCAATCACCACCTGCGATAACCATTATTCGTGACATTCTTTCTCCTCTACAACATTTATTGTCTCTCTAACCACGTACTGTGGTTCTTTGTTTATATGCAAATATACCCTTCCTACATACTCTCCAATCAATCCCATAAAAATTAGGTTTAATCCTACGCCAAATAAAATTGCCACCATAGTAGATGGCCATCCTACCAGTATTGTCGGATTCATACACTTTCGCACAATAATAACAATCGTTGCTACAAACGCTGCCAAAGCCATAATATTTCCCATAACAAGTGCTAGCTGTAATGGTTTATATGAAAATCCTATTATATTTGACCACAATTTCACCAATTGTTTAAACGTATACCCAGATTGTCCATACTCTCTCTCAAAATGTTGCACTGGAACACTCTTGATGTTTTGTGTTGCCCTTAATATCAATCCCAATAGATATGTATGTGCTCCTGTATACTCTATAATATTATCACGCACATATTTTCGCATAATCCAAAAACTTGAACTAGTTATTTCTTTGGGTTTACCTAATAAGATGGTAACTGAAGCCCGATTAACCCAACTTCCAAAATTCCGAAATAAACTATGCTTTTTTTCAGGATAATATCCATATACCACATCATACCCCTTATCATATTCCGCGAACATTTTAGGAAGCTGTGACGGGTGGGTCTGCATATCATCATCCATACTGATGATCGTGTCACCTTTTGCATAACGTAACCCAGCCATCATAGCATTATGCTGTCCTACATTTTTTGCCAGATTAATTACGCGCACATTTTCATTTTCTTCGGCAAGCTGTCTTAGTACCTCTAATGTTTTCCCACCATCAGGTGAACAGTCATTGACTAGTACAAATTCAAGATCCTCTCTGTTCATCTTCTGCATTTCCTCTGTAGTCAATGTCACTAATTTTTTTAATGTATGTGATGATTTATAGCATGGTATTACAATTGAATACATTTTATCTCCAAAACTCCTTTATACTTTCAACAATATACTCTATATCTGATGCCTTTAATCCATAGTACATCGGTAATCGTAATAATCTTTCACTTTCTTTTGTTGTATATTTATCTTCACCTATAAAAATTCCAAATTTCTTCCCTGCCGGAGCTGAATGCAATGGTATGTAATGAAATACGGCATTTACATCTTTTTCCTTTAAATAACTCAGCAATCTGGTTCTTTCCTCCAGATCTTTTGCCTTGATGTAGAACATGTGTGCATTATGTGTACATTCATGGGGTATTACTGGGAGTTCTATATATTCTTTCTCCGCAAGAGGTTTCAAAAGTTCATAATATAATTTCCAGCTTTTCATCCTATCATTAAATATAACATCTTCATTTTCAAGCTGAGCCCACAAATACGCTGCATTAAGCTCGCTTGGCAAGTAAGATGAGCCAGCATCAACCCAGGTATACTTATCAATCTGTCCTCTAAAAAATTGGCTTCTGTTTGTTCCTTTTTCCCTGATAATTTCTGCTCTTTCTACATTTTTCTTATCCTTTATAAGTAAAGCTCCACCCTCTCCCATACTGAAGTTCTTCGTTTCATGGAAACTATAACATCCATAATCACCGATAGCCCCTAGAGCTTTTCCTTTATAGGTACTACCTACACCCTGTGCTGCATCCTCAATTACCAGCAAATGATGTCTTCTTGCAATATCCATAATGGTATCCATCTCACAGGAAACACCGGCATAATGGACAGGCACGATTGCTTTTGTCTTATCCGTAATGGCATCTTCAATTAAATTTTCATCAATATTCATTGTATCAGGTCTGATATCCACGAATACCACTTTGGCTCCGCGAAGTACAAATGCATCTGCCGTCGATACAAATGTATACGAAGGCATGATAACCTCATCTCCAGGCTGAATATCAGCCAGAAGTGCTGCCATCTCTGTTGCATGTGTACAGGAAGTCGTGAGCAATGCTTTCGCTGTTCCTGTCTTTTCCTCCAACCATGCATTGCATTTCTTTGTGAACTGTCCATCTCCGCAGATCTTACGGCTCTGGATAGCCTCACTGATATACTGTTCTTCCGTTCCTACTTTTGGTGGTACATTAAAACTGATCATTTGTCCAAAATCCCTTTTCTTATATTTATTAACATTTCTTTTCTGTAAAAAACCAGTATCATTCACATAATATAGTGTAGTACAGAAAAACTTATAAATCAAGTCAATCGTCATCCATACACTTCACATATTTCCATACACTAAACCCATCTACATGATATACCGGCAGTACCTGCACCTTTTCATCGTAATGTTCCTGGACATACCACAATTTAATATCACGATAAAGATTATCCACAACATAAATATTGTTATTTGTAATACTGATGTAGGGATTTCTGCTGTCAATTCCATTTCTTCCCCAGACTTCTCCATTATCCGGATATCCCATGGTAACTCCACCAAGATAAGAATATCTGTTATAGCTTCCCGCATCCATCCGGATCCAGGGCTTATAATTAAAATATAACAGTTGGATACCACTCGAAAAATCTATCAAGTAATAATGTTCTGTATCGCTCTCGATCATCTGCATCAGCTTTGCCTGCGGTTGACGTTTACTCACACTGCACCGATATCTTTCCAGTTTAAAATTCCACGACTCATAAAAGCAGTCGCTGATATACTGTGCATACTCTTCATCATCCATATGTTGATAATTTGTATCTGGTATATAGAGCGGTATTTTACACAGGCACAATACTGTCACAAAATAAATCATGATCCTCTTCATTGCCGGTTCCGTTTCTTCTTTTACGCTTAAAGATGTGGCAAGCGCGACCGCCGCCGCAAAGAAAACACTATATTCTACCCGGTATACAACACGCCCTCGATATATAAAATACATCAGTAAAATTACAAGCATAGCTGCCTTAAATCCACTCCACAACACTTTTTCCGGCTGGCAGAAAAGCAGCAGAAGAAACAGTATTTCTACTCCCACAGCAACCAGATACTTTTCGTACTGCCGGTCAATAAAAGTTCGCAGCACATACTGTAATGAACGTGTCACCTGATTGCTGTAATCCTTTTTCACTTTGCTGATATCACTGATTAATTCTGGGGTAAAATAATCCTGATCCAAAAAATTCCATGTTTCAATCATATAATAGTCATTCAGAGACACACCCAGCTTTTCCAGTTCAGGCATAACCGTATCGCTGCCATAGCCATTTACATCCGTGACAGACGCTCTTTGATGATTATAAACCTTATACTGTCCATATTCAACATTTGTTTTCCACATTGTGGAATCTAACACTGTCAATGCATATGCTCCACCTACAGTAATTCCAGATATCATAATTCCAAAAACTATCTTCTTTACTATACAATCCGACCTACGATATATCCACACATACTCTATAAATATCAACACTAAGAATACAAGTACTATATATATTGTGCTATACCGCACCATGCTGCCCACCAGTGCAAGCAGTATTCCCATAGTGACAGGCAATATTTTCTTAGTCTTTTTCTTTTCCCATAACCCATATAATAAAAGTGCTCCTCCCGCACACATGGCAGCCGTAGCCGTTTTGGTAAATTGTACCAGAATATAAAGATCATCCGAGAAAAAAGAAACAAAAACAAGTGATGCGAATATCCCTATATATGGATGATTTTTCTCCAATAGGATATATGTTACCGCCCAAAGGGAACAAAAGCAGATAAAAATCTGAGACACAAAATACCAGCTTACTACAGGCATCAGCTGATACAGGAATTTCAGAAAATATCCATATATGATATTAGAAAATAATAAATGCTCATCATATCCGTTTCCATATGCCCCCGACAAGATACTATCCACAATAAAATCATCTGATACTTCATATTTCATATCACAGAACAGCACAACTAAAAGCAGAAATATTGCATTTATCAGAAAAGACATAAAAACATGATGGCTATATATTTTTTTTATTCTGCCCTTTATATTACGCATGTCTTTTTCCCGCTTCCATATTTCAATAGATAATAAGTAAATTATACCATAAATATATGTTTTCCGATAGTTTATTTTTCAGCTTTTCCATGCCATCACATAAAAAAAGCTGCCCTATACCACCTCTGATATAGAACAGCCTTCTATCATTTCCTTATTTATTTAAAATACAACATTTCCATTTACAACCCGATATGTTGCTCCATTCCAGTTTACTGTACCTGTATATCCAAAATCAAGCTGACCGTTTACCACATACCACCAGCCGGCTTCATTCTGCACAAGTCCTGTATAGCCGAAATTGATGGCTCCATTTTCCACGTACCACCAGCCAACGTATGGATCACTCCATAAGCCACTATAGTCAAAACATACACGGCCTCCTGCAACACACCACCAGCCGCTGTCATTCTGGATCAGACCATTATAATCAAAATTAACCGCTCCATTCTTCACATACCACCAGCCGACATTTGTATCGCAATACAATCCTGTATAAGAACTTTGGATCTCATCATTACTGTACAGGTACCAACTTCCATTTGATGCCTGCACCAATCCATTTTTCTGAGTACCGGTATCCGGCACAGGATCTGGGTCTGGCGTTGGCGTAGTCGAAATATTTATTGGATTCTCTGCCTTTTCGTATGTTTTTCCATTATAAGTAACTCTGGCCGGTGCAGCTGAAATGGCAGCACCACTTCGGCTCTCTACCGGATATGCTTTCAAAGAATCCCGAGATGAATTGGCATTTACAATGAAATACTTATAGTCTGTTGTAGTAAAATAAGGAGACTGATAAGAATAGCCATTGCTGCTTGCAGGCGAATCATATTTCAATGCCGGTACATAGGAATTCCAGATACTCTCCAGCACATGTGCACTATTTCCATCTTTTAAGGTTGCATTGCTCTTATCATAATACAGATATACAATCGGTAAACTTGCCGTTTCATTATCATCCCATGTAACATCAACCCCATACCAATAGCCATGAACCAACACATCATTCCATGCATGCGATGTACTTGTTACCATGATCGTCGGTAAACCAGCCGCATTGGCAAGCATATGAAAAGTTCCCGCATACCCTGCACATACCGTTTTCCCCAGGCATACCATACTGTAAGTCGACTGGTCATAGGAGATCCTCCCTCCATCCGGAGCTTCCACCTCTCCATATGTCGTGTTCTGTGCAATAATATCATGGATCTTCTTTACCTTTTCCTCATCCCGCGTACATGCATTGATCTGATTCATCCAGCCATCCACTTTTTGTGTAAACTGATCCGTCACAGCCTTGCGTGCTGTACCATTCTGAAATTTCTGATAAAGTGTACAGGAAACATAACAGGTATTTCCCACGGAAGCATATGTACTGTAGTTTGACAAAAACCAATACTGTGGATGCTCATACCGAAACAATGTCAAAAAATTAAACATCTGATCTGATGTCCACCCAAGTTTACCATTATCAATTGTGGCCGTCACAGACTCTGCATCATCAGTGCATACCGCCAGCATGATGCACTGATTCTCCAGATCATCCCAGATTGCTTTTTCAGTGGAAGACAGCTGATTATATATGTAAGCACTGTCGAATTTTTTCCAGTACTCACTGTCCTGCCTGGAAACTTTCTTATTGGTAGAGTAGGTTTCCACCTCATCCAGTTCCACTTCTTCAAACACCGGCCGCCTTAATCCTGTCTTCTCTTCTGCATTTGAAATGATCTCATCTACCGTTTCTGCAGACACAGGCTCCCTGTATCCGGAGACGGCAGCCATAACTATGGCTGCCATAAGTATTATCTGTTTCATTTTTCTCTTCAGATCCATTTTCACTGACCTCTCTCCTTCAAATCAGCCGTTTTTATCTCCGCACTGCCGATCCACCGTACACATCATAAACTATACCATCGTAAGTCATCTCACCCGTATATCCAAAATTAACCGTACCATTCTGTACCAGCCACAGTCCAGAATCATTCTGTACCAGACCAGAATAGTTAAAATTAACCTTTCCGTTCTCTACATACCACCAGCCGACATTCTCATCGTATACCAGACCGGTATAATCTGTATTAACAGCACCGCCCACTACATATCGCCAGCCTGCCTGTTCATCATAAACCAATCCGGTTCCCTGAAAGTATACGGCACCGCCTACTACATACCACCAGCCAACATTTGCATCGTTTACCAATCCGGTATAATCAAATGCTACTGTTCCGTTTACCACATACCACCAGCCGACATTCTCATCATAAACCAGACCCGTTCCAAAATTAACAGCTCCGTCCACTACATACCACCAGCCGACATTCTCATCATAAACCAGACCTGTTCCGAAATTAACAGCTCCGTTTACCACATACCACCAGCCAATATTTTTATCACAAACCAATCCAGTTCCTTGAAAATCAACGGCTCCGTTTACTACATACCACCAGCCAACGACCGGATCATACTTCAAACCCGTGTAATCAAATCGAACCGCACCGCCCTGTACACACCACCAGCCGGCATCATTCTGAGCAAGACCATCGTAATTAAAATCGACAGCTCCATTTCTTACATACCACCAGCCTTTTCCGTTCTTTACAAGACCAGTGTATTTAAAATCAATCTTTCCGTTCTTTACATACCACCAGCCTGAATCATTTTGTTTTAATCCGGTATAATTCTTATTGATCACACCATTGACATAATAATACCAGTTGCCATCCTTTGCCTTGTCCAAACCATCGATCCGGCTCTTCGGAACATACCAGAAATCGCAGTCGACAACCTTATCACTTCCCAGACCATTCATCTTTCCAGAACTCGAATATTGCCAGAATGTATAATCTCCACCATAGGTTGTCTGACTTGTATAGTTTGCAAGCCACACATCATATTTATCTGTAATGGAAGATGCATTTAGGTTACTTTGCAACATATTCTTATTGGCATATACCATCGGTGTATACCCCGCTGCCGCCACAGTCTGACAGAATTTATTGACAACAGCTGTTGCTGTGCCTGCGCTAAGTCCCGCATTATACAACCTTCCTCTGGTATTGGTGCCACTCACATACTCATAATCAATCGCAACTGGAAGCGTAATATTGTATGATCCAATCCGGTTCAATACAAAATTTGCTTCTTCTGCTGCCTCAGCCTCAGTGATCGCCTGTGAAAAAATATAGACCCCTACTTTTACTCCCGCATTAAGTGCACGCTGAATATTTTCCTTATATGTCTCGTCTTCTGCCAGATTTCCAGATGTATAGCCTCTATATCCTACACGGATAATAGCAAAATCCACACCGGAAGCTTTCATGTCATCCCACGCAATATATCCCTGATACTTTGATACATCCACACCATCTATCACGACATAATTATTTGCGAATTTGCTGTTATGCACATAATTTCCAGCTGCAAGACTTCCTTTTCTAATTGTCTGTGACTGTTCTGTGGAATCATTCTCTAATGATTCTATGTACGTACCATATTCCGGATCATCGTCCTTATCCGCATTATCAATATACTGCTGATACTGTTTCTCATATTGCTGCGTTTTGGTCTCTGCGTTTACGCTATATGCACCCGTAAACAAAGCCATCGTTGCCAGCAATAAGCCTGTCCGCAATGTCACTTTTTTGTACCACTTCATCTCAAATCTCCACTTCTGTATAATTTTTATGTTTTCATTATACCATTGTTTCAATGCGCGTCAATCATTCCACTTCATTTACCAAATTCTTCATAATTTCTTAAGTTTATTGTGTTCCGATTTTCTGCCGGGCAGGCTCTTTTTGATCCGTTCTGTTCCCGAAACGATCAGAAGAGAACCTGCAATTCCCACTATGATATAGAAAACACCGAATTGTTTAAACGGTTCATAACGGTAAACTGCCCAACTTTGGAACATCTCCACATCAAATACAATCGTACCACTCTTATCGAGCAATGAAATCCCCCAGAACAGCAGATTCAGGACATTATAACAAAACAAATGATGTTCTAATATTCCCAGTGTATTATCAGAAATTTTATTCACAACTTTTGATTCTCCGATTGCCGGTTCTAATATTCTGCTGACCGTCAGCCAAAACGTAATTCCGAGCACCGACGTAAGCAATGGAAATACCACACATTTAATATTCCAGAATCCTGTCATCGCGAACAGATCAATAAACGAATCATTTCCACCATTTGCTGCAAGAACAATAATACTTCCAATTATTGTTGACAGCAGTACTACGCAGTTGCTCGCTTTTTTATGAAATTCCTCCAGATATTTTTTATAAACCACCCCCAGCTGATAAAACTGAAGAAAAAAAGCCACCTTCAAAGGAATCAACAATGCTCCATCCTGCCATGTATTCCATCCTGAATTTGACAATGATATGCTTGCACAACCGGCTATGATAAATATAAGCAACGCCAGCCACTCATTCCATATTTTCCGGAATCCCCTGCGGACGAATGCATATATAAGCTGCGTAAAATAGGATGCCGGCAAGAACCAGAGTGGTCCTGCCAGATTGCAGATCTGCCCGGTAGTAAATGCACGATGCAGTCCCTCCGCAATTCCTACCTCCTGCTCATACCGTATTATTCCCAGATGATCCATCAAACGCTCCAGCCCAAGATAAAAGAATCCCCAGAATAAAAACGGCATCATGAATTTCTTTGTTTTTTTCATTACCAGCCCCGGCATATTCTCCAGACTTCCTTCCGAGAAGAAATACCCGCTGATAAACACAAATAGCGGCATGAAAAACGAGTTGTATTCAATGATATTGGCAAATATATTTACCGTTGTCCATGTGTGTGCATCCAAAAGCATCACGATTCCAAATGCCGACAATATCATAAATGTCTTATTTGATTTGCTTCCCACCTGTTTTTCACTCATATTATTCCCCATCCATATCCATTTTTATAAAAATAGGGAGAAACTTACGTTCCTCCCTATGCTTTCTGTTATGAACTTTCACTGCCCAGCACATCAACCCGGAACTAATACTCTATATTATTCTTTACCATATTACTCTGTCCGGAATAATCGAGCACCCCATATTGATAAGATGCCTTAATAGAATTAGATTCAATCATATTGCCTGCTGATCTTCCATACTTACTATTTTCGCCAATATAAATTCCGCTGTCATGAGCCCCATAAATTGTATTGTTGATCAAGACATTTCCCGAACTTCCCACATCATCAATATATTCCGCATCTACATCATTGTAAGCATCCAGACACTTGATGTCAATACCTGCACTCGAGGATGCGCGTCCTGTCAGATCTGTTTTGTTACTGCTGTTATCATAGCATGTATTATTCACGATCAGATTACAATAGCCTGTACGAACCAGCTTTATACCGCTGCAGGTATTATCATGTATCTTATTGCCATCGAGAATATTGTACATACCATTATCGATCGATACGCCCGGCAGTCCACCGGATAAGCTTGTCTTGTATACTTCATTCTGTGCAAAATAAACACCGATACAGCCAAAATCAAGGCACACTCCTTCAAGCTTGCAATTACTGATGCTGTTTCCTGTCATATAAGAACGATATGTGCCAATACAGTAAAGTCCTTCACCTTCTGTACAATTATTAATGGTATTTCCGTTCACAATGATATCATGAGGACCGGTTGTCAGAGTGGCCACTTTTACATGTACACCATTTTTAAATGCACTGATCATCATCGCAGCACGACCTTTGCAATTTGTGATCGTGTTATTCTCAATCAGCCAGGAACTGTGGTCTCCATAAACAGCAACGGAATCACCGGACGTTGCATTGAACTTATTTCCACTGACCACAACGTTGGTAGACACATAATCATTGCTTGCTACTACAGCACACATTTTTGCATTTGAGAATGTATTGTTCTTGATGACTACATTATCTGCTCCCCAGAGATTAACATCGTTATTATACGCAAGACTTGTCTTTAAGTTGATTACGCCACAATTTTTCTGCGGGATCACTGTCTGATTCGCACTGTCCCACAAATACATAACAACTGCTTCATCCGGTACCGTTCCGCCGCTCTTTAATACAAGTTCGTGCCCATTTCCGTCCAGAATCGTATTGGAAGGAATGTAGATAATACCAGAATGACTAGAATCCTTATAAACCTCAATGTTCTTCTGAAGCCGCACAATCTTACCGGTATTTGCAAGTAAAAATGCGTTCAGACTGTCCACATTATTGGTACCATTGTAATCCACCGTCTGTGTCGGAAGACCACTGACAGCGCTGTTAATGGATTTCTTCAACTGTGCCTGTTTGCTGATCGGATCCATCAGGGAACTCATTGTCAGATTTAAAGCACCTAACCTTTTCACAACCTGCGCATTTGTGTTAATTACCGAGCTATTTTTCATTGCTGAAATATCATAACGCACGTCATAATTTGTCACACTGCCTGCTGCAGAATTAATGGTAATCGCCGTTGTAGAACTACTTAAGTTCCCATTCGCCATCAGATATGTATTTGTATTTGCAGATTTTACAGCATAGTTTGATCCAGACTTTGTAATATACCACTTTGCAGCTTTACTGTCTCCGTTTGATACATAAGATACAGAACTGCCAGATGCTGAAACATAACCATTTTTTGATGTATTATAAATCTTATATAATCCATCTCCAAGAGCGGTCAGTCTGCAGTAGGAACCCGTCATACTGTATATTCCTGTTGCAAGCACTGCACTGGATGTGCTTTTTTTCTGAAGAACAAACTTCTGTGAATTCTGTGTGCCGCCACTTTCCTGCGTCACTTTTGAACCATTCACTGTGAGATACAGATTTGAATGCATTGACTTAATACTATAGGTACCGTCACTGTTCTGGTCAATATACCACAACTGATCCTCCAGATTATCCACATACAGGTTCTGTTTGATCGAACCGCCTGCGCTCATGCTTCCACCCTGGTCGATGTAACGCTCTGAATTGACGTTTTTGAAGCGATAGAGATTCCTGTTCTGATCTGCCAGACTGATCTCAAAGTACTGGGCGCTTTCAAGTGCATTTGTTCCTGCAACAATTGCTGCCCCATCTTTTACCGAAGAATCTGCTACTGTAAGATATGTATTGCTGTTACTCTTTAATGTAATCTGATATACACCATTCTCCACACGGGCATTTCCAGATGCCACCGTAGCATATCCGTTTACTACCTTATATGTTTTACCGTTGCTGGTCACCATTCCGTTATAGCCAAAATTGACCCCGCCATTTTCCACATACCAGGAACCAGCCTCCGGATCTTCTACCACACCGGTATAACCAAAGTTAATACCGCCATTCTGCACATACCACCAGCCGGCTTCATTGTTTTTTAAACCAGTATAGCTGAAATCTATCTGACTGTTGTGAATATACCACCAGCCATAATCATTTGCAGCAAGTCCGGTATCTGTAAATGTGATACATCCACCATTCACATACCACCAGCCACATGTAGCATCCAGATATATACCTGTATAGTTGAAATTGATTGCTCCATTTTCTACATACCACCAGCCAACATTCGGATCGTATGCCAGTCCATTATAGTTAAAATCAACTCCACCATTTACAATACACCACCAGCCGGCTTCATTTGCAGCAAGTCCGGTGTAATTCCAGTCAATCGTACTGTTTCTCACATACCACCAGCCATAATCATTTGCCACAACTCCGGTGTCTGTAAATGTAATACGCCCACCATTTACATACCACCAGCCGCAATTCGGATCATTGTAAAGACCATTGTAACCCCAGTTGATATTTCCATCCGTATACAAATACCAATTGCCGTCCTCTGCCACAGCCAGTCCATTGTACCCTTCTGCCTTTACCGTATTTCCCGGCAACATGCAGATACAAATAACTGCCAGTGATAAAAGCAGCCACTTTGTGACCCGCGATATAATACCACTTTTTTTCATTCTCATATCTCCTCCTTCATGTAATATCTGTTACTTTATTACTATATCCATATTAGCACGCATCAGCTCTTCCATGCAACAAAAACCACAAAAAAACTCCCCGAAGGGAGTCTTTTACTGTAATGGAAAATTAAGAGTTGGTACATTCGTATTATTTCCCACTGCACTATTATAGTAATCGCTGTAATTTTCAACTGAAAAATCGGTACAATCCATGATAACATTATCAATCAGATCATTACAATAATCATCCACTGCAATATAAATACCAGAAAAATGTGCACCACTGATCAGATTCCGCGCCACAATATTTTCATAGTCTGCTGTAAAATCAAGTCCTACTACCGGTTCATCTGGTTCGCTCGCATGTCCAAGTTCTATTCCAAAACCATGATAAGCTTCGTTTACACCACGGTTGTTATCTGCAATCTGATTTGAAAAGATCAGATTACGATAAGCAGAACGCACCATCTTCACACCGCTGCCTGAATTATTGTTGATGTTATTGTCACACACCAGGTTATATGCTGCATTATCAAGAGAAATACCCGGCAGTTTGGCTGTAGATGATCCGTCTGCAAGTCTTCCGAGTCCCAGAATAAAATCTGCCTCCAGATCTTCATCTGTCTGGCGATTGCGTTCACCATTGCGTTGCACCGTATTGGCACTTACATAGGTTCCAAATGTACCGTAATCCAGGCACATTCCTTCTTTTTCATTATCCTCGATCACATTATTGATCACATAATTCTGATATCCACCATCGGAATAGAATCCAGATGAATGATTTCCCTGGATCAGATTGTCCTTGATCACATTATTATTTGGAGACTCCAATATATCATACAGATAAATATCTTTGAACTCATTATAAGGTGTATAGATATCATCCAGCTCCATGGAAGAGAATACAAGCCCTGCAGTCAAATTTCTTGCACCGAAATTCTGATAAATAGCATTTCCCTGTATGATGCACTTTGAAATATCACCATTAAAGAAGATTGCACCATTCTGATTATGGTGTACTGAATTATTAACAATGTTGATATATTGACAGGTTCCCATCACACAAATTGCTTTGTATGCAGCATTCGTGATCTCATTATTATAAATCAGCATATGATCTGAACGTATCACATAGATTCCTTCCTCAAATCCACCATCAAGGACTATATTTTTCATCACAATATTCTGCTCATTTTCAATCAGGAACGCATACGTAAGTCCCGCATCCCCCTGAAATACTGCTCCATTTCCATCTAATACAACATTCGACGGTACTTGGATCGTCTCATCCAATGTCACCGCTTCGGATACAACTTTTATGATTTCGCCTGTATGTTCCTGCAAGAAAGCATTTAATTCAGACGCCATTGTTCCATCAAATTCTACTTCTGTTTCCAGTTGCATCGCCTGATCAACATTTGCAATAGAATCGTCATAAGTTGCCTTCCAGTTGTATTCCGGTGTGTAGAGCTCCTCTGTATCAATTCCAAGTTTTTCTATCCGCCGCAGAACCTGAAGATCTGTCATCTTTTCGCTTGCATCATCTTCACTCATACGTTCCATTACAGGCAAGCTATATCTCGTCAGAATATTCTGTTTATCTTCTTCCTGCACAAGCAGATCATCTGTCTCCACATACAATTCTTTCTGGTCTGCAGCTGCATATTCCAGCCGGTTATCCAGCTGTTCAAATATCCGGTTATCCTGTTTTGTATCCTGCGATTCTGTCTCAATATGTTCTGTCTCAACAGCCTCATCTGCTACAGCATTATCTTCTTTTGAATCAAACGCACCAAAACATATTGTCAGTGATAGTATCACATACGCTGTGACGCCTACACCGATTCCAACTTTTTTCTTCATAAATACTCCTTATTTCAGTCCAAGGAATCCATTCCAGAAATCCAGTGTCCTAAGCTTTAAGCCTTCCGTCCGCCACGCATCCTGTGCCTTCTTCAGCTTAAATCTCACAACGATTGTCAGACCAACCGCAGAACGCAGACAGCGCATGGAGGACCCAAACGATTTTTCTGTCACAAAGCCCTTCTTGCTGGTCACATCATACTGGAGTACTTTCTTTTTTCGATAAAAGAGAGCCGGTCTTGCCGCCGACATCGGTACCACATTCGTCCCCTTCGCACGCAGAAAGAGTCCATTCATCGTCAGCATTCTCTTTATCTTTGACTTTTTATTATCCACATACTTATAACTCTGTTCAAAAGTCGGATAATCAAACGGTACATCCAGTGTATTCAGATCCTGTCCCCTGTATCCTGCAGCCATAACGCTCTTATGCAGGGCTTCCCCGTCCTGCTCCATCAGCCATGTCGGTCCTTTTAAGAAGTCTTTGATTCCCTGCAGATACAGATCTACATTTTTATAGCGGTAATAAGTAACTTCCCGGAAACAATGCCCCATGATCGCACGGTTCAGCTGTTTTGCTCCATACCACGGACAATGGAATGAATTATCGATCAGCTGATTTCTCATGATATAATATTCGAGGAAAGAAGAATACTTGTTTTCAAACGGCTCATGCCATACGCAGATTCCATTCATCAGAATCAGTGTCTTCATATTGCGAAGTCCATATTCCAGATCATCTCCACGGATAAAGATCGGCATCGGCAGATTTTCCGGTGTGACAACCTTCATCGGGAAACAGCAATACCACCATGCATTAAACTCTGTATATTCTTCTATCTCGTTATACAGACAGGAATCACACATGCGCAAATCAAGATTCTGCTTTAAGGATTTTAAAAATCCTCCATTCCATGATGCACCTGCCTCTACCTGAATCGCCTGCTTATCCAGACGAAGCATCGCTCCACCGATAAACGCATCTTCGTACTCCTCTTTTAAAAGTGTAAGAATCCGATATGTTTTAATCAGTGACTCTGGCTCGATCACGATATCATCATCCATCAGAAGGGCATGCGTCACATGCAGTTCATCATTATGCGTCATGATCTCAATGAGATCCCTGGTGAAACCACCAGCACCACCCAGATTACGGTTTGGATTGATATGGATCTTATCCGAGCTGAGACGTTCTCTGTCAAGGGTCTGTCCATTATCTGCAACAAACACTTCCAGATGTCCATAAAGTGGAGATTCCGGATTTTTCAAGATCGCCTCATTTAAGATCCGAAGATTCTTCTCGATAAATGGCTCTCTTTTAAATGTACAGATTGCAATACCAATCTTCACATCACGCACTTTCTCCTGTGCCACGGTGGCATGATAGCTTCCACCCGCAAACACACTGTTATCCGATAATGCTGTCAGCGTAAATGTATACATTCCCCTGGCATCTGCAAACGTATAAGGGAATTCAAACTCTGTTTCCTTCTCACTTTCGACAATCGTCTCACTGATCACATGTACCAGTACATCATCTTTGATCTTTTCCTTTGTAAGAAGTGTTACCATAAACCTGCCAGACAACGTAAGTTTTAAAGATACATCACCAATCACGGTGTATTTCTTCCATTTTTCAATAGACAGACCGTTGAAATACGTATCAAATGCAACGACTGCATCCTTCTGCATCATAATCTGCTTTTTTTCATAAGAAAATGTGATCCTGCTGTTATTAGCCACATCCTCCAGTGCCTTCCTCTGATTTTCCATCAGAGTCTGCTCATGCAACACTCCCGGTGTTGGTCTGCTGCATTCCTGCTCCGTCCGGTAATATAACTCTTTCTCGGTGCATCTTCCCACTTCCGGGAATAAAATCTTCTGAATCTCCATAACTCTCTCCTGCTTAATTCAACTCTGCCTCACACATCTCCAGTGCTGCTGCAATCACCTTATCCATATCATAATATTTATATCCACCCAGACGTCCACCGAAGATCACTTTATTCTCCTCGTCTGCCAGTTCTTTGTATTTCTGATACAGTTCATTATTCTTATCGTTGTTGACCGGATAATATGGCTCATCGCCCTTTTCCCATTCCTTGGAATATTCCCGGGAGATAACTGTGGTCGGCTGCTTGCCAAACTCAAAATGCTTATGCTCAATAATTCTGGTATATGGTACCTCACGATCCGTATAATTGACAACTGCATTTCCCTGGTAATTTTCACAGTCTAACTCTTCTGTCTCAAAACGAACGGTACGATACTCCAGTACTCCCAGTTTAAATCCGTAAAATTCATCGATCATTCCTGTGAACACCGTCTTTGGTGCAATGTCTGCATGTTCTTTTACAAATGCAAAATAATCGGTATCTAACAGTACATCCACACCGTCTAACATCTTTTCTACGATCGCTGTATATCCACCGATTGGAATGCCCTGATAGCGGTCATTGAAGTAATTATTATCATAGATAAAGCGAAGCGGCAGTCTCTTGATAATAAACGCCGGCAGTTCCTTGCAGTCACGTCCCCACTGCTTTTCCGTATAGCCCTTGATCAGCTTCTCATATACATCTGTTCCAACAAGGGAAAGAGCCTGTTCCTCGAGGTTTTTCGGTTCTGTAATGTGCAGCTCCTCGATCTGCTCTGCAATCTTCTTCTTTGCTTCTTCCGGTGTACGGATTCCCCACATCTTACTGAACGTATTCATGTTGAATGGCAGATTGTAGAGTTCATCCTTATATACGGCAACCGGAGAGTTGATATAATTATTGAACTCCGCGAACTGATTGACATAATCCCATATTTTCTTATCTGATGTATGAAAAATATGAGCACCATATTTGTGGACATTGATTCCATGTACATTTTCACAATATACATTTCCGGCAATATGGCTTCTCTTGTCAATGACAAGACATGTTTTTCCTTTTTTCTTTGCCTCATATGCGAATACTGCACCATATAAACCTGCACCAACTACAAGATAATCATAATTTGTTTTCATTCTTACTCTCCCTTTTCTTTTAAATATTGATTCCAGAACTCCATTGAGGTCATCTCTGCAATAGCATTCTGATATGCACGCTGCGCCGTGGCATACTCTTTTTTTAATTTCAGCCACAGTCTAAACCATTCACCGGGCATCTCAAACAACTGTTTCATCTCTTTGTGTGAATAAAATCCAAGCTTTGTATCTGGATCATAAATCCAGACATCCTTTTTTCTATAATAGCAATGTGGACTTTCCCCCGCCATAATCGGTTCCGGATTTCCACGTCGTGCCGGCAGCAGCCACCCATTCAGTGAAAGAAGTTTTTTCCTGTCAATGTTGTTTAAATTATGCTTTCCTGCCAGAATATCGGTAAGCAACACATCTTCTTTCTCCGGTATTGTTCCCGAAAAAATCTCCGTATACTGGTATCCGGTCGACATGAGTTCTCTGTGAAGTTCCTCCGCATCTGTCTGCATCAGCCACCCCGGTCCGCGTAAATAATCGTCTACCGCTCTTGCTATAAGTCTGATATCCTTATAACGATACCGGAACAAATTCACCAGCATGCGCCGACACACCATTCGAAATGCCTGTCTGCCACCATATCCCCTGACATAAAGACCATTGACGATCAATGTGTTGCGCACATCATAATACTCATTGACAGACGGACGTTTGTGCTCAAACGCATCATGCCAGACGCAGATTCCATTCATCCGGATCGGTTCTGTACCTGTACGAAGCCCATATTCCACATCATCGCAATGAAGGAACACAGGTAACGGAAACCCTTTTTTCTTTATCACACTTACAGGAATACAACAATACCACCACGCATTGTAGTCTGCTCTCTCATTTCTCTCATTGAGCAGAACATTTTCAGTTCTGCGCAGATCCATCCCCGCATGGATAGACTGTATCCTTCCACCCTGATAGCTCCCTCCTGATTCCTGCTGCACAAACGTATAATCACTGCGCAGCATCGCACCACCGATGATACGTTCCCTGTACTCATCCTTCAACAAGGCAAGCAGCAGATATGTCTTCTCTATCGCGGAGGGTTTGATCTCCACATCATCATCCATTAAAAGTACATGTGTTGTGCTGTCATCTTTCAGAGCCTCTGCCATTCCTCTTGCAAATCCTGCCGCCCCACCGGCATTTTTATTGGGACAGATCGTAAGCCATGACTTATCTGCATGTTTTTCTAATGTTCTTCCATTATCTGCAACAATGACATGAATATTCTGATACAAAGGTGACCGTGGATTCTCCCACAGTTTTTTTCTTATTATTTCAAGATTACGGGTTACATATGTTTCTCTTTTATAGGTGCAAATTGCAATCACGAGATGCACAGTTCTCTCTGAAACCGTGGATGTAGTGTACCCGCCCTCACTGAGTACACATCTCTGTCCCTCTCCTGTCTCTATTTCTGTATACAGCATTCCCTGAACTTCTGCCGTACTCATTTTATCCAGGAGCGAAATTTCAAAAAGTTCTTCCGCCTCTGTCTCAAACTGTTTTTCTGCAAGAAGCTTTCTTTCTATTCCACCAGACGGACTCTCCCACTCATTCCAGATTCGTAATATCCCTCTTCCTTTTACTCTTACCTGAGAAAAAAGATCCTGAATCTTTGTATAAGTCAGCCACTTTTCCACTGAGCACGCATTAAAATAAGTATCAAAGCGGATCAGCGTTTTTTCTTCTAGCTTAAGAGACTGCTCTTCCGTCTGATATGCTCCCTGCAGGCATCTGATATACAGTTGTTCTCTCTCCTGCTCGCCTCCCTGTGGAAGCTCCAATTTCTGTATCTGCATCCGCCTAGACCCCTTTTAAGTATGCCTCCGTAACCTCCATAACCTCTCCCCTCTGTTTCATTTCTCCGTGATCAATCCACGCTGCATGTGTACACATATTACGGATATCTTCAATGGAATGTGATACCAGAAGTAATGTCGTTCCCGCTTCTAACATTTCCGACATTCGAGCTTTACACTTCTCCTGGAATTTAAAATCTCCTACCGACAAAATCTCATCAACAATCAGAATATCCGGCCGCACCATTGTCGCAATCGCAAATCCAATACGTGCCTGCATACCGGAAGAATAATTCTTAAGCGGAACATCAAGGAACTCCCACAGTTCTGCGAAGTCAACAATCTCATCGAAATGCTCCTCCATAAACTTTCTGGAATGTCCGAGCAGGGTTCCATTCAAAAAAATATTCTCACGCGCTGTAAGTTCCATATCAAATCCTGCTCCAAGCTCAATCAGAGGCGCGATCGTACCATTGACCGCAACCGTTCCTTTATACGGAGTCAGAATCCCACTGATCAGCTTTAACATGGTAGATTTACCTGCTCCATTTGTTCCAACCAGTCCCCAGGCTTCTCCTGGTCTGATCTGAAGTGTGATATTTTTCAGTGCCAGAAACTCTTCAAACATGAGCTGACGCTTCACCAGTTTCACAAAATATTCTTTTAAATTATCGATCTTTTCTGTTGCCATGTTAAAACGTACTGTAACGTTTTCCAAATCGATGATATAATTTTCTTCCATGCTGTTCCTCTTAAATATATAATATAAACTTATCCTGGCTCTTGCGGAATGTCAGAATTCCAAAACCAAGAAATAACAGTGAGATGATACATCCTCTTGATACAAGTACCATGGATGGCACCGTTCTTTCAAGTACGATAACCCGAAACTGCTCAATATAATAGTACAGCGGATTCAAATGTGTAACAATCCAACGAATCTTATCCGGCAGCATCGTTACCGGATAAAAAATCGGTGTGGCATACATCCATGCGGTAAGAAATACATTATAAATATAACGCACATCCCTGAAAAATACAGATGCCTGTGCCAGAAACATTCCCATACCAAGAGTAAACAGATAAATCTGAATTGCTACATAAGGAAGCAGAATAAAATAAATAGAAAATGGCGTTCCCGTGATCACCATAACCAACACCATTGCTCCCAGCGAAAACAGAAAATCCACCAGATCACTTGTCACCTTCGACAGCGGGAAGATATATTTGGGAACATATACTTTTTTGAGGAGTGCTCCATTATCCGTAACCGAATAGATGGCATGTACAGTTGCATTATTTACATAATTATAAATTGTCTGACCAATGATCAGATAAACCGGATAGTTCTCCACATCAAAACGAAAAATACTGGAAAACACAATCACCATCACCAACATGATCATCAACGGATTTAAAATACTCCAAAGATACCCCAGAAAACTTCTTCTGTATTTCAACTTGACATCTTTTGTCACCAGTTCAATCAGAAGATCTCTGTATCCTACCAGACTTTGCCTTTTATATCTATTCATTATACAAAACCTTTCCATCCTATTTGTGCCCTGGCACAACACATTCAGTATTATAAACGATTCCCGATTCCCTGACAACTTAATTTTCCGGATTTCCTTTTGCCAGATACACCTTTCCGCAGTTGCTTTTTATTTTTACCGATTCTTACAGATCCGATATACAACTGCCCCAACCGGCAGAATCCGGTATCCCGTTTTTCTTAACATTGTGATACTTTTCTTCCTCGTTGCTCCATATATATCCGGATACCGCTTTTTCAGTTCAAGATCCCATTGTCTTAACTCCTCCTGTATCTTTTTATCACACCCCATACTGATGTAAATCTGAAACTGATTTTCCACAACCTGCGCAATACAGCGTTCAATATAGCGCATACTTCCGTCAGATAGTCCATGCAGTTCCGCATAAAATTTCAACAGGCTGTCCAAAACTCTCTGGTGCTGCATGCGATTCTTCTGCATACTCCGGATATCCATACTCTGACCATTTCTGCCAAGCCGGTACATATACAGGAACTTCGGATAAAAATAAACGGTTCTTACAAACGGAATCGGATAAGTAATATATTCACAGTCCACATAATAACAATGTTCATCAATCTGGATAGGATTCTGCTTCAGTATTGCAGTCCGTATGGTCAGCGCATGCATTTTTATCACATCCATCACCTCACCCTTTGTAAGGTCCGCAATGTGCCCATATTGTTCCTTACAGGGCGTGCAGTGCTTTTCCTCGAGGATAGCATCCGTCTCATCCTGAATACACAAAAAATCCGCTGCCACAATATCTGTATCTGTCTCTTCCAACAGCTTCACAAACGCTTCCAGCTCTTCTGTATTCAGCCAGTCGTCCCCATCCACCACTTTAAAATATTTTCCTGTGGCATAACGGATCCCATAATTGATGCCCGATCCATGACCACCGTTTTCCTTATTATAAAGAAAATATGTCTCTGGATACTTTTCACAATACCACTGTGCAATCTCTGCCGTATGATCCTTGGAACCATCGTTGATTACCAATACTTCTATTCTGTCTAAAATCGCTTGTATTTCAAAAGAAGCCAGACACTTTTCCAAATATTTTTCGACATTATATGCCGGAATGACAATACTTAATATCTTCTCCATAACCCTCACTCTTATTTCCGAAGTATTTTCTGATATACAAACTTCCGCATTCGTTCCGGCTGCAATGTCATCCCCATCGTAAGAATCAACGCGACGACATATTCCCTTCCATTCAGCCAGTGCATCTGCTTCTGGCGCTTTCGGAATGCCGCATACCGGCGGAAATATCCAAAACCGCCGCGCCTGCCATACACGCCATCGTTATTGCGCATCCGGACCAGCACCTCGGGGAGATTATAAAACTCCATTCCCTGTACCATCATGCGCGTCCAGAGATCGTAATCCTCAAGCAGGGGGATATGGCGGTAATTTCCTGCCCGGAGCACTGCGCTCTTGCGAAACATGACCGTCATATGATTCACCGGATTGCGGTACTTTCCATACTTTCTTATCTCATCATTGTGCTGTGGCATCTGCTTCTGCCTGTGATAAGTACCTGCATCATTGAACTCCTGCATCCAGCCGCCGCAGACCATCACAGATGGGTGTGCTTCCATATAGACATACTGATGAAGGAAACGATCCGGCATGGCAAGATCATCCGTATCCATTCTTGCAATCAGTTCATTTGTGCACATTTCCACGCCCTCTGCAAGTGCGCGTCCAAGCTGTACATTTTCCTTTAATGGACAAACCTTTAGCGTCGGATACTGTTTTTCAAGCATTCCGATCATCTGATAGAGTTCCTCCGTCAGTGGTCCGTCCTCCATCAACACCACTTCATCCGGGACGAGGGACTGCGCAAATACACTTTCCACTGCCTCTCGCAAATATTCCGGTCTTTCCTTTTTATATACTGACATTAATACTGAAAACGCCATATTCCCTGCTCCCTGTTACAGCTTATCCTTTTAAGGCCGTCTTCTGTGTTCCATCCACACCTTCCGTATTTTCCTTCTGGAACAAGATCTTAAACGTCAGCAGCATGATCTTGACATCCAGCCACAGAGAATAATTTTCAATATAGGTAATATCGAATTTTAATTTATCGTACGGTGTCGTATTATACTTTCCATATACCTGCGCGTATCCGGTCAGTCCCGCTTTCACTTTGGTGCGCAGCACAAATTCCGGGATCTCCTCGGCATACTGGTCTGCAATCACCTGGCGCTCCGGTCTCGGTCCTACCATGGACATATCACCTTTTAAGATGTTAAACAACTGCGGCAGCTCATCAAAATGAATATTGCGGATGATCTTTCCGACCGGCGTCACACGCTTATCGCCCTTTGCCGCAAGTCTGGCGCCGTTTTTCTCGGAATCCATGCTCATACTGCGAAACTTGTAGATCATAAACGGCTTCTCATCCCTGGTCAGACGCTCCTGCTTGTAGAACACCGGACCTCCGTCGTACAGCTTGACCGCCAGTGCAATGATTAACATGAACGGCGATGCGATCACAATACCGATCAGTGAAAGCACAATATCGCAGGTACGCTTGATAATCCGCTGATCGATAGAAAGTCCCTGATTGCGCGATAACAGCAGCGGCGTGTCGAACAGATGGATGTCGTCCGCCCCGCGGAAAATGATGTCTGAGATCTTCGGTGTCACATACGTCCGGATCGACTCCTGGTAACAAAACTTCATGATCTGGTTTCTCGCCTGTGCCGGCAGATCGCAGAGCACCACCGCATTGTATTTGCGGATCATCGGGTAAAGCTTCTCATGACCGATCTCGTAGCTGACCGATCCGCAGATATTGTACTTGTCGCGGCGCGTATTGATCTTCGAGATCAGCTCGTCCGGCGCATAATGTCCATAGATCACGAGCATCTGCCGCGGCGGATACAGCTTAGTATAAAGTTTTCTTATGATGTAAATCCACGGCAGAATGAAGCCTGTCTCAACTGCCATGACGCCAAGCATAGGTGCCGGCTCCACATAATCACGGCAGATCAGGCAGAGTTCCAGATATCCGACGATCCCGCTCAGTAAAATGGATAAAATATGGGACAATGCAATATCCGTCATCCGCATATAGCCGATATTGTACCCACCAAATACCTTCGTAAAAAAGAAGATTACCAGCACATACAGTCCGACAACCGCCCAGTTTCCACGGCGCCAGAAGCCAAACTGCTCCTCGTAAACAGTGTACCAGATGTAGCCAAAACACAAGCCTTCCACCAGAAGTGTAATAAGGTTTGCGCCATAATTCAGTAAATGCTTATATTGTTCCTTCAGATTCATTCCATTATTTCCTTTTTCATTGATGAGTAACATCTGTTATTTGTTTCTGTGCACTGACTGCGCTGCCTTCTGCGCATCTGAAGTTCCGCAGGAACTTCTAATATAAACTCGTTAAAGTTCATTATATCATAATGTCCATGCTGTCGCAACTTTGCACGTTTTACATTTGTCTCTTATCAAAAATGTAATATCCCTCTGTCTCATCCACACGTTCATACCCAAGTGTTTCCAATGCAGTACATTGCACCTGGTGTTTTGCAAGTACAATCGTATTCACTCCTATTTCTGCAGAACGTATACCAATGTAATATAGCTCATCATAGGAAAAATATCCTGCTGCTGTGCTGTATAGCATATCATATAAATCCTGAACCTCAGGATTTATATTTTCCCGTCCAAAAACAAGCCTTATATTCGCATCATACTGTCTTATATTTGTGCTTACATAAACTGTTGCCAGCGTATATGGTGCATCCTCATATGTCTCGATCTTATCTGCAATCTCGATAATCTCCGAATCCATTTTATAATAATTAGAAGGAGCTATATACTTTTTCAGAACCGGTCCACCTGTTCCCCAGAGTATCACTACAATCGCCGCAATCATAATTGCTCTCACCCACAATTTGCGTTTATCCAACAGCTGCGCACCCACATATGCAATTCCAATAGTAAATGGGAAAAGCCAGAATATTCTGACATAACGCCCTGTAACCGCTCCTTTTAACGAACAAACCAGATAAATCACAACAGGGTTTAAAAATAAAATCAGAATAATCCCACAGACGAACAATAAATGCGTCACCTCTTTTTTTCTATACCGTGTCAGTAACAATAGAATAACGGCACACACCAATATTATATATCCAACATTTTGAAAATACATTTCAAAAATTTCTGCCATGTATGCGATTCCCTGCTGTATCATACTCATCACCTTCTCTAAAGCACATATAATAAAATTACTTCTGCGATCGCCAGTACTATGCATGGCAATGTACATAAGATCAGTCTGCCTACCACGCTCCATCTTCGCTCACTGATCAAATATTCCAGTCCAAACGCTCCCATTAAAACAGGACAGAGAAAAAGAGCCATGGAGGATGTAAGACATGCTGCTAAAATTGTCACAAATAATTCTACATAAACATATGTGTTTTCCCCTTCTTTGCGCAATCTGATCAATAGATACCACAACATAGGAATCAAAATCGCCGCCAGTGCTCCTTTTCCCTGCCATACACGTTGAAGCAAGAACACGGCGCTTGTACGATCCGAATATGCGCCAAAAAGATTTGCCAGAACTACAATCAGCAGAAAAATGATTCTTTTTCTTTCGGTAAGGAAAATTTTTTTCGCCAACAATCTATATACAACATATGACCATGCGATATTTATAGCCGGAAGAATACTTCTCATCAAGATTGCCGGATGAATTTTTAACACTTTTGACCACATAGCCCAAAAAATCGGATAGGGTGACAGGACATAGTTTGCCATGGTCTTTAATTTTACAGGTGTCCCCAGATAAGGATGATATACTGATATGGTATCCGTCTGAAAAGAAGTCATCGCCATCCCCACATAGTATGCATCATCGGCATCACTCTGTAGCCCCAGACATACAAACAAAATCTGGTACAGAATCCCCACTAACACTATCAGAAGCAACGTCATCTCTTTTTTAGAAAAAGAAGGAATCTTCCCTACAGAAAACACTCTTTTTTTCGTTCTGTTCCCAATCAGCCCCACTATCATGATTGCCACGGACAAAATCGCAAAATAGAACACTGTAACGTTTTTCAATGTCATTTTTGTAAAGGTGCCAGCTAGAACTACAATTTCAAATATCGCATGCATCAGCACCATACCAAAATTCCATTTTTCAAGCACATCTATGTCGCCTGTTTTGCGATCTAATAATATACATCCGCATCCAACAAAGTATGGTATAAAAGTCATTGCCAGAATAAATATAATACTTTGAATCATTTTTCACCTATTCTCCACACCGGCCAAACATCTTTATTTTAAAATGTTTTCCAGTGCCCTCACCATTCTCTCATTCTCCACACGGTTTCTGATCGCGATCCGAAGGAACTGTCTGTCGCCACACTTTATTTTTCCGGTAAGATCCTTTAACAGGATCTGTTCATGGACTAACAGCTCACGCACCACATCGCCGGAACGTCTGCCATCCAGAAGCTCGACCATGAAATAATTTGCCTGGGTCGGATAGACCCGCATATGCGCAATCTGTTCCAGTTCGCCAGCCAGCCAGGCACGTTCCTCTCTGAACTTCTCCATGGCCGCCACATAATCTTTTTTATATTTCTCCGCGATCTGCATGTAATACTCGGCAAAAGAATTGATATTCCAGATCACTGCCCGTTTTTTCAGATCCGCGATCAGCGTCTCATTTCCGGAAGCAAGTACACCCAGGCGCAGTCCCGGTACACCGTAGGACTTTGAAATACTCTTTACCACGATAAGCTTTGGATACTGTCCCAGCAGTTCCTCTGTGAGCATCTGATTATCCGGTTCATCCGCAAAATCTGAAAAAGATTCATCCCAGATCAGCGTGATCTGCTCCCTGTCACACCACGTCAGAAGTTTCATCCGCTCCCCGTGATCCAGATAATTTCCGGTCGGATTATCCGGGTTGATCATGACCAGACAGGAGATCGGGTGTGCCGTAAAGTAAGCGATCACATCCTCCGCCGTATAGGAAAAATCTTCCGTCTGCGGCACAAAGATAACCGACCTCTCCGTAGGAAAACGATTTGGATATTCCTCAAAAGTCGGACGGATAAATCCGCAGTTTCCTCCGATCTGCTCCATTACCTCTTTGATCAGCTCTGCCGCACCGTTGCCCACCACGATGTGTTCCGGACGGACAGCAAAATTTTTTGCCGCCAACAGCGCATTCACACGCATGCCGGATGGATACTGGGTCAGAAGTACATCAAAATTCGCCTGCAGTTCATCTTTCAGTTTCTGTGGCGGAAAATACGGGTTAACCAGATAGCAGAAATCCAGAAGTTTCGGATATCTCCAGTAGCCGCCATACCTTGCCCCCAGCAAAGAGACACGCTCATCTTCACTCTCTGCAAACAATGTCGTTGCAATATCCAGATCCTGCACATCATCAATCTCATACCACCGCTCTCCATGCAGCCGCTTTGCTTTTATGACCGGCTCATCCAGAATCGAGATCACACTCAAAACCTGTTCATAATATTCATTATTTCCCAATGCCTTCTGGTATGCTTCGAGGAATGGCACATAACGGTTTCTTGCAAATTCCCTGCTAAACTTATACAGATTGACTGTCTTATAGTAGGAGTCCTGTTCGCTGAATTTAAATTTCTTTCCAGGCACAAATTCTATAATGCGATCTTCTTCATCCAGTTTCACGACCGTACCATCCATCCAACGTTCATACTTATCCACCAGTGCCAGCGTGTCTCTTGGATCATCGACCAGCGCACGCAGAACGGCTTCCTCAAAAATAATATCCGATTCCAGAAGCAGAGTATCTTCTTTTAGCAGATACTCTTTTGCAAGAGCCAGAGAATAGATATTGTTCGTCTTATCATAGATCTCATTGTTGATATACACGACCGGTGTCTGAACCGCAAGTGTACCGATATAATCGATCAGTTTCTGCCCTTCATAGCCCACCACGATCACGATCTTAGAAAGTCCTAACCGGTCCAGCTGTCCGAGAGCCCGCTCGATCAGAGAAATCCCGTCCACTTTGACCATACATTTTGTATTATCCTGTGTCAGCTCCTTGAGCCGCTTTCCCATTCCTGCTGCTAAAATAATTGCCTGCATCCTTCTCCTCCTTACGCTTCTACGCGGTACGCGGTATAGTTATGCTGCGGTTTTTGTGCTTCCTTCGGTGGAAGCTGCATATAATCCCCATATGATGTCGTAAGCATACGGTCATACTCCTTTGGTACCATGACCTGCATATCGCAGAACGGCAGTCTGGTTACCTCTTCAAAATACTCTTTTTCAAACAGTTCCGGTTCCCACACAATACATCCGGCATACCGGCTGTCCTCCCACCGGTATCTGTTTTTATAGGATTCCAGTTTGTTAAGGAAATAAGCCAGTCCCCTTTTTTTTGCATAGCGGTAAAGCAGATATCGATCCAGGCAACGATAACTTTTTCCCGGCTTTTCAAACCGAATCCGCGAAGCATAGTAACTACCCGCAATCAACTGCTGTCTGTAGTGCATTACTCGCTCCCATTCTTTTTCGTCGCTTCCCATCGGATCGATTGGATAGATATCCACGAAAACGCCCATTCCGCACGGGATCTCATTATCCACTTCGATCGGGTATTCTACATTGCACACCCGGGTAATCATATGTGGATAACCAGCATTGTTACGGTTGTTAAAAATCTTGTATGGCACAAGTTCCTGTTCGTGCTCTTCAAAGTATGCAAGAAATTTTTCATAATCTTCCCGAATCATCATCATATCCAAATCATCATCCCACGGAATAAACCCCCTGTGACGTACAACGCCAATCAGCGATCCATATGCCATAAAATACCGGATTCCGATCTCTTCCGCAATCGCATCGATTTTCTTCAATATGGCAAGTGTTACCTCATGTATTTCCTCGATTGACATTTCTATCCGCTTCATACTCTTTCTCCTGTCATTTTTTCCAAAATCGTTTTCTGATCTTCTCCGTAATCTGAAATTGTTTTTCCAGCCATAGGCATGTCCACGCCGCACATAAAAACAGTAATCCCCACCGGATCCATCCATGTTCCATTAGAAGCAGGGAGAGTGCCCCGGCTGCCACGGCGGAAATTCCGTACAGGATCATCTTTTTCGTATCAAAAATACAAAAGCCCTGTACCCGCGTGGCAATGAAATAGTGAAATACAAAATACAGCACATAGGTCGCAAGTGTGGTGTATGCGGCTGCAACATAGCCAAAACGCGAAATAAACCACAGATTCAGCAGGATATTGACCCCCGCCGCACACGCGGTACCGATGGCAATATATTTCGTCTTTTCATGATAATACTCCACACTTGACGGCAGTGTATAAAGGAACATAAAATAGCCGCCTACGACAATCGGTATGACCGTATATTTTGCATCCCAATACGCCTTTGCACCAAGCAGCATCACAAGTTCCGGCGTGCCGAGCATAACCATTACAGAAAACAATAGCATTCCAAATGCGTATTTGCTGCTCTGTCTTCGGATCTCCTCATACTTTTTCTGCTGCATCTGCTCGTAAAACCACGGTCCCCAGACATTGTCCAGCGAATTTGCCGTGACATTGATGATTGAAAAAATATTGTACCCAAAACTGTAGATTCCTGCCTCCGCACTTCCGATCATACTCTTTATCATGATCCGATCAAATTGGGATAAGATCACCTGTGAAATGCCATGTGGGATCAACGGCAGACTGTATGTTACTGCATAAGTGACCTGCTCCCGGTTCCATTTGGGTCTTCTCTTTTTCCAGAAATACCAGATCAGCACAACCGCGATCGCCATCACTGGCAATGCATTTCCGATGATACGTCCGGTTGCACGGTCATCCTTGAAAAATCCCAGAATCAGGATCACGGACATTCCCAGGTTCCCCAGTGCATTGAATGCGGAGATCTTTAAAAACGAATCATAACGGTAATCCAGCCCGACATACACATTAAAAAACTGGATCAGTGCCGTACCAAAACTGTCAAACAGCAGCAGATTGATGATGAGTCTGGAAAAACCGGTCAGTCCCGCATACAGAGGATATGTGAGATTGGCAAGAAAAAGCCAGACAGCCAGACTGACCAGCATCACCAGAATACAGTTGGAGTTATACCGGTCAAATTCTTCTTTGTACCGGTATTTCGCATTTTTCAAACTGGTATGCAGTGCAATCCCCACCAGCAGGAACATAATGCCCTGATAAGCGAGATACGTATTAAAAATACCATAATCCGAGGTATCAAGAAGACGCGAGAACAGAGGAACTGTTAGAAAGCTCAGTCCCTTCAGCAGATAATTTCCGATTGTATAGCCGATGCCGGCCTTGATTACCTTGTTCTCCTCACTCATAGCTGTCCTATTTCGATTCTTTCATCAGACCGAGAAACGCCCGGTACGATTTGGTGATCTGTGTATAGTAAAAAATCTTGGCGTCGCATACATCGCTATACAGCTTCCTTGTCGTCACAGCCTCTTTATGAATGCAGATGACCTCCGGCGAATACAGCATCCGCAGTCCGCTCTTTGCCGCCAGATAGTAGAGAATCTCCTCCTCCGCATACAAAAAGGTGCCTTCCCAGAAGCCATCATACACTTTGAAGAAATCTCTTGAAAACACAAGGCAGCATCCGTGGAGCAGCACTCCCTCGCGCTCCTCGCCGACTCTGCTGTCCGCCGCTACCGCCTCGCCGTCCACCTCGCGGGTCGCTCCGGTGCTCCGCGACAGATCGCCTCCATTCTTCTTCCCCAAAAGCAGCCTGGACATCCGGTAGCTCATCGCCCGGATCCAGGATGATACGATCTGCTTTCGCATATAGTTCAAGGTATAACTGCGCTTCTCCGCCACCGGGTTAAAGTGCTGCGTGCGGGTCGCGTCCACAACATCCGCGCCCAGTATCGCATACGGCTTTCTGTCGTAGATCTCAAACAGGCGCTCACAAAAATCCGGCTGTTCAAACAGGATGTCGCTGTTTGCAGCGACGATCAGATCCGGATCATAGTGCTCTCTCGCATAGCGGATGCCTAGATTGTTCCCTCTGGCAAATCCGAGATTCTCTCCCGACGCGATCACGCGCACCCGCTTTTCATCGATAAAATGCTCCACAAGCCACTCCTCGCTCCCGTTTCCGGAACCGTTGTCCACGATGACAATGTGCATGTTTTTCCAGGTCTGCGTCGAAAGGATCGACTCTGCACATGCGGCGGCTTCCTCGTATGTTTTGTAATTTAAGATGACATAGCAAATCGTTCTCATCGGCACTGTCTCCCTGAATTCTTATGCGCCCGAGTATCTGGTCTTCGTGCCAAGGATAATGCGGACATACGGGGTGATGGAACGCACGATTGCCGTTCCGAGTCCAAAATACTTATGCAGGAAATGGAACCAGTCCCGGAACGGCAGTCCCTTTCTGCTCTCCTTGAGCTTAATGCGCTGCATCCTTGGCAGTGACTCGTCCTGCCAGGTTCCCTTTAGGCTGCCGTCGTTGCACTGCCCGATGAACTTCGGGAAAATACGGATCTCATATCCCATCCGGCTGATGGCAAGTCCGTAATCAAAATCACCGATACTGTGCTGATAAAACGGGTCAATCGACACTTTCATGAAAATGTCATGCGGAATGACCGCGCAGTTCGCGTTAAACGTGTCAAAACAGATGTTCTGCGCCTCCGGGCCGTATTTTTTGTACTTGATGCCCTTGACGTACTTGATGCCGCCGTAGCTCATCCTGCCGTCATCCCCGCACATCGCCCCGACCATGACCTTATCCGGCGCAAACAATGGAAGCATCTCGTCAAAAATGCCCGGCACAAACTTCGTGTCGTCGTTCATCAGCATATAATACTCGTAATCGGGATGCACCTTTTTGGCGTGCTCGATCGCCTCATACATGCCGCGGTTCCAGAACAGTCCGCCGTCGCCGTTGATTAAATCGATCTCATACGGCATCGCCGCCAGCATCTCATCCGTGCCGTCCGTGCTGCCGTCATTGACAATCACATAATCAAAGGTGACATTTTTGTTCTGCCCGAGCAGCTCCATACTCTGCTTTGTGAGTTCTCTCCGGTTGTAACAGGTAAAAATTGCCAATACTCTCATAAGCTCTGTCTCCAACATTTTCTTCTTTATCTCTATGCCTGACCAATATAGTTTTTCCGGAATACGGCATGGTAGATCCTCTTTACCCGGCTCGGCTCTGAGATCTTTATCAGTTCTTTTTTGAGCCGCTTACGGATCTGTGGCATCTCTGCAATCACATCCGGAAACTGTGTGATGACCTGATCCGTCTTTAAGGCATGCACTGCTGTCGGAGCCTCCCCGCCACAGTGTACGCCACTGCCATCCCAGCCGTCATTCCCGACCAATGATTTTGTCGGAGCAAGGATCAGTCCGTCCAGCAAAAAAGTGCTGTAATACCAGCGGATCGCCCAGGAATTGGTCTTCTCATCCTGCTTCTGCATCTTTAAAAGTTGATAAAAATTATAGGTATTATCATAATTAAACCGTCTTCGGTATGCCGTATCTGTCTTTAACTTCTCCCAGCCAAGTGCCTCCGCATCAAAGTAACTCCACCGGTCTGCCCAGGTCGCCCATGACCAGCTCGTCCCTGTCAGACCGCAGAGATAGGATTCGCTGTCATAGTCTGTTCTATCATCCAAAAAGGAAAACCCGGTGACTCCGGTCACCTGTTTTTCCTTCTCATAACGATCCAGTCCATCGTTCATAAAACGCAGGAAATAACGGTTTGTCACAAGGTCATCCTCCAGGACGATCACCCTGCCATAGCGGTTGACGATCTCCGTCACACCCTCTATCACGTTTCGGGCAAGCCCGTAGTTCTCTTTCCGCACAATCAGCGATACATTTGCAAATCCCTGCACCGTACCGACATACTCCCGGATCTCCTGTACTTTTGCTGCATCTGCCTCCTTTTTCGCCGCATCGGAAAATACAAACAGTTCTGTCTTCTCCGCCAGCTCATTGGCAGCCAGTGCTTCGATCGTATGTTTCGTATGCTCCGGCCGGTTATAAGTAAACAACACGACCGGCGCCATCATTCTCTCACTCATATCCACCGCTCCTAATCCTGCGCCTTCGCCCAGTCCACATAAGCCGCAATTCCATCGGAAAGTTCCATCTGCTTCTCATATCCAAGCTTTCTTAACAGGGAAATATCTGCTCTCCAGTTTCTCGGATCACCTTCTTTTACTGCCCCATTAAAAGATACGATATTTTGGGGCGCGCCCAGCTTTTCTGCATAAATCTCTGCCAGTTCCCGGATCGATACTTCTTCGCCGTTCGCCACATTGATGACCGTCTCGGGTCCATCGTAAGATAAGATCAGATCAATTGCACGCATGATATCCGAGACATGAATAAAATCTCTCGTCTCCTCCCCCGTTCCAAACAGTTCAATTCTCCCAGTATTCTGATACTTCTGATATATGTCCCACAACAGCTGCTTGCGCAGTCCGTTTCCATAAGCAGAAAAAATACGGATACTGCGGATGTGATAACCATGAATGCGGTTATAATACTCACACAATTCCTCTCCCATATGCTTGTGCAGTCCATACGGTGACATCGGTGCAGCTACATCGGACTCCCGCACCGGAAGCTGTCTGGGATTGCCATACACACCGGCACTGGAAAGGAATATAATCTCCGGTCTCTTCTCAAAAGATTTCAAGGCAAGCAGCAGCTGATAAAGGCTGTGCAGATTTCCATCCAGATCTGCCATTGGATTGACAACCGAAGCTCCCACATTGGCACTTCCCGCGCAGTGCAGGATCACATCCGGCTGCACACCGGTAAAAATCGCCGCCATCTCTGCAGATTCCTGTGACATATTGCACTGATAATAGGTCATGGTATCGTCCGGTTCTCTCTCTCCACTGTAATTTGCCGCAAGATCCAGTCCCGTGATCTCATATTCTTTTTCAAAATATTCCTTTGCGTGTCTCCCAATAAATCCGTTGACACCGGTTATCACCATTTTTTTCATCGTTATCTCCATTCCGGGGATTTCATGCCGGTCAGCCCTTTGGTCTACACAAAGATATTTTCCAGTCCCCTTGCGTATGCTTCCGCTTCACGGTACATGTTTGCAATTCCCTTCTCCATGTCACCTGCAAAATATGCAGTATGCTCCGGCATGTCTGCCTTTTCTGCCGTCTCGACAAGAAGCTGTGCCAGTGCCTTCGGGTCGTGCGGATCAAACAAAACGCACTTTTCATTTTTCTGCTCCCTGTGCACCGGAATATCCGACAGCAGCACTGCCTTATCCAGTACCTTGGCATCTTCCAGTACCGTTCCCCATCCCTCACATAAAGATGGCTGCACGATAAAGGCTGCATTTTTCATAATGCAAAGCTGCTCCGTGCGCTCCACAAAACCAAGCAGTTTGATACTGCCTGCCACCGGCTGTGCCTCCATGATCTTCTTTAATTCATCGATATATTCCGGGTTGCGGTAATCCTTAAGATTTCCCGTAAATACAAAATCATAATCTGCCAGAAGCCCCTGCTTTTTTAACAGTTCAATCGCTTTTACCGCCACCACATGATTTTTGTGTTTCCAGAACTGGTTCGGCAGATAGATATATTTTCTCTGCAGCCCGAATTTTTCCGCTACCTCGTGCTCCAGCTTTGGCGTGATGGCACGCAGTTCCGGCTCAATGTAGGAAACAAAATGTATGACCTGCACCTTACACTGATGTTCCGGATAAAACCGCTCCAGATCATTCTTTGCATCCTCACTGCTCAGCACGAGCGGATTGGAAAGCTCCGTCATCCTGCGGTCCGTGACATCTTTTCTTGCCAGCTCCTCCGGCTTAAAAAACTCCGGCAGCGTCTTATGCTGGAAATCCGGTATCCAGAAGATCCCTCTGGAAGCAAACAGACTGCCGATGCGGTTGAGTTCCAGTGCGTAGCAATACTTCACGCCGTGCAGCCAGATCAGGTTCATCTCATAAAGTGCCAGCTTCACCTTGTTCGTCCCGTCATAGATGCGCAGATCAATCCGGTTTCCAAAACAGGTAAAAATATCCGCATGTTCCGGATCAATCAGTACCACAATCCGGTATTTCTTTGTGATCTCTTCACTCTGCAGACAGCTGAATATAATATTTTTCAGATAGTACAGACCACCAATCCATCCGCGATTACCAAGTCCGTTAAATAAAATCTTCTTCATGCTCATGCCTTTCCTGTTACATAATGCAGTGCATCAATACATCCCTTTGCCACTTTCTGGAAAGAAAATGCGTGCGCGAACTCATAGCTTTTCTGTCCCATCTCTGCAAGCCGCTTTTCATCCGCAAAAATCTGATCAATCTTCGCCGCAAAAGCAGCCGTGTCTTCCGGGTCTATAATACAGCCGTTTTCTCCTTCCTGTACCAGGTCAAACGCACCGTCCGCATATTTTGATGAGATTACCGGAAGAGACGCACACATTGCTTCCAGGATCACCAGTCCAAAGCAATCTTCTCTGGTCGGCAGGATAAATACATCTGCATTATGGTAAAGCTCCCGCAGCGGTTCTCCCTCAACATATCCCAGAAAGCGGATGCGGGATGTGATCCCAAGCTTTTTTGCCTGTTCCATCAGTGCTTCCTTCTCCTGCCCTTCGCCTACAATCATAAGGCAGATATCCTCCCTGGTCTGTGCAAGTGCCGGAAACAGCAGATCCAGTCCTTTTCTCTGAATCAGACTGCCCACATACAAAAGTTCTCTTCCACCATACTCCGTTTTCTTCTGCAGATATTTCTGAATATCCACCGTGAGATAGGAAATGAAACATTTTTTTTCATCTGCCCCATAAGCAATCTGCGCCTGTCTCGATGCCGTACTGCTCGCCACAAACGCCGCCGCACGCTTTATAATATAACTGCGGGACATACGCTGCACCTTTCCGATATTTTTTTCGGAATTTAATGTACCGTCTGTCCAGCTGATAAACGGAATCTTTTTTTTCTGACACCAGTGCACCGCTCGCAGGATCGTCGGATTATACTCCATGGCAAACACGAGATCCGGATGGATCTCCTGTAGTGTCTTTTCCACGCCGACCGGAAGAAATATATACCGGTCATCAAAACGTTTGCGGATGATGACCGTCTTTGACTTTAAAAAATGTGCATTTTTCAGTTCGGCAAGTTCCACACTCCACTTCCGGTTCTCCATTCCTGCACCGGAAAAAATAACATGAAACTCATATTCCGGATAATGCTCCTGCAAGTATACAAAAAAATCCACACGATACGGAGATGGAATATTGGTGATAAATACAGCTTTTATCATTTTGATATATCCTCATAGATCTTTATTAGTTTCTGGTAATTATCCTCCGGGCGCAGCCTGTCGGCGTAAAAAGATCTCGCATTTTTCTTGAGCACAGACAGATCCATCGTGTCAAATTTTCTGACCTTCTCTGCCAGATCCTCCGATGAATTATAGGTAAACTTCACGCCCGTAATCCCATCCTTTACCATACCTTCCATATTCCCGACCCTGCCCGCGATTACCGGAACACCATAAGAATACGCCTCAGCAATGGTCATCGCAAACGCCTCATAACACTGCGATGTCATGATGACCGCCTTCGCCTGATAGAATTTCTCGGACATCTCCTCCTTCTGCAGATATCCAAGGAATTTAACATTGTCCATATGATGCTCCTTGACATAAGTCTGCATCTCTTCCATCATCGGTCCGTTTCCCGCCACATAGAGTTTTTTATCCGGCAGTTTTTCAAATGCTTTTACTGCAATATCAATGCCCTTTAATGCCTCCACACGACCAGCAAACAGGAAATATTCCTCCTCTGCCTGTACTTCATTCGGCACAATCTCTTCTGCAAAGGTAAAGTTCGGCTTGATGTAGACGCGGTCTGCCTTTACAATCTCGCGTCTGGTATCCAGGGACTCCAGCAGCTTTTTCCGGTTGAACTCCGTCAGACAGATAAAATTGACTTTCCGGTATGTCCCCACAAACCGGTGAATCTGTAAGATCGCCGCACTGACAAAAGACTGCAACTTGCTGTTGCGGTAGCATTTGTGACGGATCGCACAGTGCATTCCATGTGCCACGCACTCCTCGCAGATGACATTATCCCGGAAAAAGGAACCCGCCGGACAGAGCATACGAAAATTGTGCAGTGTCTGTACGACCGGAACCCTACAGCGGAATGCCGCATAGAACACTGACGGGCTGACCATCGTAAGCGTATTGTGCACATGTACGATGTCAATGTTGTTCTCACGGATCAGCCTTTTTACCTCACGATATGTTTTCAAGGAAAAGACTGCTGTAAACGGCAATAACAACTTTCCCGCGATCCCTTTGTCATTCAGTTCACTGTTGGAACGGTAATAGGTGTAGACTTTGTGCCCATGCTCTTCCAGCAGACGTTTTTCATTGCGTACAACAACATCTTCTCCTCCCGGGATCTGATAAAAATTGTGTATCTGTAAAATCCGGTAATTTTTCATATCTTCCTCATTTCTCTATGCCCGCAGTGTTCTGATCCAGAATATCCGGATACAGCAGAATTCCACACAGAAGAATGAACGGATTCATAAAACCGTTCATTACAAACTGCTCTAACACTCCATAGAGTGCAAATGCCGTGATCATAGCCAATTCTTTATAATGTCCCTCACGATAAAGACGCATCAGTGTCTTCTGCACCAATACAAAGAAGAATACTGCAACAAGCCCGCCGCAATACAGGAATACATACATATAAGTATTATCGATCAGTCCATAATACTCTCCGTAAAAGAGTTCCTGTACCCTCGGAAACAGAGAAACACCCTGTGCCTTATAGTAACTGCTCATAATATAGCTTCTTCCCGATACCAGATGATTTAACAGATGCATAAACGAATTGCCGCCGTCATAAAAAATCATCACCAGAAGGCTGAAGATGGCTCCTACCGGGACAGAAAGCGTAAAAATTACTTTATACCTGTCCTTTGCAATCTTCTCAAAAATGATCAGTGCCCAAGTAAAGAAAAATACTGCGATTCCTGTCCGGCAGAACGTGAGTTCATAGAAGATCAGCGCCACAGCTGAAGTTCCGATGAACCACCAGAGATTTAATTTTTCATAATTATAGTATAACAAAAGCAGTATTGTCAAAAAGACTGCCAGAAATGCCGTATTCGGTTCGTTCATGGCAAAACTGTACACCGGAATCTCCACATAATTGGTATCCGGTGTCGTCTTAAATCCGATGTCAAACACACCAAATGCCGAGCCCAGCACCAGAACAAACAGACAAAACACGCGCAGATAGACAGCAATCTGGATCATCTGCCGGAAACTACAGTTTTTCATGGCGATGATCGTCATAAACAACAACAGCCACGTATTCTGTTTGGTGATAACCGAGAGCATCAGACCGATCCCCAGCAACACCGCAATCCATGCAGTCTCACGTATGGTATACTTTGTCGTGACAACCTTGATTGCCCAGAATGTCATGGCAAAAATAAAGAAAAACTTGTAGATATCATCCCCATGATCATAGGCAAATGCCTTCATGAGGATATTGATCGCAAAATATCCATAAAAAGCTGCAATGCCGACTTTTTCCCAGTCACTTGTCCGTAAAATCGTTTTTATTTTTTCCATATTGTCTGACTGCCTTCCTCATATCCCTGCTGCTTATTCGCTGATTCTGCAATACATGGCATAGTTCTCATCGATCACAGCGACTTTCTCATACCCATAGCCGCGCAAATCTTCCGGTATCTGATGAAATGACGTATTAAATACAATGTATCTGCAGTTCGTTTCCTTCGCAATGTCCGTAATCAGTTCCACATCCGGGTTCTCTTTCGACATCTCCTCATAGACCTGCATCTCCCGATCGCCGATGATCGAGATAAATCCGCCGGCATTCCTTCCATATAAAAGACATGCGGCCGAAGAATACTGCCTGATATCACAGAGCAGTTCATTCGGGACAATCATTGTCTCCTGCCATCCCTCCAGATGTGCCTGCACATAATCGCAGATTCCCATCACTGCATCCGGAAGTTCATAAAGATTCTCTCTCTCCGAGTAAGTCTCTGCCGATAAGACCGGGCGTCCGTTCACTGCAATACAGACACACGCCAGCACCAGTGCCACCATGCGCCATACGTTTTTCCGAAACCGGAACAGAATCCTCGTCAATGTGTAGGCAATCACGAAAGAGCAGGGGAGCATCCAGAGTAGTCGCCAGTAGATGCCACTTAAAAACCGGGTGCCAATATACCGATAAAAAACCGGATTAAAGAAAAACAGACCTACAAGCACCGATGGCCAGAACAGCTTATTCCGTTCTTCCTTTCCAAGGAAAAAACAGCAGAGTGATGCCGCTGCAAACAATACAAAGTGAATAGCGCCCACTCTTCCCCCTATGAAGTTCAGAAATTCTCCCCAGACACCCAACATGTATGTCATCATTTTCTCTTACCTCAAATAGTACAATAGATACATTCCACACGGAACTGCTGCCAGAAAAATCATAAGCGTCTTTCTCCAGTCCCTGTGACAGCAGAAATCCACAAAACCGTAGATTCCAAGCAGAATCGGTGTCGTGATAATTCCGACTCCCGACAGCAGACAGGCTCCCACAGCTGCCACATAAAACAGGGGCAGCCATCTTTTCTCATAGTCCGGTCTCATCACACGATAAAACAGATAGAAAAACAGCGGGATCATAAAACCGGCGCAGACTGCCTTTCCCTGCCAGATCCGAAGTAGAATCATCGATGCCAGCGTATGCGTCGATGTATACCCCCACAGATGAATCACTGACAGCAGGATCAGAAAAACGCCTGTCTTTTCCCAGTCACCGTCAAACAGTTTCTGCCCGATCAGTGTATAGAGTGCATAGCACAGAAGGATCAGGAAAAACGGCAGATATGCATGGGAAAGTACCGCCGGAGCGATTCCTCCATCGTATGCCATCATTGCCACGAACATCGTCCACGGTGAGGTCAGATCCTTGCGCACCTCCCCGGTATCCCAGTACATAAAATCTGCCGTGATCGTATCCTCGCGGTACATGCTCCCATGTACTACCGCCGATACTTCCTCCGCAATAAACCTCGCATCATCATCATCACTGTGCTGATATCTCGCCGGGATATATGCCTGTAACAGGATCAACACCACCGCAGCAATGCCAATTACAGCCGTCCACGCTGTCATCTTCTGCCGTTTTCCCCGGTCATCCCGTTTTCCGCTTTTCTGGAATTCCCTGCCACAGAGCAGGATCAGGGAAATCACCGAGAGCACCTCCAGCAAGATTTTCCACAGCATAACCGCTTCGTACAATGTGCGCTGCAATGCCACCATCGGAACCAGCAGCAGCTGTGCCACAGCCAGCATGGTCGTAAAGCCGAGCACCCAGGCATGCAGAAACCGGTTTACCGTTCCCTCAAGCTGCAACAAGTGTACCCAGAAACTGCCGATCAGCACCGGGACAAAAAGCAGTGCACAACTCAGATAGAGAACGTCACTACCCTTCATATACCAGAACCCCTTCAATTGTGATTTCCTGCGCATCTGCCGTATTCTTCAGGCGACACAGCATCTCATTGTCCACACCGCTTCTTGTGCATACGACAAAACTACTGTTGCAAAGCCTGGAAGCCGCATAAGCATCTGCACTTGCTCCTGCATTTGGGCTGTTAATAACAATATAATCATATTTTTTGCTCATCTCGTTTAAATAAGCAGCGAATTTTTCATGCATCACAACATCAAAATTCTTTTCCTCTGCCGTATCACGACATATAGTATCCAGATAACCATTCAATGCACTCGGTACCGGCTCTCCGCTCTCCCCGAGAATATATTGACTAATTGAATTTTTCGCATCTTTTCCCTCTGCATCGATAGCCAGATCTATAAAAAGTGTTTTCTTCTGCTCATTTGCGCAGCTGAATGCAAGCTTTAAAGCAGCGTCTCTCCTCACGGTTCCAATCGGAATGCAATTAATGCGCATGCATCCGTTTGTTCTTTCTTTCGTATGCTTTCGTAAGAATAAAGAAACCTTTTTGTATACTTCCTCCTCACTGACCTTTCGTGTTTTCACATCATCAATCACCGGCACGTCCAGAATCTGGCATACCTCCTCAGCACTCTTTGGTTTTCTATATAACACAAGCCAAAAAGAGTATAATGCCACTTCTGCAATAATTCCCAATAAAAATCCGGCAACCAGTCCCTTCATCACACCACGGTTGAAATCGTCCTCAGAAATAAAGTAGTTCTCTACCTTTTTATTCTCCTGACTTGCATACGGTGCATCGATCACAGAAAAGCACTCCTGTCCGTTAAGTTCTGTTGCACTCTCTGCTGTTGCATCCAGAACTGCCTGTGCAAACACAATGGCATCCTCTTCCTCTGCAATACTGAAATCTCCAGTATCAATCGGATACTGTAAATAGAGCAGCACAATATCTCCTGTCTCTTCCTGCGCCATCCGAAACAGGGCCTGATAAGTCTTATAGTCAATATCACAGCCAAGTTTTTCTTTTACCTTTTCAAAGGTACGGTTGCTTTCCGCGATACGAATGAGATTATTTGCACGCTCAGTGGAACTCTCATCACTGTACGTCTGCACATATAAGGTTGCCACAACCTGTCTGACGTTCTCATAAATATTCTGCTCCAGATACGGTTCGAGAGATTTGTACTTATATCCACCAAGGACTACTGCGCACACCACTGCACAGATCAATGCAAGCCACCATCTGCGTAGATTACATTGAATAATCTCCGCTATACTGTATTCCCTGTCTAACTGATACTTCTGGTTCATATGATTCTGCCTCCTTATTCTCCACCTTTTTCAAATACAACCTTGATCGTCTTTAGTATGATTTTGATATCCAATCCAATACTCCAGTTGTCGATATACTGCACATCCAGTTTTACGACATCTTCAAAATCTTTGATTTCATTTCTTCCACTCACCTGCCAAAGTCCTGTAATTCCAGGCTTTGCACTCAGTCTGCGCTTCTGATGAGATTCGTACTGCCGGAACTCATCCACTGTCGGTGGTCTTGTTCCCACCAGACTCATATCGCCCTTTAATACATTGTAGAATTGCGGCAGTTCATCAATGCTGGTCTTCCGGATAAATTTTCCCACTTTCGTGATACGCGGATCATCTTTCATCTTGAACATAAAGCCGTTCATTTCATTCTGACTCTCCAGTTCTTTTTTGCGCTCCTCCGCATCCCTGTACATGGAGCGGAACTTATAGATCTTGAAAAACCGACCATTCCTCCCGACCCGCTTCTGTGCAAAAAACAGCGGTCCCGGTGACTCGATCAAAAGCGGCGGTGCCAGAAATACTGTTACGACTGCTGTGATTGCCAGTCCGACAATCGCTCCTGCGATATCCATCAGACGCTTGACAAATAACATTTTCCAGTCGTAATACTGATTGGAAAATGTTACGACGGGTACATTGCCCATCATATTAAAACTCTTATGATACTCATCAAAATGACGCAGCAGTTCGATCGTTATATGAACCGTTGCTCCCATATTTTCAAAATTATTGACAACCTCTGCCAGTGATTCCCCCGTATCGTAAGGTACATTGATAAATACTTCATCCACAATCTGTTCCTTCACATACTGGTACATGGTATCGTAAGTTGCCACGACCGGAATTCCCTCATACCATCTGCCAATCTGATTGTCATCAATGACCGCGATTCCGGTCAGGCGGTGTGCCCAGTCCTTCGCATTTTCGATCTCTGTCAGTGTATCCAGCACACGGTCCACAGTTGTGACCAGAAAAATCTGGCTGGTTCCTCTTTTATTCCTATAGATCTTTAGAAGGTAATACTTGATCGCGGCATGGGTTATAAAAAACAGTATCAGATTAACCACTGCAATACAGAAATACACTCCACGGGAAGCATCTGCATTATTGTGCTGCAAAAAAATTGTCAGTGCCGTCACAAAGATCATGACTACGCTGGCTTCCACTGCCGCCATAAAATCCCTTGCCAGGTTCCGTCGTATAAAATTCTTCTCAATGTCCGAAAACAGAAGCACCAGCATGTAGATGACCATTACCACTCCGAAGCTTTCCATCAGCTCGGTCTTCATATTTATTACCGACACATTCCGGTAACGCACCAGCCACAGATAACCTCCGAAGAAATAGCTGATGACAAAACATACCAGATCCGCCAGAAACAGCACCACTGTCTGGATCTTTTCTTTTGATTGGTACATATCAATTCCTCACTTTATCCCTCATAGATGATCTCACGGTTTCCCATGGAAAAATGAATACTCCATTTCTGTCCTGCCGGCAGAATCCACACACAGTCAAACCCAAACTGTGGGCGATCCACACGCCGGAGCTTTAACGCTTCTGCCACATCTGCCCGGTCACTCCGGGTTACATCTGCCCGGATCTGCTTTTCATCCGGACCATATATCCGGATATTAACCGGAATGCACCTTCCGTCCAGACATTTTGCCAGTGCCCATCCACTGCAGATCACACTCCCATCCTGCCGTTCCAGTCGATCGATATGATACAGCAGCCTGCGCACCCGGATCCATCGGGATTCTTTCACCACTTCTCCGTCTGTTGTCTGCTCTCCGGCAAGAAGCTCTTCAAACGGTATGACTTTTGTTCCCATAATGCGCTGCATATTGCGCACCGGAAAACCTCCTTCCAGCAGATACTCCTGAAAATGTGTCTCCCACTCTGCAAACTGTGCCGCTTCTTCCCCGGTAATGTCCACCATCGCAAGCCACTCCGAAAGGTCTCTTCCCTGAGCCTTGAAAATCTGGTAATAAGCAAAATAGATGGCACGATAGAGAACAAACTTCTTGGGAACCGGAAATGGAAATGTCCACTCGTAGTCAATAACAGTCCAGTCTGCCGATACATCCAAAACCGTCCCGCCATTCCCCGCCTCCACGAAGATATTGGAAAAGATCATATCCACATCACTCACATCCGCACAGATGTACGCATTCTCCTGTCCTGCCGGACCAAAAACATTCCGGAATTCCTCCGTCACAGTAAACGGGCTGTCTCCCCCCGCCTCCATCAAGCGTCTGCCATACAGACGTATGATTGTCTCTACTGTACTCCAGTCGCCCTGCCGGAAACTGCGCTCGATCATGCTCTGTAAGGTCTCCCCCCTCACAAACGGAGAGCTGACCCGGCTTCCCGCCTGTAATTCTTCCACTTCACAGGGGCAAAAACGGATCCGACTGCCGCGATAGGCTTCCTGCAGCTGCCGGAAGCACTCTTCTATCCGCCGTACATGCGGATCCGCCGCCTTCGTTCCGGCATATTTATATACTGTTTTTCTTCCGGCAACATCTACCACGATGTCTGTCCGGATGCGGAATCGTTCTGCCCGCTCATTGGAATATTTGGAATAAATCGTTCTATCCAACCGCTCTATCCCTCCTGCCCTGCCACAATCAGAAATGAATTGGCAAATGTTCCATACACACCTTCTGCCAGCAGGGTATCTGCCATTACGCGCTCGTCAAAACATGCGACCCTGTCCCTGTCATAGTTACTTCGCCCTTCTGCAAGTTCTCCCGCGGCGGGCAGCCAGTCATCCGAGTAGATCACGGACGGAAACTTGTGATCCGGATAGGGATAATACCATTTCAAATCATCAAAGCCCGCCCGTGTAAGTAGTCTCTGATACTCACTGCGGGTATATGACCTTCCAGAATTCTCCACACAATCTACATTAGAATAACCATTAATCCCTGTAAAATAGCCGCCCACATACTCTTCCTGACACCCTGCAAGATATTTTAGCCCGATACGGTTCGCATCTGCAAGGTAGAGATACCCATCCCTACAAAGCAGATTTCTCAGATCTGTCAACTGATTCTGCCACCGGTAGAAACTTCCCGCAATAAGAATTACATCAAATGACTGCGTTTCTGTCGGAATCTCCCGTGTGAAAATAAGACGCCCATCGCGGCTGTCCGTTGCAAACCGTGCAGAGAGAATCTGTTCCTGTCTGTCATCCGTTATCAGACAAACTACTTCCTTTGCCATGGAAAGAAGCTTTCCTGTAAGCGCTCCACACTCGGGATTACACTCAAGCACACGCTTCGTCGCGTCAATCGGCAGCCAGCCAATCAGGTTCTGACGAATTTCCGACAAATGGTACAAAAAAGAGTAGGATGCCCGCTCTCTGATGATTCTGGCATACTGATCCGGTGTATTCTGTTTTATAACTTCATACAATTCTGTCAGAATCTGTGCATTCTCCATCTTTTTTCCTCCATCTCTCTGTGCTATATTCTATTCCTCCACACGCTCCACGGTCGTCTCAGAATTCATATCATAGAAACCAACCGTATTCTTGTCCGATATGACCGTAACGCCCACCACATCATACAGCCGGTGGTACGCACGGAACTCGCCTCCCACGTAACCGGTACAGCTGATGGACAGCAGATACTCGCCTCCCTGCAGATCCATATTCTGTTTAAAGGAAGCCACATAGATCTCTCCCGCCCGCGCCAGCCCGACGCCGACCTTCTCGTACATGGTGTTCGTTCCCGTGACAGCGGTTCCCTGCACAGTCTTAAACGTATAGGTAAAAATCGGATCCTGAATATCGGTGTGAAACTGCACCTTTGAGCGGATAGTAAAAGACGTCCCCTTCTGGATACAGCTCGTATAGCTTCCATACTCGTCAATCACCGCAAAATCAATGATTTCCGCTTCCCCGGTCCCGTATTCATTCACCTGCGGATTCAACTCATAGTTGGATTTCCACAGCTTCTTTGTCCCATTTTCCTTCGCATCCGCAAGCACCTGTCCGCTCGCAATATTCTGCGACTGATTTAACAGCACTTTCTTGTACAGGTTGATCGTGTCCTTGGGATTTCCCTCCGACAGCTTGACGCCCTTGTTTAAAAGAATCACGCGGTCACAGTATTTTGCCACACTGCTGATGTCGTGGCTGACAAAAATAATCGTCTTGCCCTCCGCCTTGAAATCCTCAAACTTTTTATAACATTTTGCCTGGAAAAACACGTCTCCGACCGACAGCGCCTCATCAACGATGAGGATCTCCGGATCAATGTTGATCGCCACCGCAAACGCCAGACGCACAAACATGCCGCTGGAATACATCTTGCACGGCTGGTTTACAAATTCGCCGATATCCGCAAATTTCAAAATATCGTCCAGTCTTGCATCCATCTCCTCCCTGGAGAATCCCATCATCATGCCGTTGAGATATACGTTTTCGATGCCGGTGTATTCCATGTTAAAGCCCGCGCCAAGCTCCAGCAGCGCCGAGATTCTTCCGTCGATCTCTACCTCACCGCTTGTGGGGGAAAGCACGCCTGTGATAATTTTTAAGATGGTGGATTTGCCGGAGCCGTTCGTTCCGATGATTCCGACCGTCTCACCTTTTTTCACATCGAACGTGACATGGTCGAGTGCCCGATGTTCCTTGAATCTGCCTTTTCCCGCAAGTCCCAGCGCGTCAAACAGCCGTTCTGAGGGTCTGTTGTATAGCCGGTATACCTTGCTGACATCTTCTACCCTGATTGCTAACTCATCCATTCAGTTACAAATTCCTCTCTATAATACATCCGCAAAATGCGGTCGTAGCCTCTTGAACACGGTTGTTCCGAGAAACAGTATCACTGCCGTCACAACCCAGAAATATACGGTAAGTCCCATATCCTCCCAGAATCCGATGTGATTGATCAGCGCGTTCCGGTATCCCGAAACAATGTAGTACATCGGATTGAGTTTCAACACGGTAATCGCCCATCCCGGTATCTGCACCATCGTCTCAAAGTTCCACATAATCGGCGTCACCCACATGCCGATCTGCAAGAGGATTCCCACAACTTCTTTCATGTCGCGGAAGAATACCGTCACCGCACTCGTCGCATACACAAGCCCTGTCGCAAACAGAATCATACAGAACGAATAATATATAACCTGCAGCGCATACCAGTCCGGCATATATCCCATACAGATGAAAAGCACCATCGTAAACGCCACAAAAAACAGATGCGTAAACAGCGCCGATATCATTTTTACCACCGGGAGCATATCGATCTGGAACACGACTTTTTTTACCAGATAGCTGTATTCCACCAGAACACCGGTGCCGCCGTTTAGCGCTTCCTGAAAATAGAACCACGGCACAAGCCCCGCCGTCAGCCACAGCACAAACGGAATCTCAATTCCGGTCCGAAGATCTGTCGCCTTGGAATTCAGTCCCTTCTCAAACACGAACCAGTACAAAAGCACCGTGATTACCGGCTGAACGAACGCCCAGACCACACCAAAGTAGGAACCTGCAAACTTCTTCTTGATGTCATTTTTTGCCAGATTCCATACCAGGCTTCTACTTCCGACCAGATGATGAAGCAGTGATGTATCCTTCTTCTTTCCTGCCATCTATGTTCTCCTAATCTCTTTCTATCCCTCTGCAGGCGCATGTTTTTCCTTACTTTATGCCATGCGCTGCCTTATATTCTGCGAAGCTTTTCTGCACTTTATCCTTGTCAGATAAGATCAGATCCGCCGCTGTCATTCCTTCCGGCATCGGCCATTCCACGCCGACCTCGGCATCGTTCCACAGAATACCGCCCTCATCGTTCGGATGGTAGAAGTCCGTTACCTTGTAGCAGAACTCTGCCTCCTCCGACAGCACGATAAATCCGTGTGCAAAATTCTTCGGCACGAAAAACTGCTTCTTGTTCTCCGCGGAAAGCCGCACGCCGTACCATTTACCGAACGTCTTCGATCCCTCTCTTAAATCCACCGCAACGTCGAACACCTCGCCGTTTACCACGCGTACCAGCTTGTCCTGTGGATAATTGATCTGAAAATGAAGCCCACGGAGCACGCCCTTTTTCGATGCCGACTGGTTGTCCTGCACGAACTGGCAGTCAATTCCAGCTTCCGCAAAATCGTTATAATTGTAGGTCTCCATAAAATATCCGCGTGCATCGCCGAATACTGCCGGCTCAATGACCTTCAATCCCTCAATGCCGTTGCAATTCTCTGTTACCTTGATCTTACCCATGTTCTATAATCCCTCCGCAATTTCCATCAGATATTTGCCGTAATCTGTCTTCAAGAGTGGCTGTGCCAGCTTGATGAGCTGGTCTCTGTCGATGAAGCCGCGCTTGTACGCGATCTCCTCAATGCAGGAGATATATAAGCCCTGGCGTTTCTGGAATGCAGACACAAAATCTGCCGCGGCAAGCAGCATGTCGTGGTTTCCCGTATCCAGCCATGCGAATCCTCTTCCCAGTGTCTCGACATGCAGATCCCCTCTGCCAAGATATGCATTATTGACGGATGTGATCTCGATCTCCCCACGTGCGGACGGCTTGACGTTTTTCGCAATCTCCACCACGTCGTTATCGTAAAAGTAAAGTCCCGGCACCGCGTAATTGGACTTCGGATGCTCCGGCTTTTCCTCGATGGACAGCGCCTTGCCGTTCTCATCGAATTCCACGACGCCGTACTCTCTCGGGTCTCTGACATAATAGCCGAAGATCGTCGCACCGTGTTCCTTTTCCGTGCGCTCCGCCGCACTCTTTAACACTTTGGAAAAGCTCTGTCCGTAGAAAATATTATCGCCGAGTACCAGTGCCACCGCGTCATTTCCGATAAATTTTTCACCGATAATAAATGCGTCCGCCAATCCTCTCGGCTGCTCCTGCACCGCATAGGAAAAGTTCATGCCGAGCTGGCTTCCATCCCCGAAAAGCTCCTCAAACACCGGCAGATCCCGCGGTGTGGAGATGATTAACACCTCACGGATTCCCGCAAGCATCAGTGTCGACAACGGATAGTAGATCATCGGCTTGTCATACACCGGCATAATCTGTTTTGAAATCGCTTTGGTAAGCGGATAAAGTCTGGTACCGGAGCCTCCGGCAAGTATTATTCCCTTCATCTGAAAATCCTCCCATTTTATCCAATATACGCCATGTACCTTAACATTTGTACCGGACACAGCTTAATTTTTTCTTAATTTAAAACGCAAACAAGCAGTATCGCCCGAAAGACGGTACTGCTGCCTGCATCAACTATCTGTTCTGATACATATCCTCATAATATTTCTGATAATCACCGCTGGTGACATTCTTCATCCAGTCCTCGTGCTCGAAGAACCACGCGATCGTCTTGCGGATGCCGTCCTCAAACTTTGTCTCCGGCTCCCAGCCTACCTCCGCCTTGATCTTGTCCGGCGCAATCGCATAGCGTCTGTCATGTCCCTTGCGGTCTGCCACGTAAGTAATCAGATCCTTGCTTACCAGCTTTCTTCTCGGATCGTCTGCCGGAAGCATCTCCTGCAGCGTATCAATAATAATCTCAATGATCTGGATATTCTGTTTTTCGTTATGTCCGCCGATGTTGTAAGTCTCACCCAGACGTCCCTTCTCCTGCACCATATCGATGCCCTTCGCGTGGTCGTCGACATACAGCCAGTCACGCACATTCTTGCCGTCGCCGTACACCGGAAGCTTCTTGCCCTGCAACGCATTGTTGATGATCAGCGGGATCAGCTTCTCCGGGAACTGGTACGGTCCGTAATTGTTGGAGCAGTTTGTGATGTTCGCCGGGAACTTGTAAGTATCAATGTATGCCTTTACCAACATATCCGAGGATGCCTTGCTGGCTGAATACGGGCTGTGCGGTGCGTACGGAGTCGTCTCATAAAAATAAGATCCGTCATCCTCAAGGGAACCGTACACCTCATCCGTCGATACGTGTAAAAACTTCTTGTCCGCCTTAAAGGTTCCGTCCGGAAGTTCCCATGCCGCCTTGGCGCAGTTTAACATCACTGCCGTTCCGAGCACGTTCGTCTTCACAAAGACCTCCGGGTTCTTGATACTGCGGTCTACATGGCTTTCTGCCGCGAAATGAACCACACGGTCAATCTCGTTCTCTGCGAAAATCTTCGCAATGGCTTCCTTATCCGTAATGTCTGCCCGGATAAACGTATAATTCGGATTGTTCTCAATGTCCTTCAGGTTCTCAAGATTTCCTGCATACGTGAGAACATCCACATTGATAATGCGGATCGCATCTCCGTATTTGCGAAACATGTAGTGAATGTAATTAGAACCGATAAAACCGGCTCCCCCTGTTACCAAATAAGTTCTCATCTCAACCTCCATTTATTTTCAATACTTGCAGCCTCTATTATCCATGGCCGTTTCACTGCCATAAGTCTCTTCATTTTATCATAGATTCCGTTCCAGCACAAGCTTGTGTATACACAGACCACCACATTGCCTCTACCACCAGTCTGTCCGCATCTGCTCCTTAATCTCCGACAGCCGCACGACAACACAATCCTCCGTCACCAGAACCGATCCCTCTTCCGGGAAATCGTTCATCTGTCCCGCCAGTTCCACCGCACGCTTCTTCTGCTCTTCCGTCGCATCCTCCCGCAGCACATTCCCGGTGTAAGCCTGTACAAATCCGCAAATGCGGTGTGTCGTACCGGTCGGATTCTCCATGCTGTAATCCCAGCCATAGAACGACCATCCATACATCTCAGTCCGCCTGCACCACTCTGGGAGATCCGCCTCCTGATACCCGACAAACACTACCGGAAGCCGCGGCAGTTCCCCTCCGTCTGCCCCGGCAAGGCATTCTAACAGCTGCTGTGTCTTTTGCTCATCCTCCCTGCAGCGCATCTCATCTGTCACGGTAAGACGCAGATCGTAACTCACCTGAACCGCAATCGCAACGCAGATACACACTCTGCAGACGAACAGCAGCCAGTAACCCGTACCATGGTCTCTTGCATCCCAGAGTTCCGCCAGTCGTTCCGTCACATACATTCCCAGGAACGCTCCCGCCACCGGAAGTGCAAACTGTGATCTTGTCACGATCATCTCCCCCATGTATGCCGTCAGAAGCAGCGGCGTAAGCACAAGTCCCGCGAGCCCCAGCAATGCATACACGATCTTTTTCTTCTCCCACGGAAGATTCCGCTTTTTCCGGCAGGCAAACGCGCTCCCAGCAAGCACAAGCAGGAGAATTACACCACATCCGTAAAAAGAGAAGTTTCTGGGTCCATGGCCGAGCAGCAGATTTTTCAGCGTGCGCAGCACATTCTTGATACATGCGAGCACAGGCAGCCTTCCCCAGCCCATCTGGCTGTCCATATAATCCGAAGACACCAGAAACGTGCTCATATACCAGTGATAGCACAGATACACCACACCGAAATGTGCGATCATCCAGAGGATCTGCCTGAGGTATCCGTCCTTCTTTTGCTCCGCGGTCAGCTCCGCCAGGAAGAAAACCAGGCACACTGCGACATAATAAACCGCCAGCGCCTGATACGCTCCAAGTCCGATAAACAGCAGAACACCCGCCGCAAATGCCCGAAGCAGATTCATTACGGTTCCGGTGCCGATTCCGGTCATCAGAAACGCCGCTGCAATCAACAGCAGCATTGCAAGCGCCACCTCCGCCTGCTGCAGGGAAAAGTAAATCTGATAACACCAGATGTTGGACGTTGCATAAAGGAGCAGGAAAATCCAGTACCGGCTTTTCTTTTTCCCGGAACGCTCATAAATGCCGAACGTCAGGAAATTGGCTCCCAGCCAGAAAAACAGAAAGAACAATACCCCGCTTTTTATGACCTGATGTGTGCCAAGCCCCAGAAGGCGCTTGAGCCACGCCAGCTCCCACCGTCCGATCGCAAGCCATCCCAGACTGCTTCCCGGGTGATTGATTAACTCTTCTGTATCAATGCGGATATTTCCGCAAAAAACAAGACAACCGAAACAGATCAGCATTGCCGCCATTGACGCAGCAAGCAGCCCCCAGTATTTTCTCACATAGTCATGCAAATCCCGCATTACAACACTTTTCATCCGTTCCGGTTATCCTTTCACTTTTCTGTCGGTATCTCTCTCAGCCCAAATGCTGCATATATTCATCCAGCGCGCTCTCCCAGTCAGCCATACGATAGCCGTCCGTCAGGCGCATCATGTAATTATCCAGAATGGAATACGCCGGTCTTTTCGCTGAAGCAGGATTCATCGCTGCATACTCCTCGCTGGTCACATGTCTGACGCAGGTATTCTTCCCGGCACGCGCAAATACCGCCTCCGCAAATGCTGCCCAGTTGGTATCTCCCTCGCAGGTTGCATGAAACAATCCATAATTCTCCGTCGGTTCATAGTGATGAATCGCACGCGCAAGTTCCACTGCGCTGGTCGGTGAACCGAGCTGATCGCATACCACGCTCACTTCCTCATGGTTCTCCGACAGTCTTAACATTGTCTTGGCAAAATTTTTGCCGTCCCCGTACAGCCATGCCGTGCGGAAGATAAAATATTTTCTTGCGAACGCCTTCACGAAGCGCTCTCCTTCAAGCTTTGTTTTCCCGTATGCGCTGACCGGGCCCGGCTCATCGAATTCCGTATACGGTCTCGTCCCGTTTCCGGCGAACACATAATCCGTGGACACATGTATCAGCTTTGCGTCGACTTCCGCAGCAGCGATGGCAAGGTTGCGCGGACCGATCGCGTTGATGCGGTACGCTGCATCCCACTGTGTCTCACAGGCATCCACATTCGTGTGCGCCGCACAGTTGATGATAACCTGCGGACGCTCGGCGCGGACAAGCGCCAGCACGGCATCCACATCGGCGATGTCAAGCGCGGTGACACCATCGCCCTCCACCACATCTGTGTTGATAAACGTTACGTCTTCCTTTGCATACTCTGCGCGGATTGCGCGCCCCAGCTGACCGTTACAGCCGGTAACCAGTATCTTTTTCATCCGGTTTTCCTCTCTTACTCTTCTATTCTCCAAGTCCGTTCTCAATGGCATGCACAAGCGCCGCAAGCGCTTCCTGTTCGTCTTCCCCCTCGCATACCAGCTCAATCTCATCGCCCGATTTGATGCATGCACCGAGCACACTCAACACGCTCTTGGCATTTGCAGTATTCTCGCGGTATCGGAATGTGATGTGCGATTTGAACTGCATCGCCTCCTTGCACAGGATTCCCGCCGGTCTAAGATGCAGTCCCGTTGGATTCTTGACTGTGACTTTCTGACTTACCATGCTCTCTTCCCTCCAATGAATAATTTTCCTAACAAATCCTCTGACTCTACAACATAATGCGCGTAATCAATTCCGCAAGTCTCTTCGCTTCCTCGTCAATGACTTTCTGATCTTTCCCCTCAATCATAACGCGCACCAACGGCTCGGTACCGGACGGCCGGATCAGCACGCGTCCCTCACCGTTAAACTTTTTCTCCAGTTCCGCGATTGCATCTGCAATCTCCGGATACTCCATAAAATGCTCTTTTTTGTGATTCGGCACCTTGGCATTGACAAGCGCCTGCGGCAGAACCTCCATGATCGCTGCCAGCTCTGACAACGGCTTTCCGGTGTCCACCATCACTTCCAGAAGATGCAGGGCGCTCAAAAGCCCATCTCCGGTCGTATTGTCATCCAGAAAAATGACGTGTCCGGACTGCTCACCTCCGATATTGTATCCGTGTTCCCGCATGTTCTCCAGAACATACCGGTCTCCGACTTTTGTTTTCTCTACGTGGATTCCCTCTTTTTCTCCCATCAGAGTAAATCCCAGGTTGCTCATGATCGTCACAACAATCGTATTCTTCTTCAGTCTGCCCTTCTGCTTCATGTAGTTGCCGCAGATTGCCATCACCTGATCGCCGTCTACCAGATTGCCCTTTTCGTCAACCGCAAGCATACGATCCGCATCGCCGTCAAACGCGATACCGGCATCCGCCTTCTCGTACACAACGCGTGCCTTCAGCTCATCCATGTGGGTAGATCCGCAGTTCGCATTGATGTTGGTTCCGTCCGGGTCGGTGTGAATCGCCACCAGTTCCGCACCAAGATCGCTGAGCGCCTTGACGGACGTGTAATACGACGCGCCCTCCGCGCAGTCCACCACGATCTTTTTGCCGTGCAGATCGACCGGAACACATTTTTCCATAAATTTCACGTATTCATCCTTCAGATCAAAGCGGTATTCGATCTTTCCCACGCCGGATCCGATCGGAAGTACCACGTCCTTCATGTTGTTGCGGATCAGCGCTTCAATCTCATCCTCCAGTGCATCGGAAAGCTTGTAGCCCTCGCCGTTGAAGAACTTGATTCCGTTAAATTCCATCGGATTGTGCGATGCCGAGATCACAACACCCGCATCTACTTTATGCTTTCTTGTCAGATAGGCAATCGCCGGCGTCGGCATAACCCCCACAAAAATGGCGTTTGCACCCACGGAGCAGATTCCCGCCATCAACGCGCTGGCAAGCATTCCTCCCGATATTCTGGTATCGCATCCGACAATGATTGTCGCCTGATGTTCCGTCTCTTTCGTCAGCACATACGCGCCTGCCTGCCCAAGCTTGGTTGCCAGTTCGATCGTCAGTTCCGATCCCGCCACGCCACGCACGCCATCCGTGCCAAACATTCTAGCCATATTCTATTTCCTCCATGTTTCTTACTTTTTACGGATTGTTGCTGCTTCTCTCCACATCACTTCCAGCCGTACTGTTCTCAGTGACCGTCTTATCCGTCTTATCCGTCTTATCGGTTTTATCCGACTTGTCAGCCGCATCGCCTGCAGCGGCGGTGTCGGCTGTATCGTTCGTCTTGCTCTCACTGTCTGTCGTATCCGTATTATCCGAAGTACCCGTTTCGGCGGTGTTGTGGTCGGTAATTGTCACCGGCAGTGTCACTGTTCCAATCACCCAGCAGTGCTCCTGCTCCAGCGTGATCTGCACATTCAGGTGATGCTCGCCCGCTCCAAGGTTGGATGCGTCCGCCGTTCCGGTAATATCTTTTGCAGAGATTCCCGCAAGCTCGCTCTCCGCTCCGCTGATCTCTACCGCGACCGTGCTCTCCATGTAATTTGCATTGTAACCGTCGCGCACATTCTGAATGGTAAAGTTTGCCACTGGCACCTCGTAAGTCGCCTTGACAACCGGCTCCACCTTCGCGATCACTTCTACTTTTGCATCCGAATTCAGCACAAGGGACGTCCCGCTCGGCAGATAGGAACTGATATCCACCGTTGTGGTCAGATCCTCGGTGATACCAGAAATGTCCAGCACCTCCTGCGGAATGGTGATCTTACTGACGGTATTGAGCGTTGCCGCCTCGCCCTTGATACGCACATTATCCAGGCTGCTTTCCACGCCGGTAAGCACATAGCCGTCCGCCGGTTCGCCCTTCGCCTCAAACTCCAGCGGCACATCCTTGGTATTTAAGATCTGTGCCGAAATATTGACTGTGGACAGACTGAGTGTCAGCTTTGTCGTGTCGATCACGTTGCCGTCGGCATCATATAACACCGGCACAACGGAATCCGTCACATCCGTGGACATACCTTCCACATTGATCGTCGCCACCGCCGTATCAATCTGGCTGACGATGGATGCCGGTCCCGAAACCTTTAACAGGTTGGAGCCCACGATCTGTACCGTGCCGAGTGCACAGCCGTCCATCACGGTTCCCTTGGTTGCCGCCGTAATCGCCTTCTGGCAGGTGCCGCGGTCTTCCAGCGCCACTTCCAGATAGAGCTGTTTGGAGACGACGGAGACTTTATTGCTATACCGCTTCGCGGTGATCGTCACCGGCACGCGGTAAATTCCGCTTCCCTCATCGTACTCAATATTCTCCATGTCCGCCGTTGCGGAAAAATCGGCATTGGATAATTCATCGTGCACGCTGCGCGCAGCCGACACGCGGAATGACACTACGTTGCTGCTGTCCAGCGGTTCATAATATTTGTTCTGCGATGTGATATAGTCCGTATTCTCCGCTACAACATTGGTGGTATAGGTCTTTGACGTCGTCGGATCGTCAATGTTAATCACGACTACCCACAGCACAACCGCCAGTATGACCGCCAGTATTTTGAGGCTAAAATTATTTGTTATCGTTTTTCCGAGCCGTTTTAGCATCTTTCAGCCTCCTCTTCCACAATGCAATCTTCGATAATTCCCGTTCCCGCCTCTGGATGTACGTCAGCTTGTTCTTCAGAAACTCGGCATCTACATTGCGGTAAAGTTCACCGCCGAGCGCAATCGACACTCTTCCGGTCTCCTCTGACACAACGATTGTCAGGGAATCGCTCACCTCGCTGATTCCGACAGCCGCACGGTGTCTCGTTCCCAGATCCTTGCTGATCGACAGGGAATCCGTAAGCGGCAGGTAACAGGTCGCCGCCACGACTCTGTCCCCGCGCACAATCACGGCGCCGTCATGGAGCGGTGTGTTTTTTTCAAAAATATTGATCAGAAGCTGGCTTGTCAGAATACCGTCCACCGCGATTCCGGTGCGCTCATATTCCGAGAGAACAATCTCATCCTCCACCACAATCAGGGCTCCGGTCTTCACCTTTCCCATCTCGTAGCACGCCTTGACCATTTCATTAATGGTCTTATCCGAGAACTTCCCCGTATCCTCCTTTGAGGAATCAAAGGAAAACAGGAACGCCAGAACGTTTTTCCGTCCGAGATTCTCAAGCGCCTTGCGCATCTCCGGCTGGAAGATTACAACCAGAGCTATCACCAGGACGTTTAACGTATTCCTTGCAATCCAGATGATCGTGTTCATCTGGAACAATGCTGCCAACAGAACGAAGAGCAGAATCACCATCAAACCGCGCAGCAGCATCCATGCTCTGGTATTCTTGATCCACACCAGCATATAGTAGATCAGAAACGCTATGATTATGATCTCCACGATATCTGTTATGGAGATTTTTGGAAGATTCATATAAAGAGACGCCTTCTGCCAGAAAGCATCGAGGGTAGCTAACATGTTCTGCACGCGGTCCACTTCCTTAATCTAATAATTCTTCGTCGATATCCATCTCTTCCGCAAAACGCTTCTTCGTGAGACGTTCCTTTTCGTCCTTCCCGCTGAAACGCTTTACCTGCTTGTTGGTGCCGGATACCACAGCCTTCGGCACTGCTTTTACATAGTAGTAATATTCATCATCCTCAAACTGCAGCCGCTCTGTTCTTGAGTAGTCGAGGTTAAAGAACAGGAACTGTATCACAAATGCAATCAGAAGTGAAATCACATTGCCGACCAGCACGCTCACCGTCTTACCGGAAATTCCAAGCAGCATATAGCCCGCAATCAAACCGATTGTCTCGAACAGAATACCGGATGCAATCGCAATCTGCCATGCATTCGCGATAGACATTCTGCGGATCAGATATACAATAATCAGCGTCACAGCCATGATGCCGAGCACGAGGTACATTTCCTTGTTGCCGAGAAGCTGGTTTAACGCCACCACGATCTTGGAATTCGCCTCCGCACTCTCCTCCGCCGCACCGCCGAGCAGCTTTTCATTCTGCCGGACTCCGTCGAGGAAAAAGTAAACCACCGTACCGCAGATCACTGCAAATACAGAATATGCCTCCTCCAGCAGTCCCATTCCAACCGGAATCACATACGGGATATTCAGCCGGAAGCAGATCGGCGTCAGCAATACGCCCATTCCCTGTCTGGGAGCAAAACGAAAATAGATAAAATAGATCAGCACAAACAGAAGAAGTGCGACCAGACATACCTCAATCGATAATGCATACATATCCGCCAGTATGACGACCGCCGCAATAAAGATCGTGCCGCCCACAGGCAGGATGGCACAGAGCAGTCCTAAAATCAGCGCCACCGGTGTGGAGCTGACCAGTTCCATGTAGCCGATGTTCCTGTCAATCGTCATCAGCGCCGCAAACGCCACGATAAACTTGACGATCGGTGTAATGTACACTTCGTATTTTCCGTAGAAGCGTACTAATTTTTCTTTGAGTTCCAATAAGGTTGTCATTCCATGCCTCCCGCTCTAATCCCAGTCTTTATGATCGGATGTCCGGAGGCGTTCTTCCCTCTCATACATCTGATTCACCTTTTTCAGGTTGTTGTAATACTTCTTCACCTTGCGGCGTCCCTCTGTGTATTTCATGTTAAATATTACCCACGTGGCTCCGAGGTAAATCACCATAAACACCAGATACGGCACTACCGCTGTCATGACAAGCCCCTGGATATCGAACTTGTTCAGCTTTGCAAGCAGCTCTTCCGTCGCATACAGCCCCCACATTCCCATCAGAAGCCCGTAGCAGATGGTTCCTGTCACGAAGCTCCCCAGCAGACGCATGGAAACATAATCTTTTCTCGCATACTGCGTCATCGGCTTACACTGCTTCCCGTCATTTGTATCAAACTGTGCCATCTTAATCAGGTGGCGCAATCGTTCTTCATTTACCATACAGTAGTTATCCTTTCTCCGCCCTGCCGTTTTAGCCTGCGCAGGTCAAAATTGCACGCAATTATGCATTCTTTTCTTATTATAACACAGCACTATTTATTTTCAAAGCAAAAAACAGAGCCCGATACCCAGGCCCTGTTGATTCTCTTGGTATTATTTGAGAAAACGCATGCGGTTCTTATCCCGCTCTGTCTCCTGCGGCTGCGGCGGCTCCGGCTTATGAATCGACTCTGCAAGCGCGTTCGCCATATTGTTCTTGCACTTCTCACAGAATCTTCCCGTACGGATCGGCTTCCCGCAGGTCTCACAGACAATGCCGTCTGCTCCTGCCACGGAAAGCGACAGACGCTCCTCACGAATCCACTGTCTGATCTGCTTCACCGACACATCCAGCTCATCAGCGACCGTCTCCACACTTGAATTCGGATTCTCTTCCAGGAAAGCCTTTACCTCCTGGAACTTCTCCTCAAGCTTCTTCTGACACGCCGGACAAAGCGGCGCTCCCCCCATATAGTTAAACAGGCGTCCACAGCTCCTGCAATTTCTCACTTCCATACTTCTCAATCCTCCTGAATTCCCCTGTCAAAATCCTGCACCGATACTGACGCAGATATAATAGATCCGCTCTGCACCGCCCTTCAGCAGAACCTCCGAAACGGTATCTATCGTAGTTCCCGTCGTATAAATATCATCCACCAGTAATATTTTCTTATATTTTACTATATCCGCTGCTAATTGAAAAGCATTTTTTAAATTTGCCGCTCTTTGTCCGCCATTTAACTCCTTCTGCGGCACCGTGTTGCGCACACGGCGCACAAGCCCGGCGTCCACAGGAATCCCCAGTTCCCTGCCAAGCGCCCGCGCGAATGTCTCGGCCTGATTGTATCCGCGCCGCCGCTTTTTCCACCGGTACATAGGCACCGGAACGATCACTTCGATTTGATTTTTAAAAACCCAGTCCTGATAAAGCGCTGCCGCCTCCCTCGCATAATACGCCGCATATTCGCGCCGGTTTGCATATTTAAACCGGTACATGGACTGCCGGATATTTCCCTGATACACAAACACGGCTTTTCCTTGGCAGTACGCATGCCTGCGCTTTCCGCAGTCCAGACAGAATTCCGTCCGCTCATCATCCAGCGGTTTGCCGCAGCGCTTGCACACCGGTTCCACGGCAAGCCGCACAGCCTCCGCACACCTTCTGCACGGAACACATTCCGGCACCGTCACGCGGTCGCAGATCGGACATCTCGGTGGATAAACGAGGTCAGCAATCGTCTCCGCCACCCGCCGCAGTCCACGTCCTGTTTTTTCTTTTCCTGTTGCCAAATCAGCCTGCATTGCATTTCCCGCTCTCCCCGGTCATCTGATTCCGCTTTATCCTAGCATGTCCGCCCTTTTTTTGCCATAAACATTTTCTTAATTTTTTCTTTCTTTATTTTAAGGAACGGTTGACGAATATACTTTTCCTCATTATAATTTTGTCTATTAAAAGCATTAAAGTTTTAATGTAATAAAGGAGGAGTTGCTTATGAAAAAAGCACACAAACTAGTTTCGGCAGTATTAGTCTCCACGATGGTCTTATCCATGACCGCGTGCGGCAGTGGAGAGAAAACGTATAAGGTAGGTATCCTGCAGCAGCTGGAGCATCCGGCACTGGATCAGGCAACGCAGGGATTTCAGGATGCCCTGACCAAACTGATGGGCGATTCCGTCACCTTCGATGTGCAGAACGCACAGGGCGAGCAGGCGAACTGTTCCAGCATTGCCACCACCTTTGTCTCCAACAATTATGATCTGATCCTCGCCAATGCGACAACAGCCCTGCAGGCTTCCGCGGCGGCCACCAGTACGATCCCGGTACTCGGAACCTCCGTGACGGACTACGCGACCGCGCTCGACATTGACGACTGGACCGGCGCCACCGGAAAAAATATTTCCGGTACCTCCGATCTTGCTCCGTTAGACCAGCAGGAAGATATGCTCGTGGAACTGTTTCCAGACGCCAAAAATGTCGGCATCCTCTACTGTTCCGCAGAACCGAACTCCGTATATCAGGCAACAGAATTCGGAAAGTATCTGGATGAGGACGGAATCTCTCATACGGAGTACACCGTGGCAGATTCTAACGACATCGCCTCTGTCGTGCAGAGTGCTGTCAGCGAAGTAGACGTCATCTACATTCCGACCGACAACACCATGGCAGGCAACACTGAGGCGGTCGACAACATCACACGCCCGGCAGGTATTCCCGTCATCGCCGGCGAGGAAGGAATCTGTTCTGGCTGTGGCGTTGCGACGCTCTCCATCAGCTATTACGACATCGGCTACAAAGCGGGCGAGATGGCTTATGACATTCTGGTAAACGGCAAAGATATCTCCACGATGGATATTGAATATGCCCCGAATGTCACCAAAGAGTACAATGCCGCGATCTGTTCCGATTTAGGCATCACAGTTCCGGATGATTACGTGGCAATCGATGCCGAATAATATTTTTCCTTACAAGGGGGTTTTTCCTGATGAATTATTTTATGTCGCTTGACCCGCTTGCCCTCTTCCGTTCCATGCCCGGCGCTTTCGCCCAGGGCATGGTCTGGGGTCTGATGGCACTCGGCGTCTATATTACTTACCGTCTGTTGGATTTTGCGGATCTGACCGTGGACGGTTCTCTTGCAACCGGAGGTGCGGTTGCCGTCATGCTGATCCGCGGAGGTATGAATCCGTGGGCAGCACTTATTTTTTCCTTTCTGGCAGGCATGGCCGCCGGTTTCATCACCGGCGTCCTGCATACCACTCTTGGCATTCCGGGCATTCTGGCAAGCATTTTAACCCAGATTTCCCTGTATTCCATCAACCTGAACATCATGGGCTGTTCCAACCAGGCCGTCAGCGTTGACAAGTACCCTCTGGTAGTATCGCTCCGCTACCTGTCCGACTCCAACAGCACCCGCGTGCAGATTTTTGCAACATGCATCCTGTTCTGTTTTGCAATCGTTGCGATTCTCTACTGGTATTTCGGCACAGAGCAGGGACATGCCATCCGTGCAACCGGATGTAATCAGCAGATGGCGCGTGCGCAGGGAATCAACACCAACCTTCACACCGTGATCGCACTCATGATCTCCAACGGTCTGGTCGGGCTTTCCGGCGGTCTCTACGCCCAGTATCAGGGTGCGGCGGACGTCAACATGGGGCGTGGCGCCATCGTCATCGGTCTCGCCGCCGTCATCATCGGGGAAGTCATTTTCGGCAGACTCTGCGCCGGAAAAAATCTGGCGTTCGCCTACACGCTGTTTTCCGTGATCGGCGGAGCGATCATCTATTATATTGTTATGAATGTGGTTTTATGGTTAAAGCTTCCTTCCGACGATCTGAAGCTTTTCTCCGCGATCGTTGTGGCGGTTTTCCTTGCCATTCCTTATCTGAAATCCACACGCAAAGGAAAGGAGCGGTAACACCATGGCAGAAATGTTAAAAATAGACAATATCAAGAAAACGTTTAATCCGGGCACCATTAACGAAAAAGTTGCATTAAACGGCGTGAACCTTTCTCTCGAGGAGGGAGATTTTGTTACCGTGATCGGTGGAAACGGCGCCGGAAAATCCACCACCTTAAACGCCATCGCAGGCGTGTGGCCGGTGGATTCCGGAAAAATCTATATCGGCGGCGATGATGTGACACGCCTTTCCGAGTACAAGCGCGCCAAATACCTCGGACGCGTCTTCCAGGATCCTATGACCGGAACCGCGACGACGATGTCGATCGAGGAAAATATGGCGATCGCCGCCAGACGCGGACAGAGCCGCGGTCTCTCCTGGGGCATCACGAAAAAGGAGCGTGACGTCTACCGCGAGATGCTTGCCACGTTAGATCTCGGTCTGGAGGATCGGCTTTCCAGCAAAGTAGGGCTGTTGTCCGGCGGTCAGCGCCAGGCGATCACACTGCTCATGGCCTCCATCCAGAAGCCGAGGCTTCTGCTTTTAGACGAGCACACCGCGGCGCTCGATCCGAAGACAGCCGCCAAGGTGCTTGAGATTTCCGACAGGATCATTGCAGATCATCACCTGACCGCCATGATGGTCACCCACAACATGAAGGATGCCATCGTACACGGCAACCGCCTCATCATGATGCATGAAGGCCGGGTCATCTTAAACATTGCCGGAGAAGAGAAGAAGAAGCTGACGGTGGAAGATCTTCTCCATCAATTTGAGAAGGTCAGCGGTGAGGAGTTTGCAAACGATAAAGCGCTGCTGTCGTAACCGACCGAAAGAGACATAACGCAGCCGCAGGATATTTCGGGATGAGAAGCTGCCCGGATGAAGAGAGCGCAGGCGGGAGCCTTTTGTGTTTCAAAATACAACGGGCACAATCCATTCTAATCGCAAAATCGTGTATTTCTAATCCGTGCGGCCGTTGCCTTTGCGATGATCCGTGTCTTTCCAAGTTTGGAGCACCCCCGCGGAAGCTGTCCGCAAGCTACAGACAATTTTAGGACTTTTGTGCAGCACTTACCTGCACTCTAAGCATAAAACATAACCGCGCGAAGCCGATGTCTGAGTCGGCATCTGCCCTATTTTCAATAGCAGATGCCGGTGAGTTCCGGTTCACGCGGTTTTATGATGTCTATGCGTGAGTGCAGTTAGTGCTGCCAGAAAGTCCGCTCATTGTCTGCTACTTGACGGACAGCTTTCGTGGGGTGTTCAAACGTGGCAAAGACACGGAACCTAAGACAACGATCGCACGGAAGAAATACGGGATTTTGCTCCAAAGAATGGACTGTGCCGTTGCATCCCGAAACATGAAGAGCCTCTCGCCTGCATTCGTTTTCCCCGGATATCTTCTTCCTCCAAAATATTCCACGGCAGTGTTATGTCTCCTTCAGGCGGTCACACAGCCCGCTGTATCGTTTTTGCTGCGACGTGTTCTGTACCATCTGTGCAAATGTTACTTCATTGCCGACCAGCGTCACGCATTTCCGCGCACGGGTGACCGCTGTGTACAGCAGATTCCGGTTCATAAGCATCGACGGTCCGGACAAAAGTGGAATGACGACCGCCGGGTATTCGCTTCCCTGCGATTTATGTATGGTAATCGCATACGCCAGTTCCAGCTCATCCAGCAGTTTGTATGGATATTCCACCATTCTGCCCTCATCAAATTCCACAGTCATCGTCTCCGCGAAATCATTGATCTCCCGGACAATTCCCATGTCTCCGTTGAATACTCCCGTCCCTTTATCCACAGACAGACCGTATTTTGTACGGATTTCCCACTCTAACTGGTAGTTGTTCCGTGTCTGCATGATCTTGTCCCCCTCGCGGAACAGAATATCGCCGTGTTCCTTTTCACGCTTCTGCGGAGACGGCGGATTCAGATAGCGCTGCAGTATTCCGTTTAACCGCTCTACGCCCAGCAGTCCCTTGCGCATCGGCGTCAACACCTGTATATCGTACGGCGTCGCATCCACAAATTTGGGGAGTTTCTGCTTGATCAGCTGCAGTACCACGCTGATAATCACATCTGCGTCATACCGCTTCAGGAAGAAGAAATCCATGCTTTTGTTGTCCAACGTCACTTCTTCGCCCTGATTGATTTTGTGCGCATTCACAATGATGTCGCTCGTGGATGCTTGGCGGAAAATCTTCGTCAGCATGACCACATTGCACTCGTGCGAGCGAATAATGTCCCGCAGAACACTTCCCGGTCCCACACTCGGCAGCTGATTGACATCTCCGACCAGAATCAGCCTCGTTCCAACAGCAACCGCCTTTAACAGTGCATGCATCAAAGAAATATCCACCATGGACATCTCGTCGATAATCACAACGTCCGTCTCAAGCGGATTCTGCTCATTCCGCTCAAACCCTGCCGCACCGTCCACACCGCCGTTCAGTTCCAGCATGCGGTGTATGGTTCTCGCCTCAAACCCGGTCGTCTCGCTCATGCGCTTCGCCGCACGTCCGGTGGGCGCCGCGAGAAAAATATCAAGTCCTTCCATCTCAAAATACTTGATGATCGTATTGATCGTCGTCGTTTTTCCGGTACCCGGTCCTCCGGTGATAATCAGAAGTCCGTTGCGCACCGCCTCTTTGACCGCTGTCATCTGGTGCTCATCCAGTTTCATTCCGGTCTGCTTCTCAATTCTGCGAACACGCTCCTCGATTTCCAGATCCGGAACATCATAGCTGACATTGAGCTGTTTTAACATGGTTGCCGTATTTGCCTCCATGTAGTAAAAGGACGCCGCATAGATCTGCGTCTGGTTTTCGCCCTGCTTCATGATGATTTTCCGCTCGATCGCCAGATCCATATACTGCTTCTCGATCTGCTCCTCCCCGACCTCAAGGAGCTGTCCGGTTCTTCTGGTCAATTCCTCCTCCGGCAGGTAGGTATGCCCCTCTGTGGATGCCTGAAGCAGCACATATAAAATTCCGCTCCGGATCCGGAAATCAGAATCCATGCGGATTCCTACCCGGACAGCAATCTCGTCTGCCGTGCGGAATCCCACACCCTCAATGTCGTCCGCCAGCCGATACGGATTCTCACGGATAATCCCGTATACCTCCTGTCCATACTGCTGATATACTTTCACTGCCAGGTTCATCGTGATGCCGTACTGCTGGAGGAAAATCATCGCCTGCCGCAGATCACGTTTTTCATTCACCTGATCCGCAATCTCCATCGCCTTGCGCTCGCTGATTCCCTTTACTTCCGCCAGCCGCTCCGGCTCCTCCTCGATAATCCGAAAGGTATCCGCCTTGAATCTGCGCACAATCCGCGCTGCCAGTGCCAGACCAATTCCGCGGATCGCCCCGGAACCGAGATAGCGTTCGATGGCTTCCTCATCTTCCGGCGCTTTCTCCTCAAAACTTTCGACCTTAAACTGTTTACCATAAGTAGGATGATCGGTATAGTCGCCGGATGCCTCAATGTTCTCCCCCTCTGCGATCGCCGAGAAGATTCCCACGCAGGTAATCTCCTCCTCCCCGCTCACCAGATTGAGAACCGTATATCCGTTGTCTGCATTTCTGTATATAATATGTTCCACATATCCTGCTAACTTTTCCAAATCATTCCTCCCGCCGAAAAAAGCAGAGAACCCGTCACCCGTAACGGCGACTGTTCTCTGCCTCGTTCACTCTTAACTGCCGGCATCTATTCTATGCCATAGTTCCGTTTCATCTGCTCATAAAGCTGCTGCGTATAATTTTCTCCCACCTGATCCACAATCTCATCTGCCACCAGTTCGATCGTGCTGTCCATGTGAAAATCTGTCAGCGTACTGAGAGAAGAATCCTTATCCTCGTCATCATCCGAAATGAGATTCTCCTTTACTTCCTTTAATACCTCTTCCACAAAGTAGGACTCAAAATCCTTGCAGACCGAGAGCAGTTCTTCCTCGCTCGAGCTGGAGGACACACTACTGATCGAATTCTTCAGTGCCGACGCGCTGCCTGCGGCTGCGCTGTTCTGTGCATTGCTGACTAATGACGAAATACCGTCTATCGAAAAACTCATACTTTACGCTCCATTCCGCTTATCATCCGCTTACCGTTCGCTTATCATCTGCTTATCGTTTCAGGTTGTTCGCCATCTCCAGCATCTCATCCGATGTCGTGATTGCCTTGGAGTTCAACTGATAGGCACGCTGTGCGATAATCATATTGACCATCTCGTCCGCCACCTGTACATTGGACGCCTCCAGATAATTCTGGCGAACCTGGCTTCTGGTAAGACCTGCTGTCGTATTCTCATTCATTGCCGCACCCGAAGCTGCTGTAACTTCCAGAAGGTTGTCACCCGTTTTCTCAAGGCCGCTCGGGTTGTTAAACTGGAACAGTCCGATCTGACGGTTCATATTCACATAAGTTCCATTTGCTGTCGTGTAACCGATTCTGCCGTCGCTCGATACTGTCACACTGCTGGAACTTATATTGGCCGGAAGAACGATCTGCTGGTTATTGCTGTCTAGCACCGGATAGCCGTCCGGATTGGTCAGTGTAACGCCGTTGGTTCCCACTGCCCACACAAAATCTCCCGCTCTGGTATAGCGTGTCTCGCCGTCTGCGCAGCGCACTGCAAAAAATCCGTCTCCGACGATTGCAAAATCGGTATCATTCTCACTCGCCTGCAGCGCTCCCTGTGTGTACACGGATGTGACTGCCGCAACTCTCGTTCCGAGTCCCACCTGTGCCGGAATCGGTTTCTGCTCTCCGTTTGCACTCGTTGTCTTCGTCTGAATGGTCTGGTAAAGCAGCGACTTAAACTCTGCCTTCTCCTGCTTGAATCCAACCGTATTCACATTGGAAAGATTGTTTGAAATATTGTCCACGTTCGTCTGCTGCGCAAGCATACCGGTTGCCGCAGTATAAAGTGCCCTCATCATATGTCAGCTACCTCCGTCTATACATTTCCGACCTGATTGACCGCCTTATCCAGTGTCTCATCAATCGTGTTAATAACCTTCTGTCCTGCCTGATATGCTCTGGAAATCGTAATCATATTGACCATCTCAGAAACAACATTCACATTGGACGACTCCAGCGTTCCCTGCACGATCCTGCCGTCTGCCGCCGTCACCGTTCCTCCGTTCACAAGGTCGTACATATTCTCACCGTACTTCGCCAGATAGTCATAATCCGCAAAATCGACGATGCCGATCGTTCCAACCTGCTGATCGTTCTGATAGATATTGCCAAGCTCATCCACGGTGATCTTCTGGGTCGGATCCACCTGAATCCGTCCGTTCACATTGCCGTTTCTGGCGTCATTTGCATTCAGGACATAATCGCCGTCCTTGGTCACCAGATAGCCCTGGGTGTTGACCGTGAACGCTCCGTCCCTTGTATATTTTACGGATGAATTTCCCTGCTTATCCGTGTAGGCAATCGCAAAAAATCCATCTCCCTTGATTGCAAAATCCGTACTGTTATCGGTAACCTTGAAACTTCCGGTACTGTAATCCGTATACGTCTCACCGATATGAACGCCCATGCTGATTGTACCCAGCTTCTGCGCAAGACCGTAAGACGATGTATCTTTGATCTTGATTGCCAGCTCATCTGCAAATGTCTGGGACGTTGTGCCTTCTTTCTTATAACCATTCGTATCTGCATTTGCAAGATTGTTGGAAAGCACATCCAGACGCTTCTGTTCATTTATCATTCCTGTATACGCTGTATACAATCCCTTTACCATAGACTGCTCCTTTTTCTGTTACCTCTTGTAACTTCTGCCTGCTTCTCACCAGAATCCATCAGACGCTCCCGCATCCCAAGGGCTCTTTGTTGTTTATATCGTCATAACTGCCGTCAAACTTAATCATCATCGCGCTTTCCGGACAGGAACTCCACGAACTTTCCGGTTCCGACTGCCACACAGGTCATCGGCTCCTCCGCTGTCATGGTATTGATGCCCGTCTTGTCCTCGATCAGTTCCTCAAGTCCGCGAAGCAGTGATCCGCCTCCCGTGAGAACGATTCCGCGGTCCGCCACGTCCGCCGCAAGCTCAGGCGGCGTCTTCTCTAACACCGAGTGTACCGCTTCCACGATCTGCAGTGTCGGCTCCTTCAGCGCCTCTTCCGTCTCCTCGGAAGAAACGGTTACCGTCTTCGGCAGACCGGTCACCAGGTTACGGCCTCTGACGTCCATGGTCTCATTCTGTGCCAGTGGGAAACAGGAACCGATCTTGATCTTGATGTCCTCCGCTGTGCGCTCACCGATCAACAGATTGTGTTTCTTTCTCATGTAACGGACAATCGCCTCGTCAAAATCATCTCCGGCGATCTTGATGGAAGTGCTGACAACCGATCCCCCCAGAGAAATCACGGCGATGTCCGCGGTACCGCCGCCGATATCCACGATCATGTTGCCGCATGGTCTTGAAATATCGATTCCGGCTCCGATCGCTGCCGCAATCGGCTCCTCGATAATCGCCACCTCACGCGCACCTGCAGAATAGGTCGCATCCTCAACCGCTTTTTTCTCGACCTCGGTCACTCCGCTCGGCACACACACGCTGATGCGCGGCTTGCGGAATGTCTTCTTGCCAAGTGCCTTCTGGATGAAATACTTGATCATCTTCTCGGTGACAGTATAATCAGAAATAACACCCTGACGCAGCGGACGGACTGCTACAATGTTGCCGGGCGTTCTGCCGAGCATCAGTCTCGCTTCCTCTCCGATTGCCTTGATTTTGTTTGTATCACGATCAAAAGCCACTACTGACGGCTCCTTTAACACTACACCTTTGCCTTTAATATATACCAGGATACTTGCAGTACCAAGATCGATACCGATGTCCGTACTCATCATATTCTAATCTGCCCCTTTCTTTTCTCTGCCAATGGTTCATCTATTCGTTGAATCTTTCTTCACGTCCAAAAGGACATAAAGATGCATTTAATCATATTTTTACATATACAGCATTATTATATACAAAAACTGGGATTTTTCAAAGCTTTTTTTCGCCCGCGCCGCCATTTTTGAAAAAAATAAGAATTTCTTCATTTTTTGTCCGGAATATCGTATTTTTCATTTTTTCATCACGTATTCATCACATTTGCGGGTTATATTTTTTTACGTACTAAATGGTGTACCAAACATACACCGCCCCGGAAATATTCCTCAAATATTCCGCGGTTAGTATAATTTTTCATAACTCATACCTTCCGGCGCAAACACCAAACGCCGGGAGGTACTCCCCGGGTATAACGAATTTTCATCCATATGAATTTTTGCTGCCATATATTTCACAACATTTCTCTGACCGCAGATGTCAGCGCATCTGTTGTCAAAAAAGGCACTGTATGCCGCGTGTTTTCCACGTTTGCGTCCAGTGCCTTCTCCTTATTTCCACTATTTTTCCAGATATTTCTTGACATACTGTCCGGTGTAGGACTCCGGTATCTGCGCCACCTCTTCCGGCGTTCCCTGCGCGATGACCGTTCCGCCGCCGTCTCCGCCTTCCGGTCCCATGTCGATGATGTAATCCGCCGTCTTGATTACGTCCAGATTGTGCTCAATAACTACCACGGTATTGCCGCCGTCGGACAATCTCCGCAAAATCTCGATCAGCTTGTGCACATCCGCAAAATGAAGTCCGGTCGTCGGCTCATCCAAAATGTAGATCGTCTTTCCGGTGCTTCGCTTGGAGAGTTCGGTTGCCAGCTTGATTCGCTGCGCCTCTCCTCCCGAAAGCTCTGTGGACGGCTGTCCCAGTTTTACATAGGAAAGTCCCACATCGTAGAGCGTCTGAATCTTGCGGTGGATGGACGGCACATTTTTAAAAAACTCCAGCGCCTCCTCCACCGTCATATCCAGCACATCATAAATGCTTTTTCCTTTATACTTGACCTCAAGCGTCTCCCGGTTGTACCGCTTTCCCTCGCAGACCTCGCACGGCACATAGACATCCGGCAGGAAATGCATCTCAATCTTTAAGATTCCATCCCCTCCGCACGCCTCGCAGCGTCCGCCTTTTACGTTGAAGCTGAATCTTCCCTTTTTGTAGCCCTTCGCCTTTGCATCCGGGGTCGCCGCAAACAGATCGCGGATCATATCGAACACGCCCGTGTAAGTTGCCGGGTTTGACCGCGGCGTTCTGCCGATCGGCGACTGGTCAATATCAATCACCTTATCCAGCTGCTCCATGCCAAGAATCTCATCATGCTCTCCCGGAATGCAGCGCGCCCGGTTCAGGTCGCGCGCCAGCCGCTTATAGAGAATCTCATTGGTCAGGGAGCTCTTTCCCGAGCCGGACACGCCGGTAATGCAGGTCATAATCCCGAGCGGTATGTTCACATCGATGTTTTTCAGGTTGTTCTCCCGTGCGCCTTTGATCGTCAGAAATCCCGTCGGTTTTCTGCGCTCATCCGGTACCGGGATCTTGATTCTGCCGCTTAAGTACGCTCCCGTGATCGACTTCGGATTCTTCATGATCTCCTGTGCCGTACCGCAGGCGACCACTTCTCCACCGTGTGAGCCGGCTCCCGGTCCGATATCCACAATATAGTCCGCGGCAAGCATCGTATCCTCGTCGTGCTCCACGACAATCAGCGTGTTGCCGAGATCTTTTAAATTCTTCAGCGCCCCCAGCAGCTTATCGTTATCGCGCTGATGCAGTCCGATCGATGGCTCATCCAGAATGTACGCAACCCCGACCAGCCCGGAACCGATCTGCGTCGCCAGACGGATACGCTGTGCCTCTCCTCCCGAGAGGGTACCGGTCGCTCTGGACAGGGACAGATAATCCAGTCCCACCTCATTCAGGAATCCGACGCGTGCACGGATCTCTTTTAAAATCTGATCGCCGATCCGGTGCTGCTGCTCCCCCAGCTTCATCTCCGCCAGAAAGGCATTGAGATTCTTCACCGACATGGAAGTCATCTCATAAATATTTTTATCCGCAACCGTCACTGCCAGAGACTCTGCTTTCAGCCGCTGTCCCTTACAGGTCTCGCAGGGGGTAATCCGCATGAACTGCTCATATTCCTGCTTCATGACCTCCGAACCGGTCTCCCGGTACTTGCGCTGCACGTTTTTGATCAGTCCCTCAAAGGCAACATCATAAACGCCTTCCCCGCGCTGTCCTCTGTAATGGACTTTCACTTCCCTGCCGTCCGTTCCGTAGATCAGGACATGGCGGATTTCCTCCGGGTATTCGCAGTACGGCGTCTCCAGCGAAAAATGATACTCCTCCGTCAGCGCCTTTAAAATAGCGTATGTGAAACTGGACGGATCTGTACAGGACTGCCAGCCCATCACCTGGATGGCGCCTTCCGCGATCGAGAGACGTTTATCCGGAATCATCAGATCCTCATCGAATTCCATTTTATAACCAAGTCCGAAACAGGTCGGGCACGCGCCGAACGGATTGTTGAAGGAAAAACTTCTCGGTTCAATCTCGCCGATGCTGATCCCGCAGTCCGGGCAGGAAAAGCTCTCCGAGAACTGAATCGGTTCACCGCCGATCACATCCACGGTCATGAGTCCGTTTGCCAGTGTAAGCACATTCTCGATGGAATCCGCCAGGCGCTTCTCAATTCCTTCCTTTACCATGAGACGGTCCACCACGATCTCGATATTGTGCTTTTTATTCTTGTCCAGTTTGATCTCTTCCGACAGTTCATACATGCTGCCGTCGACAATCACACGCACATAACCACTTCGCTTCGCCTGCTCAAACAGCTTCTGATGCTCGCCCTTTCTGCCGCGCACAACCGGCGCCAGCAGCTGGATCTTCGTGCGCTCCGGCAGTCCCATGATCTGATCGACCATCTGGTCAACCGTCTGCTTTTTGATCTCTTTTCCACACTTCGGGCAATGCGGCACACCGATCCGCGCATAGAGCAGCCGGAAGTAGTCGTAGATCTCCGTCACCGTTCCCACCGTCGAGCGGGGATTGCGGTTCGTTGACTTCTGATCGATCGAGATTGCCGGCGACAATCCCTCAATCTTCTCGACATTCGGCTTTTCCATCTGCCCCAGGAACTGCCTTGCATAGGAAGACAGCGACTCCATATAGCGCCGCTGTCCTTCGGCATAGATTGTATCAAACGCGAGGGACGATTTTCCCGATCCCGACAATCCGGTCAGTACGACAAATTCATCTCTCGGAATATCCACATCGATATTTTTGAGGTTGTGCTCATTCGCTCCTCTGATTTTAATATATTTTCTTTCGGATGTTTTCTTCATTGTCTTATCCTTTCTACAGGTCACGCAGCATCCCTTTGAGTTCGATCATCTTGTCGCGGTATTCCGCCGCCGCCTCGAAATTGAGATCCGCCGCCGCTTTTTCCATCTTTTTCTGGATATCGGCGATCAGCTTCGTCAGTTCCTCCTTGTTCATCGACTCCGGGGACTTCTTGAAATTCATTTCTTCTTTTGCGATCTTCTTGGAAACAGAAATCAGTTCCCGCACCGACTTCTGGATCGTCGTCGGTGTAATGCCATGTGCCTCGTTGTACTCCTGCTGGATCTTGCGGCGCCGCTCCGTCTCCTCGATCGCAACGCGCATGGAATCCGTAATCGTATCCGCGTACATGATCACATGTCCCTCACTGTTGCGCGCCGCCCTGCCGATAGTCTGGATCAGCGACGTCTCAGAACGCAGGAAGCCTTCCTTGTCCGCATCCAGGATTGCCACCAGGGTAATCTCCGGTATGTCCAATCCCTCACGCAGAAGGTTGATGCCCACCAGCACATCGAACACATCCAGACGCAGATCGCGGATAATCTCCGCGCGCTCTAACGTATCAATATCGGAATGGAGATATTTGACGCGAATCCCCAGTTCCCTCATGTAATCGGTCAGATCCTCCGCCATTTTTTTCGTCAGGGTCGTAATCAGCACCTTGTGGTGGTTCTTGATCTCCTTGTTGACCTCACCCACCAGATCATCAATCTGCCCCTCTACCGGGCGCACCACAACCTCCGGATCGAGCAGTCCCGTCGGCCGGATAATCTGCTCCGCGCGCAAAAGTTCATGCTCATCCTCGTATACGTTCGGCGTCGCCGAAACGAACAGCATCTGGTCGATCTTGCCCTCAAATTCCTCAAAATTCAGCGGGCGGTTATCCTTCGCAGACGGCAGCCGGAACCCGTAATCCACCAGCGTGCTCTTTCGTGACTGATCCCCCGCATACATTCCGCGGATCTGCGGAATTGTGATATGGGACTCATCCACAATAATCAGATAATCATCCTTAAAGTAATCCATCAGTGTGTGCGGCGTCGCTCCCGCCGGAAGCCCCGCCAGATGCCTGGAGTAGTTCTCTATGCCGCTGCAGAATCCCGTCTCTTTTAACATCTCAATGTCAAAATTCGTGCGCTCCGCGATTCTCTGTGCCTCCAGCAGCTTGTCCTCGCCCTTAAAATATTTCACGCGCTCTTCCAACTCCGCCTCGATATTATCGCACGCTCTTAAAATCTTTTCCTGCGGCACAACGTAGTGGGAAGCCGGAAATACCGCAAAATGCTCGAGCCGGCACTTAATCTCGCCGGTCAGCACATCAATCTCCGTTATGCGGTCAATCTCATCCCCGAAAAACTCCACGCGGATCGCCGTATCGCCATAGTTTGCCGGGAATATCTCAAGCACATCCCCGCGGACCCGGAACGTGCCGCGATGAAAATCCATCTCATTTCGCGTGTACTGAATATCGATCAGCGCACGGATGACCTCGTCCCTGTCCTTCTCCATGCCCGGGCGCAACGATACCATCATGCCAAGGTAATCCTCCGGGCTGCCCAGACCATAGATACAGGAAACCGATGCCACAACGATCACATCTCTCCGCTCCACAAGCGCAGCCGTGGCAGACAGGCGCAGTTTATCTATCTCCTCATTGATCGCCGAGTCTTTTGCGATATAGGTATCCGTCTGCGGCACATACGCCTCCGGCTGATAATAATCATAGTATGACACAAAATACTCGACTGCATTCTCCGGGAAAAATTCCTTCATCTCCCCGTAGAGCTGCGCCGCCAGTGTTTTATTGTGAGAAATAATCAGTGTCGGCCGGTTCAGCTGTTCGATGACGTTCGCCATCGTAAAGGTCTTACCCGAACCCGTCACGCCGAGCAGCGTCTCAAACTGGTTGCCCTCACGGAATCCGCGCACCAGTTCTTCAATCGCCTGCGGCTGGTCTCCGGTCGGCTTGTATTTGGAATGTAATTTAAAATGATCCACTTGCAAATCTCCTTTTATGTTCTCATAAAAAATAGAAAGCGCCCTTTCCCGGCTGTGCAGTACATGTCCGGAAAATCTTTGATGCTGCAAATCGGAAATTACCAACGCTTCATGTTCTTCTCAAACTTCCCGGTATATGCCTGCTTCAATTCATCTGCCGTAATTCCGTAACAGAGCATGACATCATTGTAGTACATAAGAACATCTGCCATTTCCTCAACCAGATCTTTTCTCAATTCTTCCTGTGTCAGGGCATTCACTGCACCATGCTTCTTGACAATATCAATCACTTCACCTATTTCACCAACCATCCAAAGCATCTTGTTCTGTCCTGTTTCCGGACAGATCGGTTCCCATCTGTCCTTGTACTTATCCTGTAATGCCTGCTGCATTTCCTGCATTTCGTTTATACTAAAATCTTCCATACCACATTCCTCCCCTGAAATAGTTCTGCAAATCAGAAATTTTCACTTTTATGCAGCTTAACAAGCTGAACCTTGCCATCCATTTTAACATCCTTGGCAACAAAATCATACTTCTCAAACAATGAAATTCTGCAAGTGGAAAGTTATACCGTTATTTCAATCTGATTTTCCTCTATTGCAACAACACAGCTTTCATAATAGCCATCGCCTGTTGTGCGTGGACCACTGTCGACCGGATATCCTGCTTCTTCCAGTTTCATTGTCAATTCATCCACTTTTTCTTTACTGCCGACGCTGAAAGCAATATGGATTAGACCTGTTCGGTTAAGTGTTTTCTTCACATCCTCCATATCCGGCTTATTCATTATCTCAAGTCTCGAACCGCCCTCAAAAGCAAGAAAATATGGCCTGATTTTTCAGTCTATCTCTCGTTCCAACAGCCCCTAACAATCATGATTTTTCCGATTCTGCAAACTTGAATTTCATGCGCTATTTGTTTATCAACCATTCCATAGTTTCAAAATTCAAATATAGTTCTATTTCTTTTCCCCATGTCAAAAATTCAAAACAACTTATTTTTAAAATATTCTCTCTCCATTCAACAAATTTCAAATTATCAGCATTAATGGGAAGAACTATGTTTTCCATATCGCTAATCTTAGTATTTGCAAACATCTCAATGCCATAGCCGTCTGTAACTAAAATTTTTCCAAATGGTGTGACTGTTATATCTACATATTCTGGTTGTGAATAATATTCCATAATTTCACCACCATAAATATCTAGCACATACATATAATCAGAAGTCAAAACAACAATAATTCCTAATGTTGTAGAACAAGATACCCCTCTATATTTACCTCGAAATTCACCACACCAAATATCGTCTTCTTCGGTAAATTTTATCCATGTCCAATCAGTTGAATTCCATGGACTTTTTATATCATAAATTTTTTCAATATATTCCCCTGAATATGGTTGTTGAATATATTCTGCTCTAGAAATCATTTAAACGCATCTCCAAAATACCGATTTTTATTGCTAACAAGCAGACATTATCTTTCATATAAAATATGTAAATCTCCATCAACAAATCCAATACCTATTGCTTGATATTTTTTTAAACTTCCAGCATATTTCCCAAAAGAAAGGTATTCATTCAATAAACCAATAAAAAATGTTTCCATTGATTTCCAATCACTTTCACGCTCTATCATAAAAGGATTATCTCTTGTAGCAAATACTTCATCACAAGCCCAATCGTCATTATCCCTATCGAATGAAAATGTGCCGACCAATTCAACAGACCATTTATTATCTGTATCTTCATATAAATTAAAGTTAATTGCTTTTATTTCACTATTCAATTCATTCTTTAAGATCAAATCTAACCATTCAAAGAAATCTTTGTTGTTTTTATTCGGTTTTAATTTATCAAATAATCCCATACTTCGACCTCCACAAATATCGATTTCTCGATTTCAAAAACTAGAAGTTATCTTTTTCTTCCTAAATATCGGCATACTTTTGATTTGTATTGCAGGTACTCATTTCCGAATGCTTCTATCAAAAAATCTTCCTCTACATTGACTATCTGTAAATGAAAAAATACCACTGCAAAACCTGTGGCAAAGCAAAGGAACCAATTAAAGAACGAAAACAATATTCCTATATACATTAAATCAAAACCCAAAAATGCAGGATTTCTGCTAATAGAATAGATTCCCGTTGTTACCAAATTGGTCTTTTCTTCTTTTTGCACACCTGCTCTCCAATTCTCCTTCATCTGTGTAACAGAAACAATAAAAGCAAGTACACCGAACATTGTTATTACAACTCCTGTAAATTGCAACACAATATGTGCTGTTCCCGAATAAAACACAATACTGATAATCTGTATTACAGGAAGCAAATATGTGATTATTTTAAGAGCTACTTCTATAAATTTGACAAATCCCTCTTTTCCTTTTCCTAATTGGTCTGTCTTTATGCCTTGCTTTTTCTGACTAATCAGCTTTGCAAAATAGCAGATGTAGAACACTGCCATCAGTGAAATTGTAACAATTTTTATTATCATCGTGTACCTCCAAACTCCGATTTTTCGTTCTCTGCACTTCCCAATAAACAGGAATTTATATATTCTCACAATTTCCTTTTGTGTTCCTGACACAAATATTTAAAATCAGGATATACGCTTATTCATCCACAGTTCAATTCTATGATAATTATTTCCGGTCGATTGTTAATTCGCACTGGAATAATACTATTTCCAATACCTCTGCTCACAATCATAGTTGTTCCATTCTCTGTATAGATGCCTGCGTCATATTTCGGGAAAAGTCCTTGATTAGGAGCAATAACTCCTCCCAAAAATGGCAATCGAAATTGTCCGCCGTGGGCGTGTCCCGACAATACTAAGTCAATATTTTTATTTTGATAGACATTAAAATGCTCGGGTCTATGCGACAAAAGTATAGTAAATCCATTGCTAATATTTACCTGCGAAAGTTTTGTTTCCAAAATATTTTCTGATAAAAAACTGTCTCGTTCTGAAAAATCAGGGTCATTTAAGCCTATTAGCTGAATACACTCATCACCATAGTTCAATTCAATGGCTTCATCTTGAAGAACGGTAACTCCTGCATTTTCTAATGATGTCTTTAATTCTTCATATCGTGAGCCGACCCATGCTTCGTGATTGCCTGTAACAAAATAGCAAGGAGCGATTTTTACGGCTTGCTGAGCAAAAGATAATGCAACTTCAAGATTTGTATGGTTGGAATCTATCAAATCCCCAGTAATAGCGATTAGATTTGGGCTTTCTGCCTTTAATATATCAATTAACTTTTCATTATTCTTCCCGTATTCTGCATTATGCAAATCCGAAATATGGGCAATAGAAAAATTGTCAAACGCTTCAGGTAAGTCTTTAGATGTTACTGTTAATTTATTTGTTTCTACCGACAGATTTCCCCAAATTAACCAACTGACCATAATTAAAATCAGAAGCACCACAAGTATAATTATTTTTCGCTTTCTTATATTTTTCACGATATTATACCTCGCCATTATAAACCCTAGCCCCACAAATCCTGATTTTCTCAATTCTCCAAACTGGGATTTATCAGTTAATAAGTTTACTCGCCAGTTTGTATACTTGATTTATTTCTTTGCTTTCTAACTTCCAGTTATTGAGTTCATCTTTAATCAGCTCCGGAAATTTTTTACTAATATCTCTTAAAGCATTACCTACTGATTTCCTAACATATTCACTCGGATCTTCTTTTAAGGCTACAATCCGCCTAATTGCTTCATTCGGATTATCTTTGAAATATGGTCTACTTGTCCATATTCTTAATCCTTCCGTAACTGCTCTCCTCATATTTGGATTATCATTTTCTAACCATTCATCAATGATCGGAAGTGCTTTTTCATATCCTGTATTTTTGCAAAATTCATCAAATGCCTTTGCTAATACTTCCTGAACTCTCCAATTATCATCTTTAGAAACTTCATCTCTCATAAATATCAAAATATCATTTTGTTCTGATAAGTATCCAAAAAGAAATACACCGTACATTCTTACTTGATAGGTATTTGAGTTATAAGCTAAAAACGCCAACTTCTTGACAAATTCTTTATCATTAGATCTATAATCGGATAAGGCTCTTTTTTCTTCCTCTTTAAAACCATTTTCTATCAAAGAAAATTCTTTTTCTAAACTCGCAATATAATTTTCCAAACAAAATCACCTTACTTTCAAATTCTAATTTATAGAACTGTTTTAATGCTGCCAGATATTGTTTTTCAAATCCTGCAAACGCGCCTTGTAGTCCTTGATAAGTGCCTGTGTGTTTTCTCCATCGGGAAAGCTGACAATATAGCCGTCCTCGGATTCGTGAAAGCCGACGATGCCCGCCAGTCCGGCCATTCTCGCACCCTTCAGCAAGGTGTGATAATCATACTCGTTGTTGCTTATATGTAAAATCATGGCGTTCTCCTAACTGCCGTCACTTCATCAGGCACTGTCTTATCACGCACAACATTATCCTTGTTATACTGCTCGCAGGCGGCATCCGCAAGAAATCCGGATTAAAATCGTAAAATCGTATGTTTTGAAATCAGTCGTTCTCACAATGTAGGGGCATCCACATAATTTGTCGCATCCGCTGTATCCACTCGATACAGCGGTATTTTTATTATCAAAAAAGGAGTTTTACCATGTCTAACGAAAACAATATCCGCGTTTTATATGTTCAGCCGGGTAAGTATCCGGAGGAACGGGTCATCGAGCACACCCTCGCGGCTATGCAGGCCCTTGTAGGCGGCGACATTGAGGCCGTGTACCCTTGGGAGCATAACGCCTGTGTCGTTTGTGATGACGAGGGAAAGTTGAAACACAAGCCCCTGAATCGCCCACTGGAAGATTATGATGTTCTTTCCGGGAATTTCTTTGTCTGCGGTCTTGGGAAGATGATTTTACCAGCCTGACCGATGAGCAGATGAAACGCTATGAACAGCTTTATCATGATCCGGTTGTGTTTGTGCCATCCCGCATGGGAATCATCCCCATGAAGGCAACCCCGGAGCAATACACCCGCGTAATGAGAGATACCGAAATGCGAAAGAATGCCAGCAAGGAGCGCCGAAGCCACAATGAACGATAAACAGCGCCGCACTCAATTTGCCCGCCGTGCCATGGTGCATTCTGTGGTACGCCGCAGCATTGACAGCACTGCCCAGCAAGCGGAAAGTGCCGCACAGCGCGATGCATCGCCATCAGATAACGGTGAGAACGCCATTCAAAGCGGTGTCGATCAGGCGGGCCAGACTGTCGAAAACACAGCCTACACAAGCCTCAGAATCAGTTACACCAAGTTTCGCGCCTTGCAGGCAAAGCACGCCCAGAATAACCCTGCCGCCGATGCTGCATCTGCATCCGGGCAGGTGCGCCGCGAGGCATTAAGGCGCGGGCGCTTTCGTGTGCTGGCAATCGAAAAAGCAAAACCAACCCCATCGCAAGCCACCGCGTCATCCGCTGCCATGCCTATGCAAACGCCGCAGGTATCTGCCCGCCAAAAGCTCAGGCGGCAGGTTCTGATCCAAGATGCCGTCCGCAGATATTTCCAGAAAGAAACGAGAAATAAAGCTGCTTCTACAGCGGTAAGCAGCCTGCCAGCGTTACAATATGCCGGTGCCGCGCCAACAAAGCGGGCGGCCACCACACAAATTGGCAGACTGTTTCAACTACTTATGGCAGCGATCCAAAGGCTGCTGGCGCAAACCATGCAGCGAGCCGTTGCGGCGCTGCTGGCGCTCTTGGCATCCGGCGGCGTGGTGCTGGTGTTGGCCATGGTCATCGGCGCTGCTGCGGCGGTGATCGGCTCACCGATGGGCATTTTGTTTGCCGATGAATCCGGCGACCCGAACAGCATCCGCATTGCGGAAATTGTTGCGGAAACCAATGCCGACTTTGGTGAAGCCATCAACGAGATCGTAGCTGCCCACCCGGAGTGCAGCGAAACCACCATCGAATATGACTACGAGGACGGTCACACTTGGGCGAGCTATTGGCCCGAAGTGCTGGCCGTCTTTGCGGTTCACACCAATCTGAATTCCGACAGCGATGTGGTGGTGATAGAGGAAACCAAAAAGCTGCTGATTCAGAATACCTTTTGGTCCATGCACCAAATTGATCCAGAAATTGAAACCGTAACTACCACGCCGGAGCCGACTGAGGACGAACCGGACCCGGAGCCGGTCACAGAGCATATACTGCACATCATGGTCAGCAGCAAAAGTGTAGCCGAGCTGGCTGAAGAATACAATTTCACGCAAGACCAGCGCGATATTCTTGACGAGCTGCTGTCGGACGAACTGCGCCCTTATCTGCTGGCATTGTGCGGCGGTGTCGGCGGCGTGGTCGGTGACGGCACCCTGCAATGGCCGCTGCCGGGGCACACTTATATATCCTGCCACTTCGGGAAAGTGGATGCCTTCGGCAACGCCGGGCATCGCGGCACAGACATTCCCGCGCCGGAAGGCACACCCATCCTGGCTGCCCACAGCGGCACGGTGCTGGTCAGCGGCTGGAACGACAGCTACGGCAACCAGATGCTGCTGGATAACGGTGCAGGACTTTCCACGCGCTATGCCCACATGACAGCAACAGCCGTCACGGCGGGCGAAACCGTGACGGCTGGTCAAGTGATCGGGTATGTAGGCAGCACGGGCGACAGCACCGGCAACCATCTGCATTTTGAAATGATGCAGGGCGGGATCAGGGTGAATCCATTGGATATGATGTTACCAAATTAAAATAGCGTATATAATAGAATCATCGTTGCGATGGAGTATCTGTTGTGCTTGACTTTTTATTGCGAACGGAGTATATATGATATACATTGGTATCAATTTATATCAGTAACAAGGAGCAACTATGGACGGAACGAAGTTTGCTAAAATGCTTTCCGATAAGCATCTGTTTGAGCTTGACCGCCTGGCATATAAATATTCCGTTGCCGATGTCAAGGAATTTTCCGAACTGCTGCGGCAGAATTTCGTGCAACCGCTGCCGTTGGTGGATTTTACCGGGCAGGCTATTGTCTGCCTGCCGAATCTTGCGCAGATTTCCACTAGTGGCATGAAGCAACTGCTGTCTGTTCCGGCAGAAAGCCAGCCTTTTGGTGTGCAAGCTATGACGGAGGAAATCCATGCTACGCTGCAAATCGAAAATATCCATTCAACGCGCAACAGCATTCGGCATATATTGAACGGCAACGCCCCCCGCAATGAGGAGGAAAACCGCATTTATGGTATGAAACGCGGGCTGGATTTTATTGCCGACCAGCAAAATGAAATCACCGAGGAAAATCTGCACCGGCTGTATCAAATCAGTACCGGAGAGTATTTGCCGGCAGAGGACAAACTGCTGCCGGATCATTTTTACCGCCATGATGCTGTCTATATTGTGGGCGGCGAGGAAAGCCGAAAGGGGCTCTCTGACAAGCTGCTGCCACAGGTCATGAAGCAACTGATCGACTTTGCCAATGCGGAAGATGACCTGAATGAGCTGCACAAGGCGGCCATTCTGCATTTTGCACTTGCCTATTACCACCCGTATTTTGACGGCAATGGACGAACCGCCCGTCTGCTTCACCTGTGGTATCTTGCACGGCATGGCTACCCGGCAGCCCTGTTTACACCGTTTTCGCGTTATATTGCCGAGAGTAAGGCGGCATATTATAAAGCCTATGAGCGTGTGGAGAAAAATGCGATGCTCACAGGCTATACAGATGTGACTCCGTTCCTGTCGTATTTCTGCAAAGAGGTGTACAACCGCCTGCAGGCAGACACGGCACCGGCGCATACAGATTTCAAGGTGTACCAACAGGCCCTTGTGGAAGGCAGAATCACCGAAAAAGAACGGCTGCTTTGGGAATATGTTTTGTCGGCTTACGGGAACTCGGAGTTTACGACCAAGCAGTTGGAAAAAGACTTCCGCAATGCCGCCTACGCCACAATCCGGACCTTTGTTATGAAATTTCATGACATGGATTTGCTGGCAGCCAGAAATGCCGGGAATCGTGTGTTTTATAAAGTAAAGTAAGCCGTGCGCAGATTTTTGCTCTGCGCGCCACCTAAAAAGACCGGCACAGCGTG